>Ga0268284_1000726_pt1 | contig 20363 bp, 15 predicted proteins | sample saktaG_14_FD_190137 | JGI IMG/M metagenome (GOLD analysis project Ga0268284, IMG submission 190137) | Saline water microbial communities from Sakinaw Lake, British Columbia, Canada - sak_2013_06_06_40m | ecosystem: Environmental > Aquatic > Non-marine Saline and Alkaline > Saline ...
GGGCCGCCCTCTTCCTCGTAAAGCGCTTCGAATGACACCGGCTTGCCGGCTTGGAGGCGGATCCTTGCTTTTTTCCCGGGCTGGTTGGCGGCTTGTTCGAGCAGCGTCTTGCCCGAGATCTTGACGGTGATGCGTTCGTCGGCCTGCGCTTCAATCAGATACTCGCCATCGACCTGAGGCAGCAGGGTGGCCCGCCACTGGACGGCGAAGTTGTCGGCCGGAATCTTGGGGTCCGGCGATTGGTCACGCCAGTTGTAGTCGATGCACGGGTTCACCCGTTCTAACAATGGCTTCTCAGGTGGCTGGCCGCGCTGGAAATAACGGGCACTCAATCCGCCGGACGAGCGGGAGTCCAGGACGACCGATGGGCTCCAAGAGGGATCGAGGTTCCAATCCACACCACCGCCGGCAGCCCATGTGACGAGTTCGTGGACCAGAGGGACGAAAGATGCGCGACCGGTCAGGGTGCCGACCCGGGCGTCGAAGGCACAGGTGGCGACCACGCAGCGTCCGCGTCCGTATTCGCTGGTGGCAAGGAATGGATCGCCGTTGCTGAAGGCGGCGGCCAGGGTGCTGTTAGAGGGGCGCATGGTGACCTTGCGCCAACGCCGGATGACCGCACCTGATAGATCGGAGCGGCGTTCGTCGCCAGCCCACGCCAGGGCTTCATGCCGGAAGGTTTTCGGAGCCGGGGAAATTCCTTTTTCAGCTCCGGTTTCCGCACCCATTTCGACTGGCAGCAGTGGTCCGTCCGCGCCATCCCAGGCATTGTAAAACGTCGGGTCAGCGCGTGGTCCCGCCAAGACGATCAACCCGGCACCGGCAGCCGTGTGATCGGCAAGATCCGCCGCCATCGCCGCCGGCAGGCGGGGGACGTCCGCCAGAACCACCACATCGGCGCCGGCCAGGGACGCGGCGGTGATTTCAGGTGCGGGGATGACCACCGGATCCATCAGGAACTCAGTGCCAGCCTGACCACCCTTGATCAGCGCCGTTACGGGTGCGAGCGCGAGCGCCGTGTGGCCGGCGGCACGGTTGAAGAAACTTCCGGTGGGGTTGCCATCCACCAATACCACCCGCACCGCCTTGCGCACCGTCACCACGTGATCAAAGCGGTTGTCACTCGCGATTTCGTCATTGCCGGCAAGCCGCGCGGTCACCACATGCGGGCCGGGCGTGGTGAACCGGTGGCGGGTTTCAATATTCTGCGTCTGGCCGGCAACGAGCAGGCCGAGGGCTTCGCGGGCGACTTGCTTGTCATCGATTTCTATCAGCAATTCGCCGGGAGTGACCGGTTGGTTGCCGGTGTTCACCACTTCCGTGCGGAGCACGCAGGGGCGGTCGGTGCCAGTGAGGTCGCGCACGGTGGAGATCGAGGCGATGCCGGCGTTACGCAGTGAAGGCGATTGCGGAAAACTGCGGAGCAACAAACGTGGTTTCGCGGGAAGGGTTTTCCATGCCGCCGCCAGTGCTTGCCACGCGCCGGCGTTGTCGAGGCGCCAGCCGTGCCGCTGCGAATCCGTGAGAACGATGATGTCCCTGTTAGGATGGGTGCCTTCGGCGAGGGCGAGGGTGGCCATGCCGAGCGCTTCATGGGCACGGAAGGTGCCGCCGACGGCCTTCAGCCCGTCGAGTTGCGCGAGCACGTCGGTCCGATGGGAGATCGGGGTTTTGGAAAGCGCCTGGGGCGATGGTCCGCCGACGATCACCACGAAGGATGTGCCGCGCGGGGCTTCCTTGACGATGCGGCGCGCTTCGGCGAGGGCCTCGTCAAACAGCGTGTGCGATCCCGATGTGCGGGTCATCGAGGCGGATGCATCGATGACCAGAGCGAGGTCACGGGTGCCGCTGCTTTGAAAGCGTTTGAGGTTGAGCCAGTGCTCCGAGAAGATCAACCCGCCGGCGAGGCCCAACAGGATCAGCGCCACACCACGGGTGAGCAGGCGTTTGCGACTGCTACCGAAAACGAATGAACCACCGAACAGCGCGACACCTGACAAAATTATCGGAAGTATAAAAGCCCATGGGGTAGGGGAATCCGGCGGCACGAACGGGCGGGCCACGGCGAAGGCGGCGAGCGCAAGCAACAGGCAGCGGGCCGCCATCAGGAGCAGGTCCTCCCATTCCATGCGCCGCCGCCGTTCTGATAGAGTGTCCATCAGGAAGCGCATCGCACCCCAGTCAACAGGTTTGGCGGCCTGGCGGCGCACGAGATGCAGGATCACCGGGACGGCGACTCCGGCGAGCGCAAGCAGCAACCATGGATTGAGGAACAGCATGGTCTAACGGCCTCGTTTGGCGTGCATGCGGCGGCCGATATAACGCAGCAGGGTTTGGCGGAGCGGGTTGCGGGTGTTTACCGGCACATAGTCGGCACGCAGGTTGCCGCAGGCCGCTTCGATCTCACGGACGAATTTTGCGACGCGTTCGAGATAAGCGGCGCGCACCGCCTGGGGATCGATTCTGAGCATGGGCGATGTTTTCTCAAGGTCGCGGAATTGTTGATAACCCGTGAACGGAAAACTCAACTCCTCCTCGGCCATCACATGGAAGATGACCAATTCGTGTTGGCGGAAATCGAAGTGGTGCAACGCTGCAACGATCCGCGCCGGTTCGTCGAACAAGTCGCTGATCAGGAACACCTGGCCGCGCCTCGGAATCCGCTCGGCGACGTCGTGAAGCACGGCGGCCACATCGGTATCGGCTCCGGGTTTCGTTCGATCCAGCACTTCGAGAATCCGGCGGACCTGGCTCGGACGGCTTGCGGCGCGGACGAAGTCGAGCGGTTTACGGTCGAAGGTGACCAAGCCTGCCGCATCGCCCTGTTTGATGAACAGATAAGCGAGCGCTGCGACGAGGTATTTGGCGTAGGCGAGCTTTGACAAAGCCTTGCCTTCCAGCACGGCGGCGCATTTTCCGCTGTAGTCCATCGAACTGCTGACATCGATGGCGAGCGTCGCGCGGAGGTTGGTTTCCTCGATGTATTGGCGCACGACATTGCGGTCGCTGCGGGCCATCACCCGCCAATCGAGCGTGCGCGGGTCGTCGCCTGGCGCATACGGCCGGTGCTCGGCGAATTCCACCGAAACGCCCTTGTCGGGGCTGGTGTGTTTGCCGGTCAGGGTGCCTTGCATGCGGCGGCGGGCGAGCCAATCGAGGCGGCGCATCACGCCCATCGTCTCCTCGGGCAGGAGCCGCATGCATTCGGGCAGGTGCAAAGAGGATGCCATGGGTGATAGTGGATAGGGGATCGGGGATGACGGATCGTGGGATGGTGAGTGGCGGCGCGGATTTCTATCTGCAATCCTCTATCTGCCAGCCACCATCGCCGCGAATGCGGCTCACACCTTGATCTCCTCGCGTGGCGCGAGTTTGGTGAGCAGGCGGCGGATGATTTCGTCGCTGGTCACTCCCGCGGCTTCGGCATTGAAGGTGGTCAGAACCCGGTGGCGGAGCACCGGCGCGGCGACTTCCGCAACATCGCGCGTGGTGGCATGGAAGCGGCCGCGCAACACGGCGTGGGCCTTGGCCGCGGAGATCAGGCCGATGCCGGCACGCGGGCCGGCACCCCAGGCGACCATCTCACGGACAAAATCCGGAGCCTCCTTTTCCTTCGGCCGGGTGGCGCGCGCGAGCGCGGCGGCGAAGTCGATGACGTGGTCGCCCACCGGCACGCGTTTGACGATTTCCTGGAGTTGCAGGATGTCCTGCGCGCCCATCAAGGGCGAGATGGTTGCGTTAGACGGACTGGTGACGCGGCGGATGATTTCGCGTTCTTCGGAGAGACTCGGGTAATTGACGGTGATGTTGAAGAGGAAACGGTCGAGTTGGGCTTCCGGCAGCGGATAGGTGCCTTCCTGCTCAATGGGGTTTTGGGTGGCGAGCACGAAAAACGGGGCCGGCAGGTGCATGGTGCGCTCGCCGACGGTGACGTGCCTTTCCTGCATCGCCTCTAACAACGCGGCCTGGGTCTTGGGCGGGGTGCGGTTGATTTCATCGGCGAGGAGCATGTTGGCGAACACCGGCCCTTGCACGAAACGGAAACCGCGGCGGCCGGTCTCCGGGTCCACCTCTAACACGTCAGTGCCGGTGATGTCGGCCGGCATCAGGTCGGGCGTGAATTGGATCCGCCGGAAACTCAGATCGAGCGCTTGCGCCAGCGTCGAGACCAACATCGTCTTGGCCAGGCCCGGCACCCCGACGAGCAAGGCGTGGCCGCGGCAGAACACCGCCATCAGCACTTGTTCAATCACCGGTAGTTGGCCGACGATCACCTGGCCGATTTCCTCCTTCAGCCTGCCATACACCGCGTGGAGTTGATCGACCGCTGCTTTGTCGTTGTTGCTCATGCGTGCTGGATACTACGGGCCGGTTCCGCCGGTCTTGCAGCCCCTGCTTCAGCCCCTGCATCAAGATGAATGATCATAGCGCGGGGAGGAAAAAGCAACCTGTTGGCACCGGCAAACCGAATCATCGCAACCCCGGCGCGACAAATTTCGTGACGATCGTCACGAAATTTGTCGCGTCTTCCGGTGGTGCGGGTGCTGGTGGCGGCTGCGCCAGGTTTCCCCAAGCGGTGAGGTTTCCCCAAGCGGTGAGGTTTCCCCAAGCGGTGAGGTTTCCCCAAGCGGTGAGGTTTCCCCAAGCGGTGAGGTTTCCCCAAGCGGTGAGGCGCTAACCCATGCAATAGTCCGAGACCCTGCGGATCCGGATCCAGCCGCAGGACGCGACGTGCTGCCTCAGGCGGTGACGGCGCCGCGGTCGTCGTTGAGGCCGGATTTTTCGAGGAAATAATCGTAGCCGCCGGTGTAGCGGGTGACGATGCCGTTGTTGATGTGGAGGGTGGTTTCGGCGAGGTTGCGGATGAAGTGGACGTCGTGGGAGATGAAGACGAGCGTGCCCTGGTAGTTTTTGAGGGCGCTGACCAGCGAGTCGATAGAGAGGATGTCGAGGTGGGTGGTGGGTTCGTCCATGAGCAGGAGGTTGGGCGGATCGACGAGGAATTTGACCAGGTTGAGGCGGGATTTTTCTCCGCCTGAGAGAACGCCGCAGCGTTTTTCCACGTCGGTGCGGCGGAACAGGAAGGTGCCGAGGATGGAGCGGGCGTCCTCGTCGCGCAGGGTGGTGCAGGCGGCCATGACTTCCTCGAGCACGGTGTTGTCTTCGTTGAGGGATTCGATGCGGTGCTGCGAGTAATAACCGAGTTTGGTGGCGTAGCCGGGTTCGCGTTTGCCGGCGTCGATGGGCAGGATGCCGGCGAGGATCTTGAGCAGGGTGGACTTGCCGGAGCCGTTAGGTCCGACCAGCACGATGCGGTCGCCGCGCTCGATGGTGAGATCGAGGTTCTGATAGATGCGGTTGGTGCCGTAGGCCTGGCCGACCTTGATCAGTTCCATGACCTTCTGGTTTGAGCGCGGTGGCTGGGGGAAGCTGAACTTGAAGGGTTTGCGCGGGGCGCGGGGTTTTTCGATGCGTTCGAGTTTTTCGAGGAATTTGATGCGGGACTGGACCTGGGCGGCCTTGGAGCCGATCTGGCGGAAACGGTCGATGAATTCCTGGTGGCCCTCGATCTCCTTGTTTTGGTGGCGATAGGCCTGCACTTGCTGGTCGTAGCGTTTTTCCCGTTGGTCGAGGAAGGCCGAGTAGTTGCCGGTGTAGGAGATGAGTTTGGCGGCGTCCGGGTCGATTTCGACGACGGTTTCGATGATTGTGTCCATGAAATCGCGGTCGTGGGAGATCATCAGGATGGCCCCCGAATAGTTGAGCAGGTAACGTTGGAGCCAGAGCAGCGAGAGCAGGTCGAGGTGGTTGGTCGGCTCGTCGAGCATGAGCAGGTCGGGCTCCATGACGAGGAGTTGGGCGAGGTGGGCGCGCATGATCCAGCCACCGGAGTATTGGCGGGCGGGTTGGTGGAAGTCCGCCTGTTTGAAGCCCAGGCCGTTGAGGATTTTTTTGGCCTTGGGTTCTAGCTGATAGCCGTTGAGGTGATTGAATGCGTCCTGGGCTTTGGCGAAATCCGGGTGCGAGAGGTCGCCGGTTTTTTCATGCACGCGCATGGTGCGCAGGATGCCGATCATTTCCGGGGTGATGCCCATGGCGATTTCGATGATGGTTTCGTCGGATGGCGTGCCGGCTTCCTGCGGCAAGTAGCCGGTGATCGCGTAATCATCGCGCTCGATGGTGCCTTCATCGGGCGAGTCCTCGCCGAGGATCATGCGAAACAAGGTGGACTTGCCGGCGCCGTTCGGGCCGACGAGGGCGACGCGTTCGCCCCAGTTGATGGACATTTCCGCCTCGCGCAACAAGGTGCGGCCGCCAAGGGTCTTGGTGAGCTTTTTGATCGTGAGCACGCAGCGGGTGTAGAGGAGGAGCGTCCGGCGGGCAAGTCATTCGGGTGGCGGGCGGATTTGTAAGGAAATGTAAGGAAATACCTACTATTGCCCTTGACGAAACGGGGTCCGGGAGGGCTTTATAGCGGCATCCTTCACACGCACATGCGCTTTCCTACCGCTTTCAAGTCCCTCATGACCCGTGGCCTGGGTCACTTTGCAGTCTTCACCACGCTCGCCGTGCTTTCCCTGGCCGGCACCTTGTGCGCTCAGGATTTCGAAGGGAAAACCATTTCCGAGGTGGTCATCCGTTACACCGGTGCGAAGACGGTGGACGAAGCCCGCTTGCAGAACCTGATGACTTCGAAGGTCGGCAAGCCGTATCACGCGGAGAACTTAGACAATGACATCAAGTCGCTCTATGAGTCCGGCCTGGTGGATGACGTGCGGTTCCTGGCCGAGCCGGTGGGAGACAAGGTGAAACTGATTGCCGAGGTGACGACGCGCCCCGGTCTGGGCGGTGTGGGATTCGTGGGCAACACGGTTTTCACCGACCAGAAACTGGCCAAGGAATCGAAAATGAAAACCGGTGGCGCGCTGAGCGACGAGCAGATTCTGGAAGCGCGGCGCAACATCGAGAAATACTATCAAGGCTACGGCTACCCGGACGTGACGGTGACTCACCGCACGCAAGCGACGGGCCAGAGCGGTTTGTCCGACCTGATTTTCGTGATCGACGAAGGGCAGAAGAACGAGATCCGGAAAATTATTTTCGAAGGGAATCACGCCTTCACCGATCTGGAACTGCGCAAGGAGATGAAGGTGAAAAAAAAGGGCTGGTTTTCCTGGTTGACCAAGTCCGGTCGATTTGAGTCGGACCAGTTGGACAAGGATCTGGACGCGATTCTGGACTTCTACCGGAGCAAGGGTTATTTGCGTGCCAGCAGTCCGGGGATAAGCCGTGTCCCGGTGGGGGACGGCCGCGTGGACCTGGTGATCGCGATCAACGAGGGTGATAAATACACCGTGGCGGGCGTGGGATTTTCCAAGATGACCGTGTTCAAACCCGAGGAACTCTATCCGAGTCTGACCCTCAACAGCAACGACGCGTATTCCTCGAAGAAGATGCGGGCCGATATCACGATGATCCGGAGCTTTTACGGGTCACGGGGCTACGCCGATGCCTTGGTGACACCGGACATCCGCGATGCGGGTCCGAACCGGGTGAGCATCATCTATCGGGTGACCGAAGGTTCCCGCTTCAAGGTGGGCCGGGTGAACATAGCCGGTAACACCAAGACCAAGGATAAGGTCATCCGCCGGGAAATTCCGCTCAAACCGGGTGACATGTTCAACACCGTCGAACTCGAAACCACCAAGGCGCGCTTGGAAAACCTGCAGTATTTCAGCGATGTGCAAGCCAGCGGCGCCCCGGCCGGCAGCGGCTATCGCGATGTGAATGTGCTGGTCGAAGAAAAGGCGACCGGCACCGTGGGTGTGGGATTGGGTTTCAGCTCGATTGACAGCATCGTGGGTTTCCTCACGCTGGAGCAATCGAACTTCGACTTGTTCAATCCCTGGAACTTCACCGGAGGCGGCCAGCGCTTCGCGATGAACCTGCGTGCGGGTTCCCAGCGCTCCGAGTTCACGGTCTCGTTGGTGGAGCCTTGGTTCATGGATCGGCAACTCGCGCTGGGCGGCGAACTCTTCTATAAGGAATCGAGTTATTTCAGCGATTACTATGACCAAACCAACGCGGGTGGCGCGATTTCACTCAGAAAACCGCTCGGTCCGAAGAGCTCGATCAAGGGCGAATACCGGTTGGAGAACGTGAAAATCGATTCGGATGTGGATGCGAATGATATCTATCTGAATGGCCCCGATGGCATCAGCGGCGCCAATTCCCAGCTTTCCCAGGAAAAAATCGGTGGTGATTACCTGCGCAGCGCGCTGAGCGTGAACTACGTGTACGACAGCCGCGATAGCAGCATCCAGCCGCGCAGCGGACACAAGGTGGACCTTGGCCTTGTCTATGCCGGTTTGGGAGGTGATGTCGATACGCTCAGCTTCTCCGTTCAAGGGCAGAAATACTGGAACCTCAAGTGGGATTCGATCCTTTCGGTGAATGGCGAACTGGCTTTCGTGGACGGCCTCAGTGGCGAGGTGCCGATTTTCGAGCGGATGTTCCTTGGCGGTGGCCGGACGCTCCGTGGTTTCGAGTTCCGCGATGTCGGTCCGCGTGACAACGGATACACCAACGATGTGTATGGCGGCAATTCGCTCGGCTTCGTTTCGGTGGAATACACGGTGCCGATCATCGAAACCATCCGTGCTGCGGTGTTCTCCGACTCGGGTTTCGTCAACGCGGACAGTTGGGATCCCAACCCGAGCGATTTATACAGCGACGTGGGTTTTGGCATCCGTCTGAAACTGCCGATCAGCCCGCTGCCGCTGGCGCTCGACTACGCGATTCCGATTGCCACACCCAACGATCGCACAGGCAAGGAAGCCGACAAGGGCGGCCAGTTCAATTTCTATCTGAACTATCAGTATTGAGCCTGTTAGCGGCGGTCCATGACCGGCGCGCCAATGGCAGGAACCGTGTTGCCGCGGCCATGTCTGACGGGTCAGACAAGTCCGACTGGTCCGACGCTTTTTCCGCGGCTCACGCGCAGGCGGCGTCCGCCACGCGCAGGCCGTCCATTGCGGCGCTGACGATGCCACCGGCGTAGCCGGCGCCCTCGCCGCAAGGGAACAAGCCGGCCAGCTGCGGGTGTTCGAGGGTGTCGTCCCGGCGGGGGATACGCAGCGGCGAGCTGGTGCGGGTCTCAAACCCTAACAGGATAGCTCCGGGCGAGACATAGCCGCGCATTTGGCGGTCGAAGAGCCGCAGGCCTTCGCGCATCCGGCTGGTGATCCACGGGGGCAGCAGTTCGTGCAACGGCGCCGGGTTGGTTCCGGGGAAATAGCTGGTTGCCGGCAGATCCGCCGAGATTTTTCCGAGCAGGAAATCCGTCACCCGCTGGCCCGGCGCGATTTGTCCGCCGCCGCCGGCCTGTTTGGCGGCGCGTTCGAGATCCTTTTGGAAAGCGATGCCTGCGAGCACGCCATGTTGCTTGGCGAGTGAGCGGAGGTCGTCGGGTTCGACGGTGGAGACCAAGCCCGAGTTGGCGAAGGGCGAGTCACGCCGCGAGAGGCTCATGCCGTTGAGCACCACCTCGTCGTTTTCGGTGGCTGCGGGAACGATCCAGCCCCCCGGGCACATGCAGAACGAATGCACGCCCCGGTCGCGGATTTTGGTGGCCAGGCGGTAACTTGCCGCGGGCAGCAGGCGGGGCCGCTCCTGCCCGCGCGCCAGGTGGTATTGGGTGCGGTCGATGAAGGCTTGCGGGTGTTCGATGCGGAAGCCCACCGCGAAGGGTTTTTGTTCTAACAGAATGGCCCGCGTCACCAACAACCGGTAAATGTCACGCGCCGAGTGGCCGGTGGCGAGGATCACGGAAGCGGCATGGATTTCACCGCCATCTGCGGTCACTACCCCGCGGATGTGATGATTCCCGATGAGGAAATCCACGACCTTGGTTTGGAAGCGGACCTCGCCGCCGGCATTGAGGATAGAGGCGCGGATGGCCTTGACGACGCCGGGCAGGAGATTGGAGCCGATATGCGGGTGCGAATCAGTTAGAATTTGTGGCGGGGCGCCGTGGGCGACGAGGATTTCATAGATCCTGGCGATGGGTCCGCGTTTGGTGGCGCGGGTGTAGAGTTTGCCGTCTGAAAACGTGCCCGCGCCGCCTTCGCCGAAGCAATAATTGGATTCCTCGATCACCCGGCCTTCGCGCAGCAGCGGCGCGAGATCGAAGCGCCGGGAACTGACGTCCTTGCCGCGCTCTAACAAGATTGGTTTCACCCCGTTCTCGAGGCACCGCAGCGCGGCAAACATGCCTGCGGGCCCGCAACCCACGATCACCACCGTGCGGGCACACGCCGGGAGCGGCGGCGCACACCAGTGTGGGGTGGCATCCGGCGGCAGTGGTCCGTCGAGCGCGACCTCGAGTCGGAGTTGCACTTTGATGGCCCTGTGGCGCGCGTCGATCGAGTGCTTGCGCAGTTTCAGTCCACCGATGCGGGTGAGCGGGATGCCAAGTTTTGCGGCGGTGGCGGCGCGACGGGCCGCGTCATCCGCGGAATTTTCGAGCGGCAGAACGATATCGACGGTTGCGAGCGACGCTGGCACGGCGGTGGTGGTTGCGCACGCGCGGCGGAATCAGCCACGGAGCGAGCGTTTGGTCCCCGCGTCATCGACACTCACAAAGGTCACCCGGGTGGTGAAAATCGCATGCGATCCGGCTTTTTCATCGATCACCGCCACCGCGTAGGAGACACTCGTGGTGCCTTCGCGGTCGCGGGTGCAGGTGATTCTCAAGATGGTGCCCTCACGCACGCTGTGATGGAACTCCACGGTGTCGAGCGCCACGGTGACGAACTGGCAGTGCGGGTAGTCCAGACTGGCGGCGATCCATGACGCCTCGTCGATCCACGCGAGCAAGCGGCCGCCAAAGAGGAAACCGTAGTGGTTGAGGTCACTTGGCAGGACAAGACGGTGCGTTTCCATGATGCTCACCAGCGGCGGCGTTTGCCTTCTTTGTAAATACCCGCATCCAGTGAAAAGGCCCCGGCTCCCGAGAGAATGATGACCATCATTGGGATCAGATAGAGCAGTGCGGGTTCCTTGGCAAGCGGTGCGGACGGCCCCATGAACCACGGTGCCGCGCCAAGGACGCCGAAAGCCGCCACCACCATGCTGAATCCTAGCAGAAAGGCCGCCGGGCGGGTCGCAAACCCCAGAATGATCAGCAACGAGGCTCCGAATTCCGCACTGATGCAGGCCATCAGGCTCACCGGTGGAGACAGGTACTTCAGCGGGAAGAAATCCGGCACGTAAAAACCCGTCTTGAGAGTCGCGAAACTTTGGAGTTTCGGAAATCCGTGCCCGACGAGCATCATCAGCCCGATCATGACGCGCAGCGCGAGAATCCCGAGCGAAGCGGTCGCATCCCGGGTGCCGCAGTCAAAGAAGAATTTTTTCATCAGGCGGAGGAGGCGGGTGGTTTGGCGGAAATGGTGATGCGCTTGAGGCGCTCGTCGCCTTCCGGCGAGTGGGTTTGGATGAGCGGATCATCCACCAGGATGTGATGCACCATCCGGCGGTAGTAGGCGTTGAGCGGGCGCATTTGGTAGGGATTGCCGGTATATTTCACCCGCTCCGCGATGTCTCTGATTTCCGCCGCCATCTGATCCTCGCGGATGGTCCGGAAATGCTCGCAATCCACTTTGATGCGTTCGGCTTTGGGAAATTGCCGCCGCAGGATGCGGTTGACGAGGTATTGCAGGTCGTCGAGTCGCTCGCCGTCCCGGCCGATGATCACCTTGTTTTCAGTTGCGTGGATCTGCAGGCACAGTCCGTCATGGGTTTCCTGCACCTCAATGGTCGCCGCAAGGCCGAGATGTCCGAGCATCGTGTCGAGGATTTTCGTTGCTGTTTCCACCGTGGTCATGGTGCCAGTCTAATCATATCTCCGGCCGGGTCAATCACCTCAAAGCCATTTGTGGCCGAAATCGCCCGCGATTCTTTCCCGCCAGGGATACCCGTCCGGGGGTCCAGATGCTCAGGCCGGGGGGAACGGGAGCCTTTCCGGCCGGTATTCTGGGGTCGCGATTGCCGTGTCTCCGTCCCTGCGAGGCCCAGCCTGCTGAGAAGGAATCCCCGCGGCGAATTTGTGCTTGGCAGGACCCGCAAAATCGGCGAAATCCAACAGCGTATGAAGAACTCCCACATGATGATTTCCGCGCTGGTCATCGGTCTGGCCTCCTGCCAGAAAGATCCCGGTATGAGCAGCACATCCGCAGTGAAGCAGGAGGTCTTCGGCAAAATGCCCGATGGCCGCGAGGTGAAAATCTTCACCCTCACCAACAAAAACGGGTTGAAGGCCCGGGTCACCGAGTATGGAGCCATCCTGGTTTCGATGGAAACCCCCGACAAGACGGGCAAAATGGCCGACATCACCCACGGTTACGATACCTTGGACGGTTGGCTCACTAACACATCCTACTTCGGATCCACCGTGGGCCGCTTCGGCAACCGCATCAAGGACGGCAAATTCACGCTCGACGGCAAGCCCTACACCCTCGCCAAAAACAATGAACCCGGCGGCGTCCCCTGCGCCCTGCACGGCGGCCTGAAAGGCTTCGACAAGGTGCTGTGGTCCGGCAAACCGACCGCTGACAACGGGGTGGAATTCACCTATGTCTCGAAAGACGGTGAGGAAGGCTATCCAGGAAACCTGACGGTCAAAGTCACCTACACCCTCACCGAGGCGAATGAACTGAAATGGGAGGCCAGCGCCACCACCGATGCCCCGACCGTGCTCAACCTCGTCCATCACAGCTACTGGAATCTCTCGGGCGATCCGACCAAGTCCATCAACGACGAAATTTTGACGCTCAATGCGCCAAACTATCTGCCCACCGACATCGGGCTGATCCCGACGGGCAAAATCGCTCCGGTGGCGGACACCCCGATGGATTTCACCAAACCCACCGTGATCGGCGAGCGGGTGGGCGAGGATTTCGAGGCGCTCAAATTCGGCGGCGGCTACGACCATTGCTGGGTGCTTGAAAAAGGCGATGGAGTGCGCCCCGCCGCCCGTCTGAAAGACCCCAAGTCGGGCCGGGTGATGGAAATTTCCACCGACCAACCTGCCATCCAGTTCTATGGCGGCAATTTCCTCGATGGCAAGGTCACCGGCAAAAAAGGGGTCAATTACGCCCACCGCTCCGCGCTTTGCCTGGAGACCGAAGGATTCCCGGATTCCCCGAACCAACCTGAGTTTCCGTCCCCCGTGCTCCGTCCCGGGGAAACCTACAACCACGCGATGATCCACAAGTTCTCTGTGGAGTGAGCGGATGCGCAACGATGATGACTCCGGGCGATCCGGAGTCATGAGGCGCGTGCGGGGGCTTATTTTTCCGGAGTGCTCTTGTCGAGCAGCGCGGGGATGAGCATCAACAAACCGAAGACGCAGAGCACGCCGCCCCAGATCAGGTTGATGTTGATGCCGAGGGAAAGCTTGTACATTTCCACGTCATCTTTGGTGATGAATCCAAACACCGCAAGGATCAGGCCGAGCAGGAGGAAGAAGTAGCCGATTGGTTTGCGAAGGTCCATGAGCGTTAGAGGTTGGAGTGGCGGTTACCAGAAGATGAGGTTGATGATGATGCAGAGGATGATCAGCAGCGTGCCGGCCACCGCGGGACGGATGATCCAGGGCTCGGTCAGGTCGGGCTCGATCTTGGGCGTCAGCGAATACACCAGCCCGACGAGTTGCTCGTCGCTCTTGGAGCGTTTGGTCAACTGGGTGAAGATCAGGGTGATCGCCAGACAAATGATGAAGGAGAATGACGCCAGCCAGAAGTTCTGGGACATGGTGGAGGGGAATTGATGGAGGTTGGCACCCAGCCAGCCGCCCTTGCCTTCCGCCACGGTCAACCCATGGAACATGGCGGAAACCCCGATCCCGCCAAAGAGCCCGTAAAACGCCGCCGTGGGGGTCGTGCGACGGGAGAACATGCCAAGCATGAAGGTGGCGAACAACGGCGCGTTGACAAAGCCGAACACCAACTGGATCACGTCCATCGCGTTGTTATACATCTTGGCGAAGTAGGCGCAGCCGATGCTGACCACGATGCCCACCACGGTGATCGCGCGGCCCATCCACAGATAATGGTCGTCACTCTTGTTAGGGGCCAGATAGGCCTGATAGATATCGTAGGTCCAGATCGCGTTGAAGGCGGTCACGTTGCCGGCCATGCCGGACATGAACGAGGCCAGCAGCGCGGTGAGCGCCAGCCCGAGCAAGCCCGGCGGGCAGAAGCGTTTCACCAGCGAGAAGATCACTCCGCTGTAGTCGTTTTCCGCCGCGCGCTGGATACCGGTGGCGAGTTGTTCGTCGCCCATGTCCGGGTTGGCGCGGAGTTCTTGGAGCACAATGCCGAGTTTGGCGGCGTTCAAGTCCTTGAGTTGTTCGCCAACCTTGGCGACCGCCTTGTTGGGTCCGAGGTTGGACTTGGCGATCTCCCGGACCACCGGCACGGCGGCGGCGCATTTTTCCATCGCCAGTTCCTTGCGCGGCAATTCGTAGGTTTCCTGGTTGATCTTACCCTTGCCCGCGGAGGCCAGACCCACCGCAATCATGCCGGGCAGAATCACCAGCACGGGAATGAGCATCTTGGGAATGGCCCCGATGAGCGGCGTGCGGCGTGCGGCGCTCATGTTCTTGGCGGCCATTGCCCGTTGCACCACCAGGAAGTTCGTGCACCAGTAACCGAAAGCCAGCACGAAGCCGAGACCGAACATCATGCCGAACCAGTCCACGCCCATCGGGTTGGCCGCCGTGCCTTGGAACATCACATCCCAAGTGCTGACCCAGGCATTTGAGGCATAGGCCTTGTCACCCAGGCCGAGCGCCTGCGGGGCCACGGCCACCTGCTTGAGGGTGCCTTCCAGCGCGCCGTAGCCGCCGACATCCTTGAGACCCAGCCACACCACCGGGGCGAAACCGAGGATGATCATGAAAAATTGCAGCACCTCGGTGTAGATCGCGGAGGTCAGGCCACCCTTGAGCACGTAAAGCAGCACCACGCCCGAGCAGATCCAAAGGCTCAGATCGTAGTTCCATCCCAGCAGGGCGTTGAGCAACTTGGCCAACTCGTTCATGGAAATGCCCGAGGCAAACACCGTCATGATCGCGAACGACACCGAATTGAGAGTCCGCACCCGCCCGTCGAAACGCATGTTGAGGTATTCCGGCACCGAGCGGGCCTTGGAACCGTAGTAGAAAGGCATCATGAACACCGCCAGAAACACCATCGCCAAAATCGCGCCGATCCAGTAGAAATGACAGGTCATCATTCCGTATTTCGCTCCGCTGGCAGCCATCCCGACCAATTCCAATGCGCCGAGGTTGGCGGAAATGAAGGCCAGACCAGTGACCCAGGCGGGAATCGAACGACCGGAGGTCAGGAAGTCCGTCGAGGATTTCATGTAACGCTTCAGCGCGAAGCCGATGGCCACTACCACCAGAACGTAGATCAGAAGGATTGCCATATCCACTCCATGAAGCGAAATGGCAGTAGACGATGCCAGCAACTGGCCAAAATCAAGTAGGGTGATTCGAGTCATGACCGGGGCAGATTGGAGACGCCTTTCCGTGAGTCAACGATAATTGTCGCCAACCCCTGGAATCCTGTTATTCCGCATCAGGAGCGCCCTTGCGCATCCGCCCCGTGGATTCCCCGAGTGTTCCCCGTTGCCAATTCGGATTCAGCTGTTCAAATTGTGTTGGTATTTCCCTTCTCCATGAAAATCACTCCTTACTCCGGCGGCATGACCCAAACCAACGGCTATCTGGTCGAGACTCCCGACGGCAATTTCCTCGTCGATGCACCGGAAGGCGTTGCGGATTGGCTCGCCGATCAAGGCGCGCGGGTGGATCACGTGTTGCTCACCCACCAGCATTACGATCACGTGCTGGACGCCGCCGCCTTGCAGGCGAGGGGCGCGCGGCTCCATGCCTTCGCACCCTATTCCACCGAACTCACGCTCGAAGCATTCGCTCGCGCCTGGGGCATGCCGATCTCGGTCGACCCCTATCGGATAGACCTGTTGTTGGCTATGGACCGCCCACTGCGCCTTGCCGGCCGGGAAATTTCGCTCGCCCACATTCCCGGCCACGCGCCCGATGCGGTGACATTTTACCTGGCGGACTTCAGTGTCGTGTTTTCAGGCGACACCTTGTTTGCCGATTCCATCGGCCGGACCGATCTGCCCGGCGGTAGCACGCAGCAGTTGCTGGATGGCATCGCGCGGCATCTCATGATCCTGCCGCCGGATACCCGGGTGCTCTCCGGGCACGGCCCGGCCACCACCATTGCCAGGGAGGCGGCAGGCAATCCTTATCTGGGGTGAGGATCACCCGTTGCTGGCCGGATCCTCGCTGACGATCACCGCGGTTTGTGACGACGGTGCATTGCCCAGTCCCGGCAACACGCGGCGCACGAGTTTCCTGAGACCGGACTCGGCGGCTTCCACTTCGGCTTCGCCCTGACGCAGGGCCTTTTCCCATGCGGGGGCGAACCCGGGTGCCTGCTCGCGCATCGAGCGGATGGCGATCTCGTGAATCTGGAGCTGTCGTTGCTCGGCGCGGCCCGGTTTCTGTTGGAGAGTGGCGTTGTTGACGCGCAACGCTTCGTTTTGGCGCTTGAGGGATTCCAACTCGGTTAGCAACGACTCGTTGCCGCTGGCGTTGATCTTGAGCTGGGTGTTGAGGTGGCTCTGGAGGTCCTTCATTTCCGCTGCCGCACGTTTCAGTTCGCGGGCGGCGTGGCGGCGTGCGGTGAAGCCGGATTTCCACATGAACGCGGCGATCAAGAGGCCGAGGAGCAGACCCCAGGTGAACGGGTTGTTGAGGGCTTCGGTGAGGATGTCCATGGGTGTGTGCGGGAATCTGCCCCCCAATGGCGCGGTGGTCAAGGACACAGGCGCCGGCTAGCCACATCAATCCTGCAGATACGTCTTCGGGCGATAGAATAGCGCGTAAGGCACAAACGCGACGGCGGTGCCGAGCATCAGCCAGGTGAAAAAACGGAAATACGCCGCGCCGTGGAGACGGGTCTGGCCGCCGGAAAACGCGGTGCGCGTGAAACCCGCTCCGTCGGTTTTGGCCGTAGCGTCCACGGGGATGCCGAGTTCGCGTTGGTGGCGTTCCAGCCACGGCACGGACGGATGGAACCTGTCTGTCCAGGAGGGTTCTCCGGAGGCGGACGCGGGTGGCAGATCCAGCATCAACCCGATATCCCACCGGGTGCCGGCCGTGCGGTCCGGGCCAGCGCTGATCAAGCGTGCCCGGCTGGAGTTGAGAATCTGATAGTGCGGCGGCGATCCCCATGGATCGCGGAGTGACTCCAGACTGGCGGCAACCACCGCTTCCGCGGGAAATTTGCCGCCATTCGCGGCAGTGAGGCGTTCGACGATGGCGGCGGCCTCGTCAAACACCGCCTGACCGGGAATTTCAAGCGTGCTCGGCACGCCGTCCTCCAACCGCTGGACGAGGTCGTCCGGCGTGCCGGTCAACCCGTCGTAGCCGGGCAGCACGACGATCTGCGGGGATTTGCGCCAATCCGCCGGCAACTTGGTGGTGGCCGCCGCGAGTTGCTCCAGCGCCGCGTCCGGGATTTGGATGAAATGGTTCACTGCCGCGACAAAAAAATTACCGATCGCCACGGCACCCAGATAGAAACACATCAGCAGCGATTTCATGGTCTTCGGTGCCTGGGTGTAGGCGTATTCCAAGGAAACGATCGAGACCATCACCTCCGCCACCGTGAGCAGGGCGAAAGCGAGAATCTGCCAGGAGATGTTCGGCCTTGCGCCGTCGTCAATCCAGTGCTGGATCAAGGTCACCAGTGCGAACGAACCCACCATGATGAACAATCCGAGGCCGATCTTGCGCAGCGGCGTGAGTTTCCATAGCCGCTCTCCTAACGGATAGACAAGGTACGCGAAGACCGGGATGAACATCAGCACAAACACCGAATTGAGCGATTGAATCTGCGAGGGCAGCCACTCGAAACCGAGAAAATGCCGGTCCATGTCCTGCGACTGGAAGATCCACGTCGAACCGGTCTGGTCGAAGAGCGCCCAGAACATCGCGACAAACAGATAGAGAGGCAGCAGCTTGAGCATCGCCTTGAGGCCGTCTCCTTGGAACAACTCACGCACGAAACGCATGCCGCCGGCCGGCACGTGGATGAAGCGGTTCCTGCCCAGCCAGAACACCAGCGTCGCCAGCGCCATCAGCACCCCGGGCACCCCGAATGCCCAATGCGGACCATGCCATTCTAACAGCCACGGCGTGAGAATCATTGAGACGGTGGCGCCGATGTTGATCGCAAAATAAAACCAATTGAATATCCGCGAAAGCAGATGGGCGTTGCGCGCGCCGAACTGGTCGCCGACGTGGGCCGAGACACACGGTTTGATGCCGCCGGAACCGAGCGCGATCAAACCGAGCCCCGCCATCAGCCATGCCGGGGAATTTCCAAACAGGCCCATGCCCGCGAGCGCGGCATGGCCCGCACAATAGACGAGCGAGAGGCCGATGATGGTGCGGTATTTCCCAATGAAAATATCCGCCAGCAGCGCGCCGAGAAAAGGCGTTAGATAAACCGCTCCATTGAACAAGTGGACGTTGGCCGTGGCCTGCGCCTCATTCATCCCGCCCGCGCTTCTACCATCCATCAGATGCAGATACTGCACCATGAACACCGCGAGCACGGCCTTCATGCCGTAAAAGGAAAAGCGCTCGGCGGCTTCGTTGCCGATGATGTGCGGCACGCCCGCCGGCATCCCTTCAAGATCGGCGGGCGAAGTGCGGTAAGACATGCGTTGCTGGCGAAAAATCCTTTGCGGATTAAGGGAATTTTGCGGACATTCCCACCTCGTTTTGCGGGCCGCTTGGAGTCCGCGTTTCAGCCTGCCTGCCTGCTTCAAATCCCGTAGTTGTCGCCGGTGCCGTAGTGCTCGATCATGTAATCCATGTCCTTGTCGCCGCGACCGCTGAGATTGACCAGGATGGTGCGTGGCAGTTCGGGGTTTTCGCGGGCGAGACGCATGGCGTGGGCAACGGCGTGAGCGCTTTCCAGCGCCGGAATGAGCCCTTCGTTGCGGCTGAGCACATAGAACGCCTCCACAGCTTCCTTGTCGGTGGCGGTGAAGTAGCTGACGCGGCCGGTATCCTTGAGATGGCAATGCTCGGGACCGACGCCCGGGTAATCGAGGCCGCTGGCGATCGAGTGGACGGGTGCGGGTTCGCCCTTCGCATCCTGCAACAAATAGCAGCGGAACCCGTGAATGACACCCGCCATCCCATAGGTCATGGTGGCCGAGTGCTCGCCGAGAGTCGTGCCTTTGCCGAGCGGTTCGACGCCGTGCAGTTCGACCGGATCATCGATGAAACCGGCAAATATACCCATTGCGTTGCTGCCACCCCCGACGCAGGCGGTCACGATGTCCGGCAGGTTGCCGGTCATTTCAATGATCTGCTCGCGGGCTTCAATGCCGACAACCTGTTGGAAATCCCTAACCATCATCGGGAACGGGTGCGGACCGACCACCGAACCGATGCAGTAAATCTGGCTAACCGGGTCCTGCATGTAGGCCATGAGGGCGGAGTCCACGGCTTCCTTGAGCGTGCGCAGGCCGTGCGTGGCGGGGATCACCCGCGCACCGAGGATGTTCATGCGGGCAACATTGGGTGCCTGCTTGGCCATGTCCACCTCGCCCATGTAGATGTCGCACTCGAGGCCGAAGTAGGCGGCGGCGGTGGCCAGCGCGACGCCGTGCTGGCCGGCGCCGGTTTCGGCGATGAGTTTCTTTTTGCCCATGTAGCGGGCAAGCAAGCCTTCGCCCATGCAATGGTTGAGTTTGTGGGCTCCGGTGTGGTTGAGATCCTCGCGTTTCAGATAGATCTGCGTCCGGCCGAGTTTTTTGGAAAGCCGGGCGGCGTGATAGACCGGGGTCGGACGTCCCTGGAAATGACGGCGAATGCGGCGCAATTCCTCGATGAAATCATGTGAGCGTGAGACAATTTCGTAGGCCTGCCGGATTTCGGCAAGGGGCGCTTCGAGATCCGGCGGGACGAAAATGCCACCGTAGGCACCGAAAAATCCGGCGGAATCAGGGGTCTGGTGGAGGGACTGGGGTGTGGCGGATGGGATCATGGCGGTGAGGTTCTTGAGGAATGTGTGAGAATTGTGGCGTTTCTCATCCCTCAAGGCAAGGATTCGCTCGCGCTAAAAAATGAAAAAAATGGGACAAAATGAAAAATGAAAAATGGGACAGTAGTATCAGATTGAATCAAGAGTTATTTTTTATTTTTTTCGGGGCTCGATTTCGGGCGCGTTGAGCCGGGCCAG
>Ga0268284_1000727_pt1 | contig 20352 bp, 32 predicted proteins | sample saktaG_14_FD_190137 | JGI IMG/M metagenome (GOLD analysis project Ga0268284, IMG submission 190137) | Saline water microbial communities from Sakinaw Lake, British Columbia, Canada - sak_2013_06_06_40m | ecosystem: Environmental > Aquatic > Non-marine Saline and Alkaline > Saline ...
CCTGAACAAGGTTGATATTGCTGATCCTGAACTCATCGAGCTTGTCGAGCTTGAGCTCAGAGAGCTTCTTACCCAGTACGATTTCCCCGGTGACGACATTCCGATCATCAAGGGCTCCGCACTGAAGGCTCTTGAAGGCGATCCGGAAGGCGAAAAAGCAATCATGGAACTTATGGACGCGGTTGACGAGTTCATCCCTGATCCGATCCGTGACGTAGACAAGCCGTTCCTTATGCCTGTCGAAGATGTGTTCTCCATTTCAGGCCGCGGTACCGTAGGCACCGGCAGGATTGAAAGGGGTCGTATCAAGATCAACGAAGAGGTTGAGATCGTCGGTCTCCGCCCGACCCGCAAATCGGTTGTTACCGGTATCGAAATGTTCCAGAAGCTTCTTGATGAAGGTCAGGCGGGCGATAATGCCGGTCTTCTTCTCAGGGGTGTCGACAAAACCGAGCTTGAGCGCGGTATGGTTATCGCAAAACCGGGCACGATCAAGCCGCACACCAAATTCAAGGCTGAAGTCTATATTCTTAAGAAGGAAGAGGGCGGTCGTCATACTCCGTTCTTCAACGGGTACCGTCCGCAGTTCTATTTCCGCACCACAGACGTTACCGGTTCGGTAACCCTGCCTGAAGGTGTAGAGATGGTTATGCCGGGCGACAACCTTGGTGTCGAGGTAGAGCTGCTTGCTCCTATCGCCATGGACGAAGGTCTGCGTTTCGCTATCCGTGAGGGTGGTCGTACCGTCGGTGCAGGTTCAGTAAGCAAGATTATTGAGTAAGATTGTATGGCGTCCCGGGACGGGTCCGAAAATCCCGTCCCTTTTTATTGATAACATAGAAACAGGGTTCACAAGTGGCTGTACAGCAAAAGATCAGGATCAAGCTCAAATCTTACGACCATAGTCTGGTTGATAAGTGGGCATTAAGGATTATTGACGTGGTGAAGCAGACGGATGCCATCATCTTTGGTCCCATACCGCTACCGACAAAATCCCATGTGTATACCGTAAACCGGTCGCCGCATGTTGACAAGAAGTCCCGTGAGCAGTTTTCCTTCTCCTCTCACAAGAGGCTGATTGAGATTATTAACCCGACTTCAAGAACCATTGATATGCTGATGAAGCTTGAGCTTCCAAGCGGCGTTGATGTTGAAATTAAGTCTTAAAAGAATTAGAAAAGGTAATCATATGGGTGCGATTCTTGGAAAGAAAATCGGTATGACCCGTTTATTCAATGATAAACGCGAGGCTGTATCCTGCACGATTATCGAGGCGGGTCCATGCTTTGTGACGCAGGTTAAACGTGTTGCTAAAGATGGCTACGATGCTTATCAGGTCGGTATCGGGGAAAGAAAAGAGAAAAAGGTAAGTAAGCCGTTGCAGGGTCATTACAGAAAGGCCGGAGTCACACCAGGCTTTAAGATGGCGGAGTTCGACTTCTCAGAGATCAGTCAGGAACTTGAATTAGGCAGCCCGGTCAGTGTCGAGTCATTCAAGGAAGGTGAAAAGGTAAACGTTCTGGGTGTCTCAAAGGGCAAGGGTTTTGCCGGTGTCATGAAACGCCACAATTTCAGCGGCGGTCAGAGAACACACGGTCAGTCCGACAGGCAGAGAGCGCCGGGATCCGTGGGCGGCTCATCCGATCCGTCAAGGGTTTTCAAGGGAACCAGAATGGCTGGACGCATGGGATCTGACAATATCACTGTACGGAATCTTGAAATTTTCAAGATCATGCCTGAGTCGAATCTTATTGTGATAAAGGGATCCGTACCCGGCCCGAGAAATTCCTATGTAAAGATTGTTTCTACAAAAAAGTAAATGCTGAATGCACGAAGCTATGGAACTTAAAGTCTTAAATACCGGCGGAACTGAAACCGGGGAAGTGGTAACGCTCCGTGACGATATATTCGGCGCTGAAATATCAGAACACGCAATGTATCTCGACGTAAAGTCGATTCTTGCAAACAGAAGGCAGGGAACGCACAAGGCGAAAACGCGTGCCGAAGTCAGAGGCGGCGGCAAAAAGCCGTTACGTCAGAAAGGTACCGGTAACGCTCGTCAGGGTTCTTCACGTTCACCGCTCAACAGCGGCGGCGGTACGATATTCGGACCTGTCCCTCACGGATACGATCAGAAGGTCAACAAGAAGGTCAAGCTTCTCGCTCGACGCTCTGCTTTAAGCTCGAAGGCGCTTGCCGGAAAGATCCTTGTTGTCGAGGACTTCAGGTTTGAGCAGATCAAAACAAAGCCTTTTGCCGACATTCTTAAAAATCTCGGACTGTCAAGGAAAAAAACCCTGATGCTGACTCCGGAGCACGATATGATCGTTGCAAGATCCGGGCGGAACATCGAGGTGCTTAATATCAGGACAGCCGACCAGGTTTCAACGTACGATATACTTCAGAGTAATACACTGCTTGTTCAGAAGACAGCTCTGAAAAAAATAGAAGAGACTTTAGGGTAACTGCAGTTTTCCAGAAAAAGGAGTTAAAGAGATGAAAAACCCGTTGTTGCGCCCCTGGTTGACTGAGAAAAGTACAGGGCTGACAGAACAGAAAGGACAGTATGTCTTTATAGTCAAGCCGGATGCCGGCAAGACAGATATCAGGCTGGCGGTAGAAAAGAAATTCGGTGTAGAGGTAAAATCTGTCCGTACGGTCAACTGCCTCGGGAAATCCCGCAGCCAGAATACAAGGAAAGGGTTGATTACCGGTAAGAAAAGCGACTGGAAAAAAGCGATTATCACTCTTGCAAAGGGTCAGTCAATAGATTATTACTCGAATACAGCCCAGAAGAGCGAAGGATAGAAATCATAAAAAGGATAGATCATACATTCAAATGGCTATAAGGAAATTAGCGCCGGTAACGCCAGGGTCGAGATTCATGTCATACCCTGCATTCGATGAAATCACAAAAAGTACGCCTGAAAAAAGCCTGCTTGTATCGATAAAGAAATCCGGAGGCAGGAACAGTGCCGGAAGGAAGACCTCAAGGCACAGAGGAGGCGGCCACAAGAGGCATTACAGGATTATTGATTTCAAACGCAACAAGGATGGAGTTCCCGCAACCGTTGCTGCTATTGAGTATGATCCGAACCGTTCATCAAGAATTGCATTATTGCATTATAATGACGGAGAAAAACGTTATATTCTCGCCCCGAAAGGTTTAAAGGTCGGTGACAAGGTGGAAAGCGGAGAGAAGGTCGAGATCAAGACCGGCAACACCATGCCACTGAAAAATATTCCTCTCGGAACGGATATTCACAATATTGAAATGAAGGCCGGCAAGGGTGGACAGATTGTCCGTTCTGCAGGCGGTTTCGCTGTCCTTGCCGCTCGTGAGGGCGATTATGTCACACTGAAACTTCCTTCCGGTGAAATCCGCAAGCTCAGGGTTGAATGTCGTGCGACAATCGGTGTCATCGGTAATGCAGATCATGAAAATATCGTTCTCGGCAAGGCAGGAAGAAGCCGCTGGCTCGGTATCCGTCCTCAGACAAGAGGTATGGCGATGAACCCGGTCGATCACCCGATGGGTGGTGGTGAAGGTAAGTCGAAGTCGGGCGGCGGACGGAAACATCCGAAGTCTCCATGGGGACAGCTTGCCAAGGGTCTCAAGACCAGGAACAGGAAGAAGGCTTCACAGAAATTGATTGTACGGTCAAGAGACGCCAAATAACTATAGCGGTTAACAACAACAAGCAGAGAAATTATGCCAAGATCACTTAAAAAGGGGCCGTTCATTGATATAAAACTGGAAAAACGCGTCCTTGACATGAATAGCAGGGACGAAAAAAAGGTTATAAAGACCTGGTCCAGAAGTTCAATGATTTCACCTGATTTTGTCGGTCATACCATAGCTGTTCACAATGGCAAGAGCCATGTGCCGGTCTATGTCGGCGATAATATGGTAGGTCACAAGCTTGGAGAGTTTGCCCCGACGAGATCGTTTCGCAGTCATGCCGGTGGCGGCAAGGCCGAAAAAGGCGGCTCGGCTCCCAGGAAAAAATAAATTGAATAACGCGAAAGGGTAAAGATATCATGCAAGCTAAAGCAATTTTAAGGGATACGCCGACATCGCCGAGGAAAATGCGTCTTGTGGCCGGTCTCATCCGTGGAAAGCAGGTCGATATGGCAAAGGCCATTCTGCTCAACTCAACCAAGGCTGCTTCACGAAATGTTCTGATGACGCTTAAATCAGCCGTTTCAAATTACGCACAGCTTAATCCGGATGAAAGGGTCAGTGACCAGGAGCTTTTCATCAAGACTGTTTTTGTCGATGAGGGAACAACACTGAAAAGAACGCTTCCTGCTCCTATGGGCCGTGCGTTCAGGATTCGTAAAAGATCGAATCATCTGACGATAGTCATTGATAAGGTTAAAAATCCAGTAACAAAATAAAACAAGGAGAGAGCATTGGGTCAGAAAGTTAATCCTACTGGATTCAGGCTTGGAATTATCAGAGACTGGACTTCAAGATGGTATGATGACAGTTCCAATATTTCGGAAAAGATCAAGCAGGACCACGTTATCCGCACTTACGTTCTTGCAAGGCTGAAGAGGGAACGTGCAGGTATCGCGCGCATTATTATTGAGAGAACGACAAAGCATGTCAAGATCAATATTTATGCTGCCCGTCCGGGAGCCGTTGTCGGAAGGAAAGGCGAGGAGATCAACAATCTTTCACAGGAACTCAGCCGTATTACCGGTAAAGAGGTGAAAATCGATGTCGTTGAAATCGTCAAGCCAGAAATCGAGGCGCAGCTGATCGGTGATAATATTGCATACCAGCTTGAAAACAGGGTATCGTTCAGAAGAGCCATGAAGCAGGCTATCCAGCAGGCAATGCGCTCAGGCGCTGAAGGGGTGAGGATCAGATGCGGCGGACGGCTTGGAGGTGCGGAAATTGCACGTTCCGAGCAGTACAAGGAAGGCAAGATCCCTCTTCATACGATCCGTGCCAATGTCGATTATGCAAGTGTAACCGCTCATACCATCGCCGGTACTATCGGTATAAAGGTCTGGGTATACAAAGGCGAAGTCCTTCTCCAGCGTATCGACGCAATTGAAGAGGATGAGCTGAAGAGAATCAAGGAAAGACGAAGTGATGCAGGTGCGAGAAATCGTGATACACGGCCGAAGCGCCGTCACCGCACCAAGCGGTCATAATATATAGTACCATCAAATCAGAAAATAGAATGGAGTTGCCGGTATGTTAATGCCAAAGAGAGTTAAGTATAGAAAGACAATGAGGGGCCGGATGAAAGGCAATTCCGGACGTGGTACATCGGTTTCTTTCGGTTCTTTCGGTCTGAAGGCGATTGAGTCCGCATGGATCACCAGCCGTCAGATTGAGGCTGCCCGTGTTGCAATGACCCGTTTTATGAAGAGGGACGGTAAAATCTGGATCAGGATATTCCCGGACAAACCTGTAACAAAGAAACCTGCTGAAACCCGCATGGGTTCCGGTAAAGGCAGTCCCGAGTTCTGGGTGGCGGTTGTCAAACCCGGAAGGATCATGTTTGAAGCGGACGGAATTCCAAGAGATGTGGCAACAGAAGCCTTCAGGCTTGCAGCGCAGAAACTGCCCATCAAGACCAGATTCATTGTCCGTCCTGACTACGAAGATTAACCGAGCAACTAATTCGACAGAGGGTTACTTATTATGAAAAAGTATGAAATAGCGGCATTGAGCAAACAGGAACTGCTGGAAAAGCTGAGTGCGCTCGAAGACAGACTTGCCGATATCAATTTTTTTAAGGTTATTGAACAGCCGCAGAATCCGATGGTCTTTCGTAATTCAAGGCGTGATATTGCGCGCATGAAGACCAGACTCCATCAACTTGCTGCCGCTGAAGCGGTACAGGGCTGAGCGAAAGGCAAACAATAAAACTGTTTACTTATAATGGAAGAAAATAAAATGGGCGCAGCAGCTATGGAAAAGGGTGCACCGGAAAGGGGAAGAAAAAAAAGCTGGTCAGGCAGGGTTATCAGTGACAAGATGGACAAGGCGTGCATTGTTGCTGTAGAGCGCAGCGTTCAGCATCCGGTTTACAAGAAATATTTCAAGAAAACCACGAGGCTGATGGCTCATGACGAAAAGAATGAGGCCGGAATCGGTGATCTTGTCAAAGTCGTCGAGTGCCGTCCGCTGAGCAAAAGGAAAAGCTGCCGTTTGGTGGAGATTATCGAAAAAGCCAGGTAAGAGGATTTTTATACATTTAACAAAGTTTGAAACAGGATGATTCAGAAAGAAACAAATCTGGTTGTTGCCGATAACAGCGGAGCAAAAAAGGTTCGCTGCATTCATGTCTTCGGCGGAACCGGGAGGCGTTATGCCTCATTGGGAGATCAGATTATCGTATCGGTCAAATCAGCCGTCCCCGGTGGTATTGTTAAAAAGAAGGATGTCTGCAGGGCGGTAGTCGTTCGTTGCGTCAAGGAGTCGCGCAGAAAGGACGGTTCATATATCCGTTTTGACGAGAATGCTGTTGTTCTTCTCAATGCCCAGGGCGAGCCGAGAGGTACCCGTATTTTCGGACCTGTGGCAAGAGAGCTTCGTGACAGGAAATTTATGAAGATCGTTTCGTTGGCCCCTGAAGTATTGTAAGGTGCCGCAGGCGGGAGTAACTCAGTTGGTAGAGTCACAGCCTTCCAAGCTGTTGGTCGCGAGTTCGAGTCTCGTCTCCCGCTCAGGATTTTATGAATAAATCATATACGTGAAAAATGAAAACTGGGATTAAAAAGATCAAGCTGCATGTCAAGAAAAACGACTCTGTTGTCGTTATAAGCGGCAACGATAAGGGAAAGGCAGGAAAAATCCTGAAAGTATTTCCGACAAAGAGCCGCGTGATCGTCGAAGGGGTGAATATCAGAAAGCGTCATATGCGTCCTACACAGGGTCAGCCTCAGGGGTCGATCATTGAAAGGGAGTTTCCGATTCACTCTTCGAATGTGAAGAAAAGTTAGGTTTTTCCACTAAATGTCAGGATGACAAAGACCATCCTGGTTAACTGATAAAGATAAAGATGGACAAGAAAAAAGAGATGACACAGGACTCTTCTTCAAAGGCAAGACTTGAGACTTTTTTCCACGAAACCGTGACTCCGAAGCTTATTGAGCGCTTTCAGTACAAGAATGTCATGGTTGTTCCGCGCCTAAAGAAAATATCGATCAATATTGGTGTAGGCGCAGCTGCTGCTGAGCCGAAACTTCTTGATATTGCCATGCAGGAGCTTGCTCAGATTTCAGGACAGAAGCCCCAGATCCGTAAATCCAGAAAAGCCATATCGAACTTTAAATTGCGTGAAGGCCAGGCTATAGGGTGCCGTGTAACGCTTCGCCGCAAGGCCATGTATGAGTTTTTAGACCGTTTTGTAAGTCTTGCCGTTCCAAGGATTCGTGATTTCCGCGGGCTCAGCGATACCAGCTTTGACGGCCGCGGCAACTACACCGTAGGTGTCAGGGAGCAGATTATATTTCCTGAAATCGATATTGAAAAAGTGCCGAAAATATCCGGAATGGATATCAGTTTTGTCACCTCCGCCTCTACAGACGAAGAGGCGTATGTACTGCTTTCGGAACTTGGAATGCCGTTTAAAAAGAAGAACAACTAAATAATTCAGAAAACAGATGGCCAAGAAAAGCGTTATTGCAAGGAACGAGAAGAGAAAAAGGCTTGTAGAGAAATATGCCGTCCTGCGTGCAGAACTGGTAAAAGCCGGTGACTATGAGGCCCTGCGCAAGCTGCCGAGAGACAGCGCAGCTACAAGAGTCCGTAACCGCTGCGTTCTTACCGGAAGAGGAAGAAGCGTCTATGCAAAATACGGTCTGTGCCGGCATATGTTCCGTAAGTACGCCCTTGAAGGAAAGCTGCCGGGTGTTAAAAAAGCAAGCTGGTAGAGTTCAGTTTGCCCGTAGTTAAAGAAAGGTATTTGTTCATTTTCGAAAGTAACCAACGTTCGCTATGCCTGTAACGGATTCAATTGCAGATTATATCACCCGTATCAGAAATGCGGGAAGAGCAAAAAACAAAACAACCGATATCCCGTATTCGAAGCTCAGGGAGAATCTCTCGCAATTGCTTCTGGAAAAAGGATACATTAAGAACTTTACGGTCATCACTACTGAGAAATTCCCTTTTTTAAGGATTGATCTCAAGTACACCGCACATGGTGATCCGGCCATCAAGGAGATTACCAGGGTCAGCAAGCCGGGCCGGCGCGTTTATGACGGAAAGGATATTAAAAAATATCTCGGAGGCCTCGGGTTGTACATTCTTTCATCATCGAAAGGGGTTATAACCGATAAAGAGGCAAGGGCTCAGGGAGTCGGCGGAGAAATTCTGTTCCGTATCTATTAATTCATAAGCCAGAGAGCATTAGAATACCATGTCAAGAATAGGAAAAATGCCCATACCCCTGAGCAATCAGGCGAAGATAGAGATAAATGATTTGAGCGTCAGGGTATCAGGTCCTAAAGGCGTTCTTGAGCAGACGCTGACAGATCAGGTGACACTGAAGGTAGAGGACGGATCAGTCACGGTCGAGAGAATTGACGACAGCAAGAAAGCTAAAGCCCAGCATGGACTTTACCGCATGCTTATCAGCAATATGGTTGATGGCGTGACGAAGGGATTTACAAGAAAGCTTGAGATATCCGGCGTCGGTTACCGTGCCGAGCTGAAAAACGATCTGCTCGCACTGACACTCGGCTATTCTCACATGATATATTTCAAGGCTCCCGACGAGATCAAGATTGAGGTGCCCGACCAGACCACCATTCTTCTCAGCGGCATCGACAAGGCTCTTCTCGGCCAGGTTGCAGCAAAGATCCGTTCTTTCCGCAAACCGGAACCGTATCGCGGCAAGGGCATCAAGTATGAAGGTGAAATCATCCGCCGCAAGGAAGGTAAGGCTGCAGGAAAGTAACGCTTTAATGAAGAGTTCAAGTAGTCAGGCAATAACATTACACAACGGTTTAAGAGAATGAGTCAAATCGATAAAGCCTCCCGGAGGCAGAAAATCAAGGACAGAAGCAGAGACAATGTCCAGGGTACACAGGCAAAGCCGAGACTTTGTGTCTACAGGAGCCTTTCCCAGATATACGCCCAGCTGATTGATGATGTGAGCGGCAAAACCATTATGGCTGAATCGACGATGTCGAAAGACAATAAGGCTCTGCAGGGCACAAAATCAGAACTTTGCAGGATGGTCGGAAAACAGCTCGGAGAGAAGGCTCTGGCCCAGGGAGTAACAAATGTGGTATTCGACCGGAATGGATTTCGTTATCATGGCAGGGTCAAGGCATTGGCTGATGGTGCGAGAGAAGCGGGACTGATCTTTTAAAAACTTTTCAAAGAGATAGGTAAATGGCAAAAACATCTGCTAAAAATATCAGGCCAGGAGAATTAAATCTGAAAGAGAAGCTGGTTCATATCAACAGGACGGCTAAAGTTGTCAAAGGCGGCAAACGTTTCGGATTCAATGCGATTGTTGTCGTCGGCGATAAAGAGGGCCATGTCGGCTACGGACTCGGAAAAGCAAATGAAGTGCAGGATGCTATTGCAAAAGGCGTTGAAGACGGCAAGAAAAATGTCGTAAAGGTACCGATTGTCAAGGGGACTATACCTCACCAGATCGTTGCGAAGTATGGTTCGGCAAAAGTCATGATGAAACCGGCAACACCGGGTACCGGACTTATTGCAGGCGGCGCGGTCAGGGCTGTGCTTGAAATGGCCGGAATCCATGATATTCTGACCAAATCACTTGGGTCTTCAAATCCCCATAATGTGGTGAAAGCCGCAATCAAGGGATTGCAGAGCATATCTGATGCCTATGATGTCGGTGAAAGACGGTCAAAGAGCCTGAAAGAGGTTTTTGAAAGCTAAAACGAAAGAATGCGATCATGAGTGAGAAAATATTGAGAATTACCCAGGTGCGAAGCATAATCGGTGGAACAAAAAAGCAGAAAGCCACTATTCAGGCACTTGGACTCGGCAGGCCCAACTACCATGTTGACCGCCAGGACAATCCCTGCACCAGAGGGCAGATCAGGGTCGTACAGCACCTTGTAAAGGTTGAGGAAGTCTAAGATTTTTACTAATAGCAAGTCGGGAATTGAAACCATGGATTTAAGTTCACTTCGTCCAGCAAACGGCGCAGTTAAAACCAAAAAGCGGGTTGGCCGCGGTCAGGGATCAGGTAACGGAACGACAGCCGGCAAGGGTAACAACGGCCAGCAGTCAAGAAGCGGCTACAAGAGGCCTATCATTGAAGGCGGACAGGTACCTGTCTACCGGAGGCTGCCTAAATTCGGGTTTACCCCGCTTGACAAAAAGCCGGTAAATACCGTTAATCTTACCCAGATTGACAAATGGATACAGGACGGTCTTGTCGTAAATGAAATATCCGTGCTTGATCTCAAGGCGCTCTGTCATGCAAGCAATGCCGACTATTTCAAGATTCTCGGCAACGGCGAACTGACTTCTGCGATAAAGATCACCGCGCATGCCTTCAGCAAGAGCGCGGAGGAAAAAATTACCGCAGCCGGAGGCGAAGCAGTCAAGGCATTCCGTACGCTTGAAGAGGCATCGAAAATCAGGGATCTTTCTGTTGAAGAGGCCCTCTTGAAACCAAAAGCGAAACTGGTCAAGAGAGTTAAAAAATCACCCAAGCCCTGAATCAGTTAAAAGGATGCCATGAAGCTTACTGAAAGTATAAGGAACATCAATAAAATCCCTGAACTCCGTCAGCGGATCCTTTATACGCTTCTTCTGTTATTTGTCTACAGGCTTGGTTCACATATCACCATTCCTGGTGTTGATGCGGCTGCGGTTTCAGGCGCATCACAGACTCATTCCAACGATCTATTCGGTCTCTTCGATCTCTTTGTCGGTGGAGCTTTTGCAAGGGCATCGATTTTCTCCCTCGGCATCATGCCCTATATCTCCGCATCGATCATCGTTCAGCTGCTTGGCGCAGTAACTCCTTATTTCCAGAAACTACAGAAAGAGGGCGAGGACGGCCGCCAGAAAATCAGCCAGTTGACGAGGTACGGAACGGTCGTGATTGCTGCGCTCCAGTCATGGGGCGTGAGTGTGAGTCTTGCCAGCCCGGCCTCATTCGGCAAAATTGTTGTGCCGGATCCCGGTATATTATTTACAATGACAGCGGTTATTCTTCTTACTGCATCAACGGTATTCGTCATGTGGCTCGGCGAGAAGATTACTGAAAGGGGAATCGGAAACGGCATATCGCTCATTATCATGATCGGTATTCTTGCAAGATTTCCGCAGTCACTTGTCGCTGAATTCCGTTCAGTATCCCTTGGAAGCAAGAACTGGATCATCGAGATCATCATTCTTGCCATGATGGCGGCAATTGTAGCGTTTGTCGTAATTCTGACTGTGGGTACCCGACGGGTTCCTGTGCAGCACGCAAAGCGCGTGGTCGGACGCAAGGTATACGGCGGCAGTACGCAGTACATTCCCATGAGGATCAACACAGCCGGAGTCATGCCGATCATTTTTGCCCAGTCCATCATGTTTCTTCCGGGAACCTTTCTCTCCTTTTTTCCCGAGAATGAGGTGATGCAGGGTATTGCCGCCTTGCTGGCCTATGACTCCTGGTGGTATGCCATCATGTTCGGTACCATGATTGTCTTCTTTACCTATTTTTATACCGCCATAGCTTTTAATCCCAAAGAGGTAGCCGATACCATGCGCCGTCAGGGAGGATTTATCCCCGGTGTGCGGCCCGGTAAAAGCACTGCCGATTTTATTGACAATATTCTGACACGGATCACACTGCCCGGGGCAATATCGCTGGCAATCATTGCAATCCTGCCGACATTTCTGACCAAGTTCGGCAATGTCACGCAAGGGTTTGCCCAGTTTTTCGGCGGAACCAGCCTCCTGATCATTGTTGGTGTCGGACTCGATACGCTTCAGCAGGTTGAAAGCCATCTGCTCATGCGCCATTACGACGGCTTCATGAAGTCAGGAAAGACACGTGGTCGTCAGGGCAGGTAACATACCGATATGATAACCATTAAAAGCGAGCGCGAAATTGAGCTGATGCGGGAGTCGGGAGCCCTTGTCGCAAAGACACTTGATATGCTTGAAACGGAGATAAGGCCGGGGATGACGACCATGCAGCTCGACACAATGGCCGAGGAGTTCATAAGGGACAGTCATGCCGTTCCGAGTTTTCTGAATTATGCACCGAAAGGTGATCCTGATGTAACGCCGTATCCTGCGACACTCTGCGTTTCCATCAATGAAGAGGTAGTGCACGGCGTGCCGAGCAAAAAAAGAATTATCAGGGAAGGCGATATTGTTTCTGTTGACTGCGGGGTATACAAGGGCGGGTATCACGGTGATGCGGCAAGAACATTTGTTCTCGGCATCATTGATGAAAAGGTTCAGGAGCTTGTTGATGTAACCCGCGAATGTCTTGAGAGGGGAATTGACATGGCTGTGGCAGGAAACCGCCTGCATGATATTTCATCGGCAATAGAGGATTACGCACGATCGTTCAGGTTCAGTGTTATAGAAAATATGGTCGGTCACGGTATCGGTAGTGAACTCCATGAAGATCCGGCTGTACCAAACTACGGCAGGAAGCATACCGGCGTGAATCTGCGGGAGGGTATGACCCTCGCCATAGAACCCATGATCGCTCTCGGAAGATCGCGCAGGGCAGTCAGCAGGCGCGGAGGATGGGTTGCAGTAACCGAGGACGGAAAGCCTTGCGCGCATTTCGAGCATACGATAGTCGTAAGGCCCGGTAAAGCTGAAGTGCTGACCCGTTCCTTTCTTGACGTGAAAGAGTCCTGATCGCTTACAACACATTATCGAATAAAGGAGCAGACAATTTGGCCAAGGAAGAATCAATTGAGATTGAAGGCGTGATTCTCGAAGCGCTTCCAAATGCGCAGTTCAAGGTGAAACTTGAAAACAGTCTTGAGGTGCTTGCGCATGTATCCGGCAAAATAAGGATGCACTATATCAGGATCCTTCCGGGCGACAAGGTTAAAGTTCAGATATCTCCCTATGATATCACGAAGGGAAGGATTACCTACCGGTATAAATAAGTGATGAAATTAATAATCAGTGTATTGATTATTAGAACTATATGTATTACATTACAAGCCTTTTCAGATTTTGGAGTGAGTTGGATTAATTATTGCATGCGGGGTTTATTATGAAAATATATTCTTCTATTAAAAAGCGTTGTGAGCACTGCCGTATTGTCAAGCGCAAAGGCAAGAGATTTGTGATTTGCAAAGTGAATCCCAGCCATAAGCAGCGTCAGGGTTGATCTTCAGAAAAAACAATAGAACTTTAAAGAGCATATGAGGATAGCTGGGGTAAATTTGCCGTTAAACAAACATGCCGTTATAGCTTTAACCCATGTTTATGGTATCGGGAGAACATCAGCAGAGAGCATTCTGCATAAAGCCGGTATTGCGCCTGACAGAAAGATCTCAGAGCTGAATGATGAAGAAGCGCATGCGATCAGGGAAATTATTGCCGAGAATTACAAGGTTGAAGGGCAGGCTCGCGGAGAGCAGCAGACTGCCATTAAACGTTTGATGGATATCGGTTGCTACAGGGGACTTCGTCACCGGCGCTCGCTGCCTGTTCGCGGACAGAGAACACGGACAAACGCAAGAACCAGAAAAGGTAAACGGAAGACCGTCGCCGGCAAGAAGAAGGCGGCCAAGAAGTAGTAGTGTACAGGCAATAAAATCTTCGAGACTAAAGAGTGTAAGTTCATGGCTACAATAAGCAGGAAGAAAAAGAAAGTTAAGGTTACCCCTGAAGGTGCCGTTCATATCAAGGCATCGTTCAACAACATAATGGTAACCATTACCGATGTTCAGGGTAATACGGTCTCCTGGTCCAGTGCCGGTAAAAACGGCTTCAAGGGATCAAAAAAGAATACTCCGTATGCATCCCAGGTGACTTCCGAAGCAGCAGCAAAGGAAGCCTATGACCTTGGAATGAGACATGTCAATGTCTTTATCAAAGGCCCCGGTGCCGGTCGTGATGCCGCAATACGTGCGCTGCAGGGAGCAGGTCTCGACGTGCGGACCATCAAGGACATAACACCTCTGCCGCATAACGGATGCAGGCCTCCGAAACGCAGAAGGGTCTGATTTTATATATTCATAGAATTTCAATGAAGCAATTGATATGGCAAGATTCAGAGGCTCAATAACAAAAGTATCACGCAGGTTAGGTATTGCGCTTGCACCGAAAGCAGAAAAATATCTCGAAAGACGCCCTTTTCCTCCGGGTCAGCACGGGCAGTCCAGAAAAGGAAAAGTTTCAGAATACGCTCTTCAGCTTAGAGAAAAGCAGAAGATGAAGTATCTTTACGGTATTCTTGAGAAGCAGTTCAGGAACTATTACAGAAAGGCTGTATCCCAGAGGGGCGTTACCGGTGATAACCTTGTTAAACTTCTTGAACGGCGCTTTGATAATGTTGTCTTCCGTGCAGGCTTTGCGCCTTCACGCTCAGGCGCCCGTCAGCTTGTAACCCACGGACATCTTCTCATTAACGGCCAGAAGGTCAACATTCCTTCTTATCTCGTTTCTCCCGGCGAACTGATTGAGTTCCGCCAGAGAAGCAAAAATATGGGAGCTGTAACAGATTCTCTCAATAAAGCACCCGAGTCAAGGATACCTTCATGGATCCAGGTTGACAAAGCCAACCAGAAAGCAGTATTTCTGAGCGTACCGGAGAGAGCGGATGTGCAGGAGCCGTTTAACGAACAGTTGGTCGTTGAGTTATACTCGAAATGATTTTAATGAATTCTAAGGTATAAATACTATGATATACCAGATGCAGATGCCTGCAAAAATAGAGGTTGACGAAGCTTCTCATACGGATCATTTCGGCAGGTTCATTGCCCAGCCGCTTGAGCGCGGTTATGGTGTGACCCTTGGAAACGTCATGAGAAGGGTTCTGCTTGCCTCGCTTCCGGGAACTGCAATTACAGGAATAAAAGTAGACAGTGTTTTTCATGAGTTTGCTGCTGTAGATGGAGTCCGTGAGGATGTTCCGGAAATAATTCTGAACCTGAAACAGGTTCGTTTCAAGTCAACCTGCAAAAGAAACTGCAAGACCTCCCTTACCCTTACAGGACCGATGGAGTTTACCGCAGGTGATATCGTGGCCCAGGAAGGGGAGTTTGAGGTGCTGAACAGGGATATGCACATTGCAACCATCAATGCTGGCGCAACCCTTAAGATCGACCTTTACATCGGAAGAGGGCGTGGTTATGTCCCGGCAGAAGACAACAGGCCCGAAGGGATGCCGATCGGCTATATCGCCATCGATGCCATTTATACTCCTATCAGGAATGTGAAGTTTACTGTCGAAAATACCCGTGTCGGTCAGCGCACCGATTACGAAAAGATGATACTCGACGTAGAAACTGACGGTTCGGTCACCCCGGACGATTCAATCAGTCTTGCCGGCAAGATCATTACCGAACATCTGGTGTTTTTCGCCAATTTCTCGCCGACCGAGGAGGAGTTTACCGAGGAGGAATTCAAACAGCAGGATGACGAGTTTGAAACCATGCGCAGGCTTCTGCATACAAAAATTGAAGACCTCGATCTTTCAGTCCGTTCTCATAACTGCCTGAGACTTGCGGAAATCGATACCATCGGCGACCTGGTTTCACGGAAGGAGGACGAGCTGCTCAACTACAAGAATTTCGGCAAGAAATCGCTTACGGAACTGAAAGAGCAGCTTGAGAAGTTTGAACTGAAGTTTGGTATGGATATTACCAGATATCAGATGAAGTGATAGTTATAGTAACCGTTTTTTTTGAATTATTGAGATCAGGAAACAGTCATGCGTAAAGTCAAGCCGGCAAGAAAACTCGGAAGAACCGCAGCCCATAGAAAGGCCACACTCAGCAATCTCTCAACGCAGCTGCTTATGTACAAGCGCATTGAGACGACAGAGGCAAAAGCCAAGGAAACCCGCAGGGTTGTAGAGAAGATCATTACCAAGGCCCGCAAAGGGACTGTTCATGCCCAGAGGGAAATATTCAAGGATATCCGCGACAAGGAAGCCATAAAAATTCTTTTCGAGGAGATTGTAGCCAGAGTCGGTTCACGTAACGGTGGTTATACCCGTGTTGTCAAGCTTGCGCCCCGTCTCGGAGATGCAGCGAAAATGGCTGTTATTGAACTGGTCGACTTCACGGAAGCACCTTTGGCCGCAGGCAAAAAAGCCGTCAAGCAGGATCGCGCCAAACGTGTCAAAGGTTCAAAGAAAACCGTTGAAGCCGGAGCTGCCGAAGCATCGTCAGCCGAGTAAGCTTCTTTCTGGAGCCGGGCACACCCGCCGGTTAAGTATCGATAGTCATTGTCTTCCGGATAGCTTCTATCCGAAGGCAATGACTATATGTTTTTCAGAGAAATACGGGCTGATGCCGCTGATCGGGTGCAGCTCCACTCTTGATGGAAATCCGTGGTGATCCTTTCTTGAGTCAAGCGCTTTCGCTATTTCATTTTCAAGATTCCCCCCCTTCAGGCAGATAAGTGTACCGCCCGGCTTCAGAAGCTTCCCCGCATAGCTGCAGAGCTGTTCGAGAGGTGCTACCTGTCTTGACAGAACGGTATCGAAGACGACCCCCTTCAGTTCTTCTGCTCTCGTATGAATAGCGATGGCATTGCTGATGCCAAGCTCCCTTATCATGGCCTGACAGGCAGCTATTTTTTTCCCGGTCGCATCCACAAGAAGAAATCGGGTTCCGGGAAAGGCAATCGAGAGTGGAATCCCCGGAAGACCGCCTCCTGTGCCCAGATCAAGAACGTTTTCACCCTCCCTGAACGTATGGAAGAGAGAGATCAGAAGAGAATGAAATATATGTTTGACGATGACAGGAGCATCCTCCTTGCGGCTGATCAGGTTTATCCTGTGATTCCACTCTTCAAGCAAAACGCCGTACCGGACAAGCTGCTGAAATGTTTGAAGATTCAGTGATATCGCGTGTCCTGCACATAAAGCCTGCAGTCTTGATAAATCATCGTTAAGTCGTTCCATGGAAATGCTGTCCTTCTATTCAGTGGTTTACCCCAAAAAACAATATTTTGGGATGAATGACAAATTGACGGTAACAATTGCCGATAGCCTGAGCCGGAAATGAAGGAAATAAATGTAAATTATTACAGTTAAAGATGTGAGTGTCGTTTTTTTCCGTAAATGCAGACAAGCCATACAGGTCCATGAGCAACGGGGGAGGAAGACATGATTATGCTGTTATCATGGCAGGCGGGATCGGTAAAAATCTATGGCCTGTTTCAAGAAAGAAAATGCCGAAGCAGTTCGTCGACCTCTTCGACGAAGGAACCATGATTGCAAAAACGGTAAAGCGTATATGCGGAGCCGTCATTGAGGAAAATATTATCGTCATCACCAGCGAGCTGGGACGAAAACTGCTTCTTGATTGTCTCGGCAGCTTCAGAGAAGATAATATTATCGTTGAGCCTTCCAGCCGCAATACAGCCCCCTGTATTGCCCTTGCGACAGCGCATATCAAAAAAAGGGATCCGGATGCCGTAACGGTCGTTCTTCCTTCGGACCATCTTGTGCTTGATGACCATGCTTTCCAGGAAATCGTCAAATCAGGCATTGAGTTTGCACGAAAAAATAAAGGTCTGGTCACTGTCGGCATCAAAGCCTACAGGCCTGAAACCGCCTATGGCTATATTCAGGCTGACGAACATTTTCCTCTTCCCCTTGCATTTTCTGACGGATGTGATTTTCAGCTTTTCAAAGTGAAGGCTTTTGCTGAAAAGCCCGACTATACAACGGCACTGCAGTTTCTTGAAAGCAGGGATTTTTACTGGAACAGCGGGGTATTTATCTGGCATGTCGATGCGATATCAAGAGAGTTTGAACGCTCAATGCCGGATTTGTACAAGGATCTGCTTAATATCTATGACAGCCTTGGCACAAAGAATGAACATAAGGTCATTGAGGATGTCTACTCATGGATTCACCCTCTTTCCATTGACTACGGGATTATGGAGAAGGCGGAACCTGTCTTTGTACTGACAGGTGAATTCGGCTGGACCGATCTCGGATGCTGGGATGAAGTTCTGAAAGTCGCAGCGAGCCGGAACGCTTTTTCTGCGGAGAAGCCGGACAGCCGGCTGGTGCAGATAGAGTGTGAAAATGTCTATGTCCGCAAACCTGCCGGAAAGGTTGTCTGCACAATAGGGATAAGTGACGTGATCATTGTCGAGACTGATGATGCCCTGCTTGTCTGCCGCAAAGGCTCTACTGACCGGGTCGGCAGTGTTGTCGATACGCTGAGGAGGGAAGGGCTGGAAGAGTACCTTTAGTATCATAAACAAATCTGTAGTCCCGACCTGTCTGGATTGGGCAGTGCCCGGAATCCTCATCCCGGCTTTTTTCAGTTCAGGATTTGTTGGACCAGCTTGCCCCTTCCCTGGTATCCTTTATTTCGATTCCCGCTTCGAGCAACTGGTCGCGAATCCGGTCACTGAGGGCGAAGTCCTTGTTATTTCTGGCTTCGGCTCGAAGTTCAAGGAGAATTTCCATAACCCCGTCGAGCTTCCGGCCCATCTCCCTGCTGTCGTGGTCCGATGAGCTGTCTCCGGGCTTCAGTATTCCAAGAACATCCCGTCCGGCTTCTTCAAGAAAAGCCTTTGCCTCAGACCTTGATGTTTCAGACATCCCTTCGCTGCGGTCAAGCGCCGCATTCAGGGCTTTTGATAGTTCAAACAGAACAGCTATCGCCACCGGAGTATTGAAATCATCATCCATTGCCTCAGTAAAGCGCTGCCGGAAAGGCTCAACATCAAATGTTGCGCTTCCCGCTTTGTTGTCACGGAGACGCTGTATGGTTGCAGAGAGTTTTTCAAGTCCGGTTGTTGATGCCTTTATGGCGGCTTCGGAATAATCCAGAGATGAACGGTAATGGGATTGAAGAATAAAGAACCGGATCACCAGCGGGTCGGTCTCTTTGAAGAGATCCTTGAGATTCACGGAGTTTTTAAGGGATTTGCCCATTTTTATCCCGTTGACCGTCACCATGTTGTTGTGCATCCAGAACCTGACGTATGGTTTGCCGGTTGCCGCTTCTGACTGGGCGATTTCGCAGTCATGGTGGGGAAACTTGTTTTCCATGCCACCGCCGTGAATGTCAATCGTCTCTCCGAGATATTTCATCGACATTGCCGAACATTCAAGGTGCCAGCCCGGATAGCCGGTACTCCACGGAGAAATCCACTTCATCATGTGTCCTTCATCCGCCTTTTTCCAGAGCGCAAAATCGGAAGGGTGACGCTTGTCGGAGCGCACCTCCACTCTGCCGCCGGACTGCAGAGCCTCCTGATCAGTCCGGCCCGACAGCTTTCCGTAACCCGGAAAAGAGCCTACCGAGAAATAGACGTTGCCGTTTACCGCATAGGCATGACCGGAATTTACGAGGCGTTCTATAAGGGCGATCTGTTCGGGAATGTGGCCGGTGGCAAGAGGAGCTATATTAGGGCGGAGAACCTCGAGACGGTCCATATCGGTATAGAAGCTGCGGGTGTAGAACTGCGCAATTTCCATAGGATCCGTTTTTTCCAGACGGGCCTGTTTGAGGATCTTGTCCTCGCCTTCATCGGCGTCATCGGTCAGATGTCCAACATCGGTAATGTTCTGCACATATTTCACCCGGTATCCGCTTTGCCGGAGCCAGCGAACGACGACGTCGAATGAAACATAGCTTTTGGCATGGCCGAGATGGGCATGGCCGTAAACGGTCGGCCCGCAAACATAGATGCTCACGATCCCCGGATGCAAGGGTTCGAATTTCTCTTTTTTCCGGCCGAGGGAATTATATATGAAGAGTGACATCTTCTGCTGTTCTGCCTTTTTGGATGGTATCATGCGTAAAAAGCCGGATGAAAGTTAAACATTTGGGTTTTTAACGCAAGGTTTTTAGCTTTCTTTTTGTTGATCTTTTTCGCAGGACCGCTTTTTTCAGTATGCAGATTACTCAAGCCGCCTTTCATATCAGTGTTTCCGCTCTTTCCGGTCTTCCGGAAGAATCATATCCTGAAATTGTTTTTGCAGGACGTTCCAACGTCGGCAAGTCGAGCCTGCTTAACTCTCTGACCGGGGTTAAAGGTCTTGCAAAAACCAGTTCAACACCGGGAAAAACCAGACTGATCAACTATTTCCTCATAAACCGCGAGGTATATTTCGTCGATCTTCCGGGATACGGCTATGCTGCTGTCGGCCATGCAGAGAAGGCTGCATGGGGCCATCTGCTCTCCTCCTATATTGAGCAGAGGCGGAGTATTTC
>Ga0268284_1000728_pt1 | contig 20313 bp, 15 predicted proteins | sample saktaG_14_FD_190137 | JGI IMG/M metagenome (GOLD analysis project Ga0268284, IMG submission 190137) | Saline water microbial communities from Sakinaw Lake, British Columbia, Canada - sak_2013_06_06_40m | ecosystem: Environmental > Aquatic > Non-marine Saline and Alkaline > Saline ...
CAAGCCTGCCAGGCCATCCTGCTGATCCAACAAGGCCGCCAGCAAATGCTCGCCGTCAATCTGTTGTTGCCCGCGCGTCGCCGCCACTTCCTGCGCCTCCACCAAGGCATTCTGCACGCGTTCCGTAAACTTGTTTGTATTCATATTGTCAGCTCCTCGCGCTATTGAATGCAAGAACAATACCACTCATTATACACAACCAGGCCAGGTCGCGCCAATGATTTTTCTGTAACCGGCTGGCACACCTGCGCCATTCTGACCGGCGCCGCCATCGGTCGCCCGGGATCAGAAGCTTGAGCAAAAAGTAAAAGAGGCCATCTGCAATCAACCGACAATGTCGATTGCTCCTGCACTCATTTACTCTTTGTCTAAAGTCTGTTGCAAGGCGGTTGTGCCGCCCCCGCAAAAATAGTATACTTTTGGCATGATATATTCAATGACAGGCTATGGCACAGGACATGCGACGGCGCGGGCGGCGCGGGTGGATATCGAGATGCGCAGCGTCAACAGCCGCTTCCTGGATGTGCGCTGCACCTTTCCCAAGGAATGCAACGCGTTTGAGTCAGTCGCGCGCGATCTGGTGCAGGCCGCCGTGACCCGTGGGCAAGTCAGCGTCTATCTCGCGGTCACCCTCACCGGCGATGCCGGCAAGTTGCGCGTCAATGAAGCGTTGGCGCGCCAGACGGTACAACAATTGCGTCACTTGGCCAAGCACCTGCGCTTGGACGACACCATGACGGTTGACACGCTGATGCGTATTCCCGGTATTATCGCCGCGGCTGACCTAGGCACGCAAACAACTGCGCTACAGCCGGCATTTGAAAAGGCGCTGCGCGCCGCGTTAAAGCGGCTCTTACAGACGCGCGCCAAAGAGGGCGCCGCCTTGGTTGCCGATCTGCAGCGGCGCATGGCCGCCGTGCAGACCGCGCTTGCCGCCGTGCAGTGCCAGGCGCCCGATGTTGCCAAACGTTTTCAGGAGCGGCTTACCAAGCGCCTGCGCGACGCCCAAGCCGCCGCCAGCATCGAGTTTGATGCCGTGCGCGTCCTGACCGAAGTCGGCGTCTTCAGCGAGCGCACGGACATCGCCGAAGAATTGACCCGCATCAGCTCACACCTCGCGCAAATGCGCGCCACGCTCAGCAAGGGCGGCGGCATCGGCAAGCGCCTCGATTTTTTGTTGCAGGAGCTCCACCGCGAGACGACCACGATCGGCAACAAAGCCAATTGCGCCGGTATCTCGCGCCACGTCGTCCAGCTCAAAGAAGAACTCGAAAAAATGCGCGAACAGGCGCAGAATATCGAGTAATCGCTGCTGTCCCCCAGATTTCATCATTTTGTAATGTGCCGCACGCTATACTACCGCGTTAGTATTGTTACTGTAATCTAGCTTATGACCCCTACGACGTATACATCATATTTTACCATCGGGCTCGACAGCGGCACGCAATCCACCAAGGCCGTGCTGATGGATGTTCGCACGGGCCGCGTCGCCGCCTCCGCCTCGGCCAACTATCCGTTGTACGAGAAAGCCGACGGCACGCGTGAGCAAGACCCGGCCGATTGGATCGCCGCGGTCACGACCACGATTCGTGCCGTCGTCCGCGCCGCCAAGCTGCAGCCCGCACAGGTACTCGGCATTGGCGTCTCCGGGCAGCAGCACGGCTTCGTGCCGCTCGACAAGAACGGCCACGTGTTGCGCCGCGCGAAACTATGGAACGACACGTCCACCCAGGCGCAATGCGAAGAACTGGTCGCCGCCATGGGTGGATTGCAGACGACCATCGCCGCGATCGGCAATGCCATCCCGCCCGGTTTTACCATTTCCAAGATTCGCTGGTTGAAGGAGCGCGAGCCGGCCCGTTACGCAAAGCTCGCGCTGATTCTGTTGCCGCACAACTATATCAACTATTGGCTGACCGGCGTGGCAGCGATGGAGCCTGGCGATGCTTCCGGCATGGCCATGTATGATGTCGCCCGGCGCGGGTGGTCGGCGCCGGCCCTGCGGGCGTTGGATCCGCAGCGCGATCTGCGCGCCTGCCTGCCTCCGCTACAGGAGTCACACGAAATCGTCGGCACCCTGCGGCCGGCGGTTGCACGCAGCTTGGGCTTGTCCACCACCTGCATCGTCGCCACCGGTGGCGGCGACAATATGATGGCGGCGATTGGCACGGGCAATGTGCGTGAAGGCATTGTCACGGCCAGTTTGGGCACGTCCGGCACCGTCTTCGCGTTTTCCAACAAACCGGTGATTGACGATCATGCCGGCGAGATCGCCGCGTTTTGCAGCAGCACCGGCGGCTGGTTGCCGCTCTTGTGCGTGATGAATTGCACCGTCTCGACCGAGCTGGTGAAAGCCGCGTTTGGCTTGAGCACGGCGCGCCTGACCGCCTTGGCCAAACGCACTGCGGCTGGCTCTGACGGGCTGATCCTGCTGCCCTACTTCCGCGGCGAGCGCAATCCGAATGTGCCGCACGGCAAAGGCGTGGTGCTGGGTTTGACGCCTTTGAATTTCACACCGGCGCATTTCTGCCGCATGGCCATGGAAGGCGCGGCCTTTAGCATGAAGTATGGCCTCGAACAATTACGGGCGCACCATGTGCCGCTCGAACAAATTCGCTTAACTGGCGGCGGTTCGAAGAACGCCTTTTGGCGGCAACTGTGCGCCGATGTGTTCGGCGTCGAATGCCGCACGCTGCAGTATGAAGAGTCGGCCGCGCTGGGCGGCGCGCTCCAAGCGCTGTGGGCACATGCCTGCGTGCGCGACGGCCTGCATCCCATCAGTGTCTGGACCGACAAGTTCGTCAAACTGGGGCGCGCGCACCACCGGCCGCATGCGGCCGCCACCGCCGTGTACCGCGCGGTGTACGCGCGTTACCGTCAGCTCGATCACGCGGTCCGACCGCTTTTTATCGCCTAAGCAGGAGCCTTTATGCAACGAGTCAGCATTGTCATTCTCTATTTGCTCATCATTGGTCTGACGGCGGTCGTCGCCCAGTTGTGGACGAGCGCACCGGATGCGACCGTGGCGTTGGTAGATGAGGACGTGCGTGTGTTGCGCCAAGAGCTGCGCGAGGTGCGCAATGATGTCAAGGAACTTGGCTACAAAACACTGCAGCAGCAGGCCGCACTCAATCGCCTCGATGCGGAGTTCGTCTTGCGCGCAAGCGCCAGTCCGGCCGTGAGCGCACCCGCCGATCCAACCATTACCGCCGTGGATACCATCGCAACCCTGGCCACCACCGCCACCGTGCACATGGCAGCCAGCGCGACGCCGGCTGGCGCCGCGCCGGCACTGCCCGCGCCGCCTGCCGCACAAGAACCATCGTTGTCGTCGCTGGTGGATGACGTTATGGCAGCCGCAGATGAGAATGTGGCAGAGGCCGAGGCCGGGAGCGATGCGCGCAAAAGCGTCGTCTTTTCAACAACGACAACCGGCACCTACATGCGGGAAGGCAGCGCGGCCGCCGCCACTCTCATCGCAGATGTGGTCGCTACCGCCCAACAAGTTTTTGCCGCCACGCACGCGCCGCAGACCACAGCGACGGACAGCATCTTGGCCCGCATGGATATCGCGGATCTTGTCTCAACTGCCGCGGCGCCTGCGACGATGGCCACCTTGCTCGACACCATAGCGACCAAGACCGCTGAAGTTGCCCGGGTTATTTCGGGCGCGCGCGCCGCGTTGCAGGACGCCATCGAGCGCGCACCGCAACCGGCGGCGCAAGCGCGCAGCACCGCTGTTGATGGTGCCGACCAAGCCCTGCCCGGCGCCACGCCACGCACGTCAACGCGCGCCGGTACCCGCGCCGCCGGCCCCGGTTATGTCATTGACTTGAGTCGTGTCGCGGCCACCTCGATTACTGTGCGCGCCGCCGCCCGCGCCACCAATGCGCCCGCCCGCCGCGCCGCGATCGAGATCACCCCCGATGACTTGGCTCCCGCGCGCGACGCGACGCCGCCGCGCAGCGCCACCGCCCGCGCGGCCACGCCGGCTGCGCCCGCCACCACGCCAACCAAGCCCACGCGCGTAACGTCGGTGCCCTCGATCTCGGCCGAGCCGGACGCCGCCATCCAGCCGCGCCCCTCGCGCCGCGCCCGTGCCGAACAAGCCCAGGCCGCCATGGATGTCACGCTGAATCTCACCGATCGCCTCGTGCCGGGCGCCACTGGCCAGGACGGGCGCCCGGTCACGATGTCCGATATCATGGATGTCGATGCACGCAAAACCGACGCCAACCCGCCGGCTGAACAATAATCACGTACTCATCTGTCACGCACACCTTACTCTATGCACACTGCCAGGATCTACATGACCACACGCCATCTCTGCCTGCTGATTGCCGCCTGCACTACCACCAGTTTTGCCGCGACCAAAGAACTTGCCTTCTCGTTTGACCCGTCGCGCTTGACGACGGAAGCGCGCGGTGCCCAGACGCTCTTTCGCTATAAAGACCCCACCTGCAGGTATGTTGAGCATGCCACCGGCGCACCGGTCCTGCCCTGCGTCGAATTTTATGTCGTCATGCCGAAAGGCGCACAGTACAAGACCTGCCGCGTGCAGGCCAGTGCCCAGTCGTATCGCGGCACGTACAAAGTCTTCACCCGCACGGTCGTGCGCGGCACCCAATCGGCCCGCAGATTTCCGCCGAATGTGATCGAATTCGTCGGCCATCGCAATGTGCGCGGCTATCGCGTCTTCGCCTTCCGCGCCTATCCGGTAAGCTGCCAGCCGGCTGATGGTTCGGTCGCGCGCGTGCTGCAGACCAAAATCGCGATCGATTTTGTGCAGCCCGCCATGCCCGCCAAGTATGCCCCGGCCAACCCGGCGGTCGTCGCCGCCCTCAAGAAAGTCGTCATCAATCCGGATGACATTGAGCCGCTGACCCAGTCCGACGAAACCAACGAGGCACTCGCTGCCGGCGCCAGTTATGGCGCGCGTGTCTTGGCGACCCGCGATGTCTTCGCGACGGACATTACCCCGCGCGCCACCGCCCGTAACGATGCCGGCACTGATTTCTTCAGCTTATTGGAAGACAATGTCTACATCAATGAGGAAAACGACATTGTCTATGCGCCCATTCGCTTCTAACCCCGCTGACCATCCATGAAGGCCCACATTTTTGTCACGTTGAAGCAAGATGTGCTTGACCCGCAGGGCAGCACGGTGCAGCGCTCGCTGCAGCAAATGGGCTACGCCAATGTCGCATCCGTGCGGATCGGCAAGTTCATGGAAGTCGAGCTGACCGGCACCGATCCTGAAAACGTCGCCGCCCAAGTCGACGAGATGTGCCGCAAGTTGTTCGTCAATCCGAACATCGAAGAATACCGCTTCGATCTGCGCTGACACACGCTGCCTATCTTATATCTCAAATTTCAAATCTGAAATTTCACATCTCGAATCCCCCCCATGCCACGCCTCTCTGTTGCCGTTGTCGTCTTTCCGGGCTCAAATTGCGATTACGACTGTTTCTGGGCCGCTTCGCAATGCCCGCACTGCCGCGTCCAGTATGTGTGGCACAAGGACGCAAACCCCGGCCGGTTTGATGTCATCATCCTGCCAGGCGGCTTCTCCTATGGTGATTATTTGCGCTGCGGCGCCATCGCACGTTTCTCGCCGGTCATGCAGGCCATCGTCGCACATGCGCATCAAGGCCGGCCGCTGCTGGGCATTTGCAACGGCTTTCAGATTCTCTGCGAAGCCGGCTTGCTGCCCGGCGCGCTGTATCGCAACAACACACTCACCTTCATCTGCGAACACGTCTACCTGCGCGTGGAAACCACGGCCTCGGCCTTCACCCGCAGCTGCAGTCCGCAACAGGTGCTCAACATTCCTATCGCGCATGGCGAAGGCCAGTACTTCGCCGATGATGCAACCCTGCAGCAGCTCGAAGAGCGCGGCCAGGTTGCCTTCCGTTACTGCTCGCGCGCGGGTGACCCCGCCGCGCAGTTCAATCCCAATGGCTCGCGCCACAACATTGCCGGCATTCTCAATGCCGCCAAAAATGTCTTGGGAATGATGCCGCATCCGGAGCGCGCCATGGATGCGCGGCTTGGTTCATGTGACGGCCAGGTTATTTTCCGGAGTTTGCTCGACGCGGTCAGCGCCTGAAGCCGTTGTTCGCACGCGCGCGACGGCAGGGCCCTACTGCTGCAGCCCGGTCAGCGCGCGCCGCACCACATCCTCGACCGCCACGTCGTCGCCCGCCGCACTAATCACCCGTTTGACCGAGGCGTAGGCGTCGACATTGCGATAGCCCAGCGCCACCAGCGCCAGGACCGCATCATGCAACACTTTGCCGCCCGTTCCGCTGGCTGTCTGCGTCTGATCCGCGGCGATCGCCAGATCCGAAATGCGATCCTTCAATTCGACAATAATGCGCTCGGCTGTCTTCTTGCCGACGCCCTTTATGCTCGACAAGCGCTTGACATCCTCGGCCACAATCGCGGCCCGCAGGCTGACCAGCGGCAAGCCGCTCAGAATGCCGATGGCGGTGGCCGGCCCGATCCCGCTGACGGCCAGCAATTGTTCGAACAACTGCCGTTCCTCGGCCCGGCTGAAGCCGTATAACAGCTCGGACTCTTCGCGCACATGGTGATACGTGATCACCCGCGCACGCTGGCCGATCACCGGCAAATCTTCATAGGTATTGAGCGTGATGAAAATCTCATAGCCAACGCCGCCGGCATTGAGCACGACGCGCATCGGTTGCTTCTCTTCCAGAATGCCGTCCACAAATGCGATCATGGCATGCGCTCCTCAATGCGCCGGGTGTGGGCATGACACAGGGCGATGGCCAGCGCGTCGGACGCGTCGTCCGGCTCGATCGGCGCGCGCAGATTCAGCAAGGTCATGACCATCGCCGCCACTTGCGCTTTGGTGGCACTGCCGCGCCCGACCACCGCTTGCTTCACGCGCCGCGGCGCATATTCGACAATCGGCACGCCCGCCCGCGTCAGCGGCAGCATCGCCGCACTGCGCGCTTCGCCAATGCGCAAGACCGCCAGTGCATTTTTGAAGAAAAACTGGCTCTCGACTGCCGCCGCGTCTAGCGCATACTCCTGCGTCAGCTTGGCGATGCCATCATAAATGCGCACGTGACACTCCCACACGGACAGCCGCGCCGCATTCCGGATCGCGCCGTACTCAACGCAGGCGATGCGCGGGCCATCCACGCGCACAATGCCATAGCCGGTGCTGCGTGTGCCCGGATCAATGCCGATCACCAGCATGGCGCTCAGGGCTCGGACAAGGAGAAATCCGTCGCCGGCGCTTGCTCCAGCACCTCGACGTAATACTTATCGCGCAGATGCAGCAGGTACTCCTCGTAGACGGACGCCAGTTTCTGATTGAACAGTTTGGCATAGATGTCGTCGTACGCTTCGGCTTCGGTCAGCACCCGGCCGGCGCGCTTGCGGTCAATGTAGACGAGGTGAAAGCCATAGCGGGTCGGGACAATGCCGCTGAATTCACCCGGATGCAGTTTGAACGCGGCCTGCTCAACGGGCGCCATGTCCTCGCCGAAGTAGCCTTCGCTGACCAATCCCCAATCACCGCCCTGCGCGCGTTTCGGGTCGTCTGAATATTGACGTGCGAGCTGTTGAAAATTGCCGCCGGATTGTAGTTCCTTTTGAATGGCGCGCGCACGCAGCAAGGCGGTCTTGGCATCCGGCTTGTTCTTGACCAGAATCTGATACATGTGGACTTGCGCCGGCTGCGTAAACTCATCCAGGTGCAGTTGGTAGTAGTCGTGCAGCTCGCCGGGCAGGACCGTCACGCGGCGCGCAACTTTGTCCTGAAACAGAACCTTGACCTTCAGGTCATCGTTAATCGTGCTGCGCAGCTCATCCATCGTTAATCCCTGTTGATCAAGAAACGACTGGAAGTCTTCCGGGGTGGCATAACGTGCGCGATACTCATCGACTTTCTTGTCAATCTCGATTTCCGGCATGGTCAGTTCCTGTTCCTTGGCTGCCGCGGTCAGCAGTTTGCGGTCAATCAACTGCTTGAGCGCGTCGCGCCGGACGCGTGCCATTTCACGGGTGACCTCTTCCGGCGGCAGTCGTTCAGCCAGCTGCTGCTGATACGGCGCCAGCACACGATCAAGCTCGATCGAGGTAATTGCATCATTGCCGACGTTGGCGACGATCCGGCTGACCCGGCCGGGTGGCACCTGCGCCGGGAGCAACGACGCCAGCAGCACGAGCGCCAGCGCCGCGCCGGCGCAGTTACAGACGGCTGTGTACCAATTCCTGGATGACACGTTCATTGCGAATCACCTTGTACTTGTTAGTGAGCGAGGCCAGCAGCTCTTCATATAACGCGCGCTCGCGCTGCTGCTCCAACAGATTGCGAATTTCGTCATGGGCTTCCTGCAACGAACGGCGGCGGGCCGGAATACGGTCGGTCAATTGAATAAGGTGCAGCCCAAACTCGGTTGCGACGATGGCGGAAATCTCGTTGCGTTCGAGCGCGAAGGCTGCGGTCTCAAAGGCCGGCGCCATCTGTCCGCGCGCAAAAAAGTCCAAGTCGCCTCCTTTGGCGCGCGACGGACAGCTGGACTCCTGCGCGGCCACCTGCGCGAAATCTTCGCCTTCCATCACCCGCCGCCGCAACCCCTCGATTTTCTGCCAGGCGTTGCTGCGTTCGGCCGGCAAGGCGTTCGCCTGCACTTCCACCAGAATGTGGCGCACACGAATCCGTTCGGGCAGGCTGAACTCCTGGGCATGCTGCGCATAGTACTCTTTGATCGCGTCCTCGCTGACACGGCTGCGCGCCGCAATCGTGGCCTCGTACAGATAGCGCATCTTGACCTGCGCCACCGCGTCATCGAGGTCGCGCAGATATTGCGGATTATCCGCATAATCCTGCTGCATGGCCGCGTGGGCCAGCACCCGGTTGTTGATCAGTTGCTCGACAAAGGTCTTGACCTCGCGCCGCAAATATTCGGGCAGTTTTTCCAAGGCCGGCCCGGGAAACGCGCGCCTGAAATCTTCGAGCGTGACGACGTCATCGCCGATGATTGCCAATACATTGCTGGCCAGTGTCGGCGTTGGTTTTGGGGCCGCCGCGACAGCGCGTGGCGTGGCCGACGTGACCGTGACATACTGCGTGCGCTCGACGACGACCGTGACCGCCAGCGCCGGGCCTGACGTGGTAGCCAGCATCGTCGCCGCCAGCAGCGCCTCTTCGCGCAGCGCGATGCGGGCTGCGTCCGCGCTCTTCGGCATCACCAATTGATCCTCTTCCCGGGCGGTACAGCCCAGCAACGCACACAGGCTCAGCCCGCCCAGCAATACTGTCTTGTAATTACGCCGCATGTGCCAGTAGTTGTTTGAGCCGTTCACTGGTATCGTGGTCAATGAGCGGCATGATGATCCGGTCGAGATCGCCCTTGAGCACGTCGTCCAAGGCATGGATCGTCAGGCCGATGCGATGATCGGTCACCCGGTTTTGTGGAAAATTGTAGGTGCGGATTTTCTCGCTGCGATCGCCGCTGCGCACCATCGAACGGCGCTGTGCGGCGCGCGCACTATCCACCTCCGCCCGCATCCGTTCCAGCACCCGCGCGCGCAGCACGCGCATGCCCTTGGCTTTGTTCTTGTGTTGGCTGCGCTCGTCTTGGCTGGAAACCACCACGCCGGTCGGCAGGTGCGTGATGCGCACGGCCGAGTCGGTCGTGTTGACATGCTGCCCGCCGCACCCGCCGGCGCGAAACACGTCAATCCGCAACTCTTCCGGCTTGATCTCAAGTTCCACCTCGCCGGCTTCCGGCAGGATCGCCACCGATGCGGCCGATGTGTGAATCCGCCCGCTCGCTTCGGTCGCCGGCACGCGTTGCACGCGGTGCACGCCGGCTTCGTATTTCAGGTGGTAATATACGTCCGTCCCCTCAATGCTGAACACCACTTCCTTGATGCCATCCAATTCCGTCACACTTGAGCTCAATGTTTCGATGCGCCAGCCTTTGCGCTCGGCGTAGCGCATATACATACGAAACAGGCTGCCGGCAAACAGTGACGCTTCGCCCCCGCCCGTTCCGGCCCGGATTTCAACGATGATATTGGCTTCATCTTCTTTGTCACGCGGAATCAGCAGGCGATGCAGGGCCGTTTCTGCTTGCAGGTGGGCGGCCCGGGCTTCGGTGATCTCTTCCTCGGCCAAGTGGCGCAAGTCACCGTCGTCCGTACCGGCGCTCAACAGCTGGGTGTTTTCCTCGATCCGCCGGTGCCAGTCACGCAGCACGCTGATGGCCTTGACAATCTGCACCAAGCGCGCGTGTTGGCGTGTCTGCTCACGCAGCTGGGCCAGATTAGCCGTGCTTTCTGGCAGCGCCAGCGCGGCTTCCAGCCGGTGCAATTCGTCTTCATAGCGAATGAGGTCTGCAATCTCCATGAGTAGTGTGTCCCGGGCCAAGGCGGCGGCGTGGCCGTGGTCACGACCGACGTGTGTGCGCCAGCCCTCGCCTTAGGCAACCACGGCCTTTTTGGCGTAGCGCTTCTTGAATTTCTCGACCCGGCCGGCGGCGTCAACGTACTTTTGCTTGCCGGTGAAAAAAGGATGACAGGCCGCGCAAATGCCGATGTGAATGTCGCGCGCCGTCGAGCCCACGCGATATTCGGCGCCGCACGCGCATTTGATCGTCGCCGGCGCGTATTTCGGATGTATGCCGTCTTTCATTGTTGTTCCTGAACGGTTAGCTGAGCGACATGCGTGGCTGTGCGCATGCCCTATTCGTACGAATTGTTATTATATGAAATCGGCGCCAATTATGCAACCACACGCAATTCTCTGGGGGGGCTCACCCTCTTGCACGCGTGCGGCGAGTATGGTACAATCATTGCAGGGCACACTACCCGCGGCCACGGAAAACAAGATGCGCCACAGCACTTTGCTCGCGTTTGCAATAACCATTGTTGTAGGGAGTTGCTATGACTATGCTGCAATCTGCCATGCTGGTTGGTCTGCTGTGCAGTTCGATGACGGCGCTGATGGCGCGCGCGGAGACGAGCTATCTCATTCCAGGGTCCAACGGCATGGATTCCAAGGAACAATATGTCCAGCACCGCCGCGGCGTGTATTACAACGGCGCGGTCTACATGTTCAGCCCGTATCACGACGGCGACTGGTTCAGCATCCGGGTGGCCAAGCTCGAGTACGACGGCAACGGCAAGCTGTCCAAGTACACCCAATTGTCGGACTTGGTGAACAACAACAATAGCTACCGGAGTTATTTCGTTGCGCCGGTCGTCATGGGCGGCAAGCTGTTTGTGTTCTATGACGTGCGCGAGGGCAGCGGCAAGAGCTGGATTGCGATGAAGTCCAGCATTGATCCGCAGGTGGGCTGGGATCAGGCCGGCAATTTTCTGAGTGGCATAAAAGTGGTGCGGGATCGGCCGGACCGCGCGGCGCCGTTCACCGCCACCGCCCAAGGCAATCTCATTTTCCTTTTTTACCGGATGGCCGCTTTTGACGGCCGCCAGAACGTGCTGGTGTGCAGCGCCGTCACGGCCGGCGGCGCCATCAGCGAATCCTGGGCGCTCGATCATGAGCGCGGTACCACCGATCAACGCGTCGCCGAGCCGGATGCCATGGACGCCAAGACTGTGCTGGATGATGGCGGCGCCACCTGCATCGTGCTGGGCTGGCTCTATTACAACAATGCCTATTGGCTGTCCCGCCTCTATTTTCAGCCCCAAGAAGGCACGCGACGCCACCCGCCCACCATTGACCTTGTCCAGAATGCGGTGCCCGCCATGGGCATGGCCGGCGTCGATGATATTCATATTCTGGAAGCGTGCGTGGGCCAAACCAACGATGCCACGGCCGCCAACGGCATCACGGTCGTGCTGGCAAACGGCTATGGAGGTGGCGGACCCAGGGACATCATCATAGCGCTAACGCAGTATGCGCTGAATGGCCCGCACAAATCCACCAGTTTCATGGACAAGATCGGTGAACGCACCGTTTTGTTGCCCCGCGACAATTCCTCCTTCTCCTGCAGCGTCTGCCCTGTTTTGTACTACTACTGCCCTCCGGGCACCCGGAATCTTGTGCAGCACCTAGGCATCGTGTACTTCCAATGGGAAGCATTATGGATAGGAAGTTTCATGGCGGGCTGGGACTGCCCGAACGAACTGTTCGTGTACAAGAACGCCTTCAACCTGGACACCAGCAGCGCCGAGAAATACCGCGCGCTGTGGTCGCTGATCGGCGTGGTCGAGGGCGTGCCGCCGTACCAGGCCGACAGCAAGGAATGGAGCACCAGCGTCAGTTTCAAGCAAAGCCAGGATGATGCCTTTGTCACCAGCGAGAGTTATGCCGCCAACTTCTCGGCCGGCATGACCGGCGGCAAAAAGAACACCTGGAGTGCGTCCGTGCAGTACACCTATGGCTTCAAGAACGTCTATGACTACAGCGAGGCGGTCAGCAGCGAACTCGCCATGAATTTCAAGTCGGACGGCGACGGCAGCGAAGGCTGGTTCATCATCTCGCAACCGACAATCGCATTCAACAAATATGCGCGCCAGGCGCGCAACACCATGGTGATTGACCCGGACTTCATCTTCAGCTATGTCAGCGCGATCAACACCACCTATGAGCCCTACGAGTTGGAACATCCGCCGCGCGGCATGCACAAGCGCCCCAAGAGCTCCGACTTCCGCAACTGGCGCATGGCGCCGCTGAACTATGCCATGTACATCACCAACGCCTGCGGCGGCGGCGGCAAGCTCAACACCCTCAAAGCCTCGAACCGGACGGCCGACAGCTCGTCCACACTGGCCAGAAAAATCACCAGGGGCTCCACCAAAAGCAGTTCCCACAAAATCAAAGTGGACCTCAAGCTTGGCGATAAGAATGTTTTCATGGTTAATTTCGGCCATGAAAGCAACTGGGAACAGTCCGTCAAACGCTCGGTGACCATCGCCAATGCCGTCACGGCCGCCATCAAATGCAGTGCCACCAACAAAATGATTACCGTCCAGCCCTACTGGTTCAGCGCGCCCGACGATGAAGACCCGCCCTGGCTGCCGGCCGCGTTCGCCGGCGCCAAACCATGGTGCATCACCTGGCAGGTGAACAGCTATCTGCCCTTGGACACCACCAACCGGGCAGTCGGCTTGGACTATGATGGCAACGGCACGCCGGATATCGTGACCACCGCGCCGGTGCGCACCGGCAACCGCACTGCCGCCGCCGGCGGTCTTAGCTATGGCTCCATCTATCTGATGAGCAAGCGCGGCACAACCCTCAACCGCGTCGCGGTGACGGGGTCTTCCGCGTATGGCTGCATCCTCGACGTCATCCGGCTTGATAACGACTCGTTCGGCTTGCTGTGCCTGGATACCCAAAGCACGTCGGCGACCGTCCGCACCATGGACGGCGGCAGTACGCCGGTCGCCGGCCTCGTCTTCGATGAGACCCATGCCTATCGCGATCACGGGCTCTTCATCGGCGATGTGGTGCACGATGCCATTCTGACGCAGAACCCGACCAACGGCTGCCTGGATGTGCATGAGCTGGCGGATGACTTGTCGGTCGCCCGGGTTCAGCGCATTTTCACCACCGACGACCCCAATTGGCGCTACTGTGGCGTCGGCGATTTCAATGGCGACAGCATTGCCGACGTGCTGGTGCGCCACGACGCCACGCTGGCGTTCCAGATGATCTTGCTGGGCATGCCGGACAGCACCGGCGCGATTCCTGCCCAAGTGGCCGCCACGCTCGAATATCTGCCGATTGACAACGCCAACGACTACAACGGCGCCGAACTCGCCTATGCCGGCTGCGGCGATTTCAACGGTGACGGCTGCGCCGATGTCCTCTTGACCACCTGGGGTGCGCCGGCCGTGCCGATGGTCGCGCTGATGAATGGCCAAAATGTGCGCCGGGCCGGTTATATCGCGGGCTTGCGCCGCCTGAATGTCGGCGTGGATCTCATCGGCGTTTCCGACTACAACGCCGATGGTTGTGCCGACCTGCTGCTGCAGTACAACAATGTGGGCGCGCGGCAGCGCACGCGCTTCCGCGAGTTGCTGCTGCAAGGCGCCACGCGCCCTGGTAAATTTGCCGTGCGCGTCATCCGTGGCAGAGGCCTCGCGCTGGGCCGCGAATTCGAACAATCCGGCGAGTCGATTTACGAAGATCTAGACTGACCCCGTTCCGGCGACGCGCTGAGCGTGCCATCCACGATGTCGGCTCCATCTGCATTCCGAGAGCCCCACCGGGCTTGTCCCGGTGGGTGAAGAAGATTTGGTAGAAGATGCCCGGCATACCTCCAATCTTCTTCATCCACGCCGCAAGGGCGTGGGATCGTTGTTGACACTTAGGTTTGCCAACCAGTTGACGCCTGCCGCCACTTCGTGTACACTATCCGCGTGATGATAATGCAGCTGACATTTTCTGTCGTATGAGTGCCCCGCTGGTCCCGCCCTGGGACAACCAGGGGCTGTTCTCAAATCATTACCTGCAGACGCAGTTTCCCGCGTTGCACCAATGGGCCGATGTGGACACCGACCTGCGCCGGCGCTTCGCCACGCTCAAACAAATCTACGCCGCCGCCCGCGCCGCCAATGTCTTCAACACCCGCAACGAACAGCAAACCGAGGACGTCTTTATCCGCCCGGTCCTGCGCGACGTGCTCAGCTTTCAGTACGATCCGCAAATGCGTGCCAACGCCAAGGCACCCGACTACGGCCTCTTCCTCTCTCAGGACGATTATCAAACTGCCAAGCAGGACACGACCTATGGCACGGCGTACTATGCGCGCCTCGCCGCCGTCGCCGAAGCCAAATACTGGGGCCGCGAACTCAATATGCGCGACCGCGCCGGCAATGACGCGGCCGCCTTGGCTGATCCCACGGCTCAAACAGTCGGCTATCTCGACACCGCCGCCATTCGCTCGAATTTCCGCGCCGTCTGGGCCATCCTCACCAATGGCGCGTGGTGGCGCCTGTTCTACTATCGCGCGAAATCGGTCACCAGCAATTTCTATCAGGTCAATGTTGACGCGATTTGCGCGCAGGACGATTTCGCCGGCTTTCTTTACTTCTACGGCATGTTCAGCGCCGCTGCGTTTGCGCCGGATGCGCACGGCCGGCGCTGGCTCGACGCTTATCTCGAAGGCTCGGCGCGCTACGCCGAGGAGGTCAGCGCGAAATTGCGTGATGTCATCTTCGGCTCGGTCTTCGAAAATCTGGCGCAGGGCCTTGTCGTCTCGCACCGCGCCACAACACGCGCCACCATCGAATCCAGCGAGGAGAAAACCCTCGTCTTTCGCGCTACGCTGACACTGCTCTACCGCATCCTTTTCCTGCTCTATGCCGAAAGCCGCGACCTCCTGCCGGTCAATGACGCCCAACGCTACGGCCAGTTCAGTTTGCGCACGATGTGCGAGCGGCTCTGGAAAAACGTCAGCATAAATTCTGTATTCAGCGGTGTCACTACAGTTTACTACGATCTACTCAAGATCCTTTTCAAGTTAGTGGATCGTGGTGATGCGCAATTGAATGTGCCGCGCTACAACGGCGGCTTGTTCGCGCACTGCGCGCCGCACGACGACACGGATCCCGCAGTTGACATGGAAGGCGCACGCTTCCTGGCCGAGCATAGCATCGCGGATGCGTTCATGGCTGAGGCGCTCAAGGGTCTGGTTTTCGATCTGAGCGAGGCGGACGAGAAACGCTTTTATGATTATAGCTCGCTCGATGTCCAGCACTTGGGCACGATTTATGAAGGCCTGCTGGATTTCACGATCGAGATTGCGAGCGAACCAATGGTGGCGGTCCCTGAAGACGGGACGGTGAAATGGAAGCCGACGCGCCTGGCCACGCCCGCCGAAATCGCGGCGGCGGAAGTCACGCGCAAGGCCGGTGATGCCATGCTGGTGAACACGCGCGGCGAGCGCAAGTGTTCCGGCGCATACTACACGCCACAGACGATTGTCAGTTACATTGTACAGCAGACCGTGACGCCGCGCGTCGCGGCCGTGCTGGCGCAGGCCGAAGCCTTCTGGCGCGGCGGTGGCCCGGGTGCGGACAATCCTATATCGTTTAGTCTGAAGGCATTCAACATTTCCGTGTGCGACCCGGCCATGGGTTCGGGCCATTTTCTGGTCCACGCCGTGGATGTGATCGCCGACCAGATCAGCCGCTGGCACGGCTTGCATCCCGAGTCGCCGCTGGCGGTGTTTCTCGAAGAGATGCGCGCGGAGCTCCTCGCTGCAGTGGCGCAGCAAGGCGTCACGATTGACACCGCCAAGCTTGAGAACCGCCATCTCATCCGCCGCATGGTGCTCAAACGCTGCATTTTCGGCGTCGACATCAATCCCATGGCGGTCGAACTGGCCAAACTCTCACTCTGGCTGCATTCCTTCACCATTGGCGCGCCACTGTCGTTTCTTGATCACCACATCAAATGCGGCAATTCGCTGATCGGCGCGCGTGATCTCGAAGACGTGGTCGCGCCCGGCAGCAAGGCCTGGAACGATGTGCTCCAAGCCATGCACTTCATGTTTGCCATTGACCGGCTGGGCGATCTCACCTATGCGCAGCTGACTGAAAGCAAGCACAAATATGATGAGTGTCGCGAGAAACTGCTGGTGGCGCTCAATCGCGCGCATGTCACCACCGCGCGTTTTTTTGTGGACGCACTGGCACAGACACAAATGCGCGGCCAAATAATGAATCTGGTTGGTCGGCGCCGGCGCATGCTCTTGCGCGACGCGCCGGCCGAGCACGACGGGCAGTACGACTTGTTGGCCGACCCGGATGAACCGCTGGAATTGCACGACCAGCCGCGCGAACTGGTCGAGCACTTGCAGAGCGCGCTGGACGCCGCCGAGCGTTATCGCTTTTTCCACTGGAAACTCGAGTTCCCGGATGTCTTCATTGCGCCAGACGGATCGGGCTTTGCGCCGGACGCCGGCTTCGACTGCGTCATCGGCAATCCGCCGTGGGAACGCATAAAGCTGCAAGAGAATGAATTTTTCGCCGCGCGCGCACCGGACATTGCCGCCGCGCCGACGGCCGCCAAACGCCGCCAGCTTATCGAGCAATTGCCGCAGACCAATCCCGCACTGGCGACTGAATATAGCGACGCCGTGGAGCGCGTCACGCGCACCATGGATTACATCCGCAAATCCAAACTGTTTCCCCTCCTCGGCAAAGGCGACCTGAACCTCTATGCCGTCATGCTCGAACGCGCCGTCATGTTGACCAAACCAGCCGGCCGCACAGGCTTTCTCACGCCTAGCGGCATTGCCACCGACAACACGGCCAAGGAATTCTTCCAGACCATCGTCGAACAGAAACGCCTGCACAAGTTCATTGACTTTGAGAACAAGAAGGTGTTCTTCCCAGATGTCGACTCGCGCTTCAAGTTCGCCATTTCGATCATTGGCGGCCGCGAGAACACCAGTGCAACAGCGCGCTGCGCTTTCTTTATTCACTCGTTTGATGAACTTGCCGACCCCGAACGCATGTTCGAGCTGACGGCGGACGATTTTGCGTTGCTCAACCCGAACACGAAAACCTGCCCCATCTTCCGCACCCGCAAAGACGCGGAAATTGTGCGTGGGATTTATAGGAAGTTTCACATTTTCCTGCGAACGGAGCCAGAGGACAAGCCAATAAAGAGCGCGGTTGCCACGGCATCTGACGCCCAACTCTGCGAAGCGCAACCGCGCTACCGCTATCTTCACAACCCTTGGCAAGTCAGACTCTCCACACTATTTCATATGGCAAACGATTCCGGTTTGTTTCGCACCGCCACAGAACTCGAGAAGGATGGATTCTGGCGCGCCGGCGTCCACTGCTATCGCAAAGGTGCTGAAGAGTTCGCAGCGCTTTACGAAGCCAAAATGTGCTGGCACTACGACCATCGTTTTGCCAACTGCATTGAAACCGGTGAGCGTCTTTTCAACAAACAAGCATCCGAGCGCACGTCAGCAGAATTTAAGCAGAATCCGAAGACACTCGTCGCATCGCGCTACTGGGTTGCGAATGCGGAGTTTGAAAAACGCATTGGCGACTATGCGCAATCATCTTGTTTTCTCTCATTTCGTGACATCACGTGCGCTACGAACGAGCGTACTCTCATCACGCAGTTTGTGCCGCGCCTTCCAGCAGGCCACACCTTGCCTCTTATATTGAGCACGCTGCCGGTCAAACAGCAAGCGTGTCTCTGCGCGGCACTATCAAGTTTTGTCGTTGATTATGTCTTTCGCCAGAAAATATCGGGCAATCACGCAACATACTTTTTAGTGATGCAGCTGCCTATTGCGCCGCCCACGGCCTATGACGCGCCATTTCACGGCGTTGATCTCAAGGCGTGGATTGGCGAACGCGTGCTCAAACTGGTATACACGGCCGAGGACATGCAGGGGTTTGCGGAAGATATGGGCTACAAGGGCAAGCCATTTGTGTGGGATGACACGGAGCGCCTGCACCTGCGCTGCCAGCTTGATGCGCTCTACTTTCAGCTCTACGGCCTCACCCGCGACGAGGCGGATTATGTCATGGACACGTTCCCGATCGTGCGCAAGAACGACCTCGAACGCCACGGCGCCTATCGGACCAAAGAGTTGATCCTGCACTACTACAACGCGTATGCCGCGGGAGACCTCGATGCCCGCGTGCACTAAGCTTGATGCCGCGCGGGACATTGCCGCGCAGTTTGATTTGCCCTTTCCGGTCGCGTCGCTCGCGCCGTGGGGCACCGGCCATATCAACGACACCTTCCTGCTGATTGCCGCCGATGGCGCGCGCTTTGTCATGCAGCGGCTGAATCCGACCGTGTTTCTGCATGGCATTTTGGTGATGGAGAACATTGAACGCGTCACCGCGCATCTGCGCGAAAAGTATCGCGCGCGCGGCCTCGATCCGCGCCGGCATGTGCTCGAACAAGTGCCCGCGCGTGCGGGCACGCTGTGGTATGAAGACGCAGACGGGGCGTTCTGGCGCGTCTATCACGCCGTGGCCGACGCACACGCGGTCATCGCCGCGCCGACGCCGCAACTGGCCTATCGCGCCGCGCGCGCATTTGGCGAATTCATCGGCCTGCTGGCCGATTTGTCCGCGCCGACGCTGCACGAGACAATCCCCCACTTTCACGACACGCCCGCGCGCCTAGCGCAATTGCAGCAGGCCGTTGCGGCCGACACGGCGCGGCGCGCATCCCACGTCGCACCCGAACTCGCCTTTGTCGCGCAACGCCACGCCGATCTGCATAGTCTGGCCGACTTGGTGAAGGCCGGCCGCCTGCAGCTCCGTGTCACGCACAATGACACCAAACTCGACAACATTCTCTTCGACGATCACACTGGCGATGCGCGCTGTGTCATTGATTTGGACACCGTCATGCCCGGCCTGGCACTGCACGATTTCGGCGATTGTGTCCGTGCGACCGCGCGCATCGGCGCGGAAGACGAGCACGATCCGCGCAATGTCGGATTGAATCTTGAGGTCTTTGCGCAGCTTGTGCACGGCTTCCGCGACGGCACAGGAACGCTATTGTCGCCGCTGGAGCAAGCCCTGCTACCGCAGGCTGCCAAAGTCATTACGTTCGAGCAGGGCATGCGCTTCCTGGCCGATTATCTCAATGGCGATACCTACTTCAAGACACATCGGCCCGGCCATAATCTCCAACGGGCCCGCGCGCAATTCGCGCTGGTGGCCGCCCTCGAGCACCATGCCGACGCGCTCGCGACCATTGTGCAGGCACGTTGATGCCCAGTGCACCAACGTGCGGTTTGCAGTTTGCGGTTTTCAGCATCCAGAACGTAGTCGCGGCACGGCCAGATCTTTCCAATACCGCACTGCGCCCTTTTATCGAGTTAGATCAGGCGTGAACAATTGACATTTAGGGACGATTGGTGCGCTACAGTTACCTGACGCGGAGTCGCGACGCGCGTCGTGAGACCCGTTGGCACATCGAAAAGTCGCGCGAACGGGGCGGGCGGCTAGTTGACTTTTTCTCGGCGTTCTGGCATAATAAGTAATAAGTTTCGCGCGTGCGATCAACTGTACCAAAGGAGTTGTATGACTGAGATCTGCGTCGGAACAAAGGCGCCTGAATTCACGCTGCCGGCCAGCAACGGCACCACCATTAGTTTGATGGATTTTCGCAGCGACAAGTATGTCGTGCTGTATTTCTATCCGGAAGATTTGACGCCGGGCTGCACCCAGGAGGCGATTGCGTTTCGCGACCTGCAAAGCGAGTTTCAGCTGGCCGGCGCCGCCATTCTCGGCGTCAGCACCGATGACCTCGAGTTGCACAGTAAATTCGCGCAGCAGTATAATCTTACCTTTCCGTTG
>Ga0268284_1000729_pt1 | contig 20304 bp, 16 predicted proteins | sample saktaG_14_FD_190137 | JGI IMG/M metagenome (GOLD analysis project Ga0268284, IMG submission 190137) | Saline water microbial communities from Sakinaw Lake, British Columbia, Canada - sak_2013_06_06_40m | ecosystem: Environmental > Aquatic > Non-marine Saline and Alkaline > Saline ...
TTATTTCTCTTCATAGTGTTGGTTGGTTTCAAACGTTTGTTCAAAAACAGACGGTGTCGGAACACCGTCCGATCAACCAGCACTACTTCACTCTAACACTTTAACGGAAAAAAATCCGCCGCCCAAACTCTGCCTGAACGTGTTCCACGACGAGGATGCCGAAATCTTTATCAATGGCAAGCCCGCCGCCACACTCACCGGTTTCAACTCCAGCCATGAGATGTTCCCGCTGTCGCCTGATGCCGTCAAGTTGCTCAAGCCCGGCAAGAACACCCTGGCAATCCATTGCCATCAGACCAGCGGCGGGCAGGCGATCGACTGTGGCATCGTGGAGCCGCTGGAAGCCCGCAAGTAGCCGCGTCAGGTGGCGGCGTGGCCTTGCCCGCCCCACGTGGCACCGGGTATTCTGCCCGGTGCCATAGCAGTTAGACAACACGTTCACCCAGCCCCGCAACATCTATCCAGCATGAAAACAACACATCAGATGCAAGTGAAGGTGGCATTGTCCGCAATTGCCGTCATCGCCGCATGGCTGCCCGGTCTTCCATTGGCAATGGCTGCTGAGCCGGTGAGTCCGGCGGCAGTCCAATGGACCGAACAACAGGCGAACGATTGGTACCAGAAGCAGCCGTGGTTGTTTGGATTCAATTTCGTGCCGAGCACTGCGGTCAATGACACCGAGATCTGGCAGGCGGAGACATTTGATCCCGCCACCATCGAGCGCGAACTCGCCTGGGCGGAGCAATTGGGCTACAACTCGTGCCGGGTGTTCGTGCAATACATCGTGTGGAAAGCCGACCCCGCGGGCCTCAAGCAGCGTTTCACACAGCTTCTCGAAATTGCCGCCAAGCACAATCTCAGTGTGATGCCGGTTCTGTTTGATGATTGCGCGTTCGATGCGAACAGGGACCCATACCTCGGCAAGCAGGATGACCCCGTTCCCGGCACTTCGAACGCCCGCTGGGTTCCCAGTCCCGGCTTGAAGCTCGTTGTTGACAAATCCGCCTGGCCGGACCTCGAGAGATATGTCAAGGACATGGTCGGCTCATTCAAGAACGACAAGCGCATCGTGCTCTGGGATCTGTATAACGAACCCGGCAACTCGGGCATGGGTAACAAGAGCCTGCCACTGGTGGAGGCGTCATTCGCCTGGGCGCGCCAGGCCAACCCCGCGCAGCCCCTAACCATCGGGGTGTGGGGCGGGCCCAAGGAAATCAGCGACCGCCAGATCGAATTGTCAGACATCGTCAGCTTCCATTTCTACGGCGACCACAACGGTATGAAAGCCCGCGTCGCCGAGTTCAAAACCCGCCAGCGGCCCGTCATCTGCACCGAATGGATGGCTCGCACGCTGGGCGCCAAATATGAAACCGAGTTGCCGCTTTTCAAGGATGAGAAAGTGGGCTGTTATAACTGGGGCTTGGTCAACGGCCGCACCCAGTGCCAGTATCCATGGGGCTCGCCCAAGGACGCGCCCGAGCCGGCGCTGTGGTTCCACGATCTGCTGCGCCGCGATGGATCACCCAAAAACTCCGACGAGGTCAATTTCATCCGCAAGTTCACCAGCGCTCCCGGTGTGCCCCGGATCAAGCCGCTCTTCGATTACCCGCTTCGCGACACCTGCGTGTGCGTCGGCCCGGATGCCTACTATCTCATCGGCACCACGGGCGCGCCCACCTGGTGGGCGACCAATGAAGGCATCCGGATCTGGCAATCCAAGGACTTGAAGACCTGGGAGCCGATGGGCCTGGTTTGGTCGTTTGCCAAGGACATGACCTGGCAGAAGAAACAAGGTGACAACCAGGCGATCTGGGCGCCGGAAATGCATTATATCAATGGCACCTACTGGATCAGCTATTGTGTCAACTACTCCGGCACCGGCATCCTCAAGAGTACCAGCGGCAAACCTGAAGGCCCTTACGTGGACATCAAGCAAGACGGCCCGCTCACCGGTGAGATCGACGCGTCGCTCTTCCAGGACGATGACGGCAAGGTCTATTTTGTCTATCAGAACGGCAAGATCGCCCGGCTGAAGGATGATATGACGGGCCTCGCCGGGGAGCCCCAGTTGCTGAAACCGGCCAACGCGCCGCAGGTGGGCTTCGAGGGCGCGTTCCTTTTCAAAGCGAATGGCCGTTACTACCTGTCCTGCGCGGATTTCACCGATGGCAGATACCACTGCTACGTGGCGAGTTCAAATAACCTCATGGGCCCCTACGGCGACAGATATCTCGCCATCCCTCACGGCGGCCATAATACGTTCTTCAAGGACAAAAATGGCGGCTGGTGGAGCACCTTCTTCGGCAATGATGACGATGCCGCCTTCAAGGAAAGAGCGGGAATCCTGCCAATTGGTTTCGGCTTGGACGGCCAACCCCGGCCAGTTCCTGTTAGGTAGGCGGGGGTGTTGTCCAACAATCAGACTTTGAGGAGCCCCCCCGTTCAGTGCCTGCGCGCTTGCTCCTCAAGGAAGATCTCCGCCAATCGGAAACAACGGCGGGCCAGCTCTTTCGCGTCGTTGTCGCCCACGAGAGCCACGCCTTCCTCACTGACCTCGGACAGATAGATCTTCCAGGCGCGCTGGGCCAGCAGTTCAGGATCGATCCGGATGCGTCGCGGGTGGCTTGTGGGTTGAGGCGGTGGCAGGGGTGGTGCTGCAGACGTTGGTTCCGCCGGTTCAGCGGCCACCTGCGGCAAGGATTCCCCGTCGTCGGGTGAGACCGCGTGTTGCGGGCCGGTGACTTTGCCCTTATTGCGGCGACGCTTGCGTTTGGGATTTTCCAAAGGTCCGGAAGGTCCGGCGGCTTCGGCTTGGGCTTCCGGCCAATCGCTGTGTGGTGGCGCACTCGCTGTGGTTTCCGGAGGTGAATCCGCCACGGCGGCATCCACAATTGCTGCGGGGGCAGGAGCGGCCAGCGCCGGTTTTTTGGGACGGGAATTGGCACTCCGGCGGCCGTGCGACACGTTCTTGGTGGGTGGTTTCAAGGGAGTGATTGCGGAAGATGGGGATGGGTCGCTCGTGAGATCGACCGCAACAAGACTGCGGCGAGCGAGCGGTGGAGTCAGCGCGGATGACTCAGAAATTCTTGATATCGTCGCGGTTCGCCTTGTCCGTTGGCGTTGAGGGGTTGGTGTTGCCATCCTTGCCAACCGACCACAGATCGAAATCGGGATTCTGGGTGTTGGTATTGGCCTTGCCCGTCGAGTCGAAAGCGGTCCGGTAACGGTACTCCTTGCCCCACGGATCGATGATTTTCGTCTTGAGTGACGCCGTGCCGGAGGTCCAGCCTTGTTTGTTAGTGGCGGGATCCAGTTCCGCCAGATAGATTTTCTGATCCGTATCCCCCGCGGCATTGCCCACCGCAGCCCCTTGGCCGTCATTGTCGGAATCCCAATAGAGCGCTTTGAACAGGATCTTGGAGTTGTCTTCGCCCTTGGCCGAGTTGCCAGTGGCGGGATACGAACCGGTGTCCAGCTTGTATTCCTCAAGCGCCTTGGAGAGCAGGCCGATCTGCAGCTGGGCCTTTGATTTTGCTTGTTTTTCGGTGACGAAACCCATTCCGCCGACGATCAGGCTGGCCAGAATGACGATGATGGTGACCACGGCCATCATCTCGATGAGAGAGAAGGCGGGGTGGCCGTGGCGTGAGGTCGTTTGCATGATCCTTGAAGGTTTGCGTGATTGGCGAGGCCTCGATGAGACCTCCTGAAGAGTGGTTGGCCAGCGGAATCCGAGCCCTTACTGGTTGCCCATCGTCGAGATCATCTTAATCAAGGGCAGGAACAATGCAAATACTACCGAACCCACGACGAGTGCCAGAAACACGATCATGATCGGCTCGAGGATCGAGGTCAGCGCGGTGACCGAATTGTCCACCTCGTCGTCATAGACGTCCGCCACCTTGAGCAGCATTTCCGGGAGTTGGCCGGTTTCCTCGCCGACGTCCACCATTGAGATGACCATGTTCGGGAAGACTCCGGAGGCTTGCAGCGGCGTGACGATGGTTTCCCCTTCCTTGACGGCTTCGTGAACCTTCTCAATGGCTTGGGAAATCACCACGTTGCCGGCGGTGTCGCGCGTGATGTTGAGCGCTTGGAGAATCGGAACCCCGGAAGTCACCAGCGTGCCGAGGGTGCGCGAGAATCGCGAGACCGCGCTCTTGCGCTGGATGTCACCGAGAATGGGCATTTTGAGCTTCAGCGTGTCGATCGCCTGGCGGCCGCCTTTGGTGCGTCCCCAAAAGTTGAACAGGAAGACCCCGAGCCCGAAGACGACGAAGATGAAGACGATGTTCGGCACGAACAGCGGCCGTGCCAGGAAGAATTCAGAGGTGCCGAAAACGATGCGTGAAATCAGAGGCAGCTGCGAATCCGTGGTGGCGAACATCTCCTTGAACTTCGGCACGATGAAAATCATCAGGAACACCAGAATGGCGATGGCGATGAACATCACGATCACCGGATAGACCATCGCGGAAACAATCTTGTTTTTGAGCTTCTGGGCTTTTTCCTGATACTCCGCGAGGCGGTTGAGCACGATTTCAAGCACCCCGCCCAATTCGCCGGCCTTGACCATGTTCACATACAGCTTGTTGAAGATCCTCGGATGCTGGGCGAGTGACTCGGAGAAGGTCGAGCCGCCCTGCACGTTTTCGGCGAGCGAAGCGACCGTCGCGCGGAGCACCGGATGGGGTTCCTGCTTCTCCAGAACCGTTAGACTGCGCAGCAGCGGCAACCCGGAATCGATCAAGGTGGCGAGCTGACGGGTGAAAATCATCAGGTTCTTGGGCTTGACCCGGCCGCCGAGCTGGCTTTTCGACGTTTTAACCGCCGGCTTGGCCTTGCTCTTGGCGGGCGCGGCCGCTTTTCCTTTAACGGCTTTGCCTTCTTCCTGGATCTGGGTCGGATACAGTCCTTTGGTGCGGAGTTGCTGGATGGCTTCGGCCTCGTTGGTGGCGGTCACGACGCCGGTGGTTTGCTCGCCTTTGGCATCAAGTGCGGAATATTGGAAATTGGCCATGGGATTGAGTGTGGAGTTTGGGAAGAGTAATGAGCGCAGGGAAACTGAAAATCAGGAGAATAGCGATAGGAAAATGGGCGGAATCTCAAGTATATTTGAGAACTTCTTCAATGGTGGTATTGCCAAGGTAAATATTGCGCAGGCCATCCTCGCGCAGAGTGTTCATGCCAAGTTCGACGGCCTTCTGCTTGATGACCACGGTCGGGGCGCGGGCGGTGATGAGTTCACGGATCGGATCGGTGATATTGAGCAACTCATAAAGGCCGCGGCGGCCGCGATAACCGGTTTGCCCGCAGATCTCGCAGCCGGATCCGGTGGAAAAATGCTTGTCCCCGAGTTCATGGGCGGAAACGTCCAGCTGGCTCAAGATCGCCTCGTTCGGCTCGTAGGGTGCCTTGCAATTCTTGCAAATAGTCCGCACCAGGCGTTGGGCGAGCACGCCTTCCAGCGAGGCGGCCAGCAGGAAGGGTTCGCAACCCATGTCCACCAAGCGGGTGATGGCGCCGGACGCGTCGTTGGTGTGAAGCGTGGAGAGCACCAAGTGCCCGGTGAGCGCCGCCTGGATGGCGATGGTGGCGGTTTCCTTGTCGCGCATCTCGCCGATCATGATGCGGTCCGGGTCCTGCCGCAGGAAGGCCCGCAGCACCCGCGGGAAATCCAGCCCGATGCCCTCGTTGATCGGGATTTGGATGATCCCGTCGATGTCATACTCGACGGGATCTTCCGCGGTCAGCAACTTGGAATCGATGGTGTTGATCCGGCGCATCGCGGCGTAAAGCGTGGTGGTTTTGCCCGAACCGGTGGGACCCGTGACGATGAAAATGCCGTTCGGCTTTTCGATCGTGTCCGTGATGTAGTTGTAAATGTGATCCGTGAGTCCGAGGTTTTCGAGCGACAGGTTCACCGATGAGCGGTCGAGCACCCGCAGCACGATGGATTCACCGTGGTGGGTGGGCAGCGAGGAAACCCGCATGTCCACTTGCTTGTCGCCGACTTGTTTGACGATACGGCCGTCCTGCGGCAGGCGTTTTTCGGCAATGTTCATGTTGGCCATGACCTTGACGCGCGACAGGATGGGCAACGCCAGGTGGATAGGCGGCGGGACCATCTCATAGAGCGATCCGTCCACCCGGTAGCGGATCTTGAAGTCTTTTTCGAAGGGCTCGAAGTGGATGTCCGAGGCCTTCTCCTTGATCGCCTGATAGAGCACCAGATCGACGTAACGGATGATAGGCGCGGAATTGGCCTCGGCCTCGAGGTCCACGGTGGCTCTGGAATCCCTGCCGATTTCAAACTGGCTGAGGATGTCCTCCTTGGCCTTGCCTTCGCCACCGTAGCAATCGTTGATTTTCGCCTCGACGAGGTAGTCCGGAGCGACCACCACATGGATTTCCCGACCCAGGGCGAAGCGCAGATCCTCCACGGTCTGGGGGTTGAGCGGATCGACCAGTGCGACATAGAGACCGGTTTCGTCGAAATTGACGGGCAGCGCACCGTGCAGGCGGGCGGTACCGGCGGGCACCAGCGCGAGCAGCGCCTCGGGCGGTGTCCAGTTGCGCAGATCCACCATGCTGGCACCCAACTCCGAGGCCACCACCGGCCAGATGTCATCACGGTGGTGGATGACTTGGAAATCCGCGAGGATCTCGGCGATTTCCTTGCCGCTGTGGCTCACTTCCGCGAGAATGTCCTGTGCGAGCCCCTGATCGATGAGGCCGCGGGATTGGCAAAGTTCGATGATCTGTTGGTTGTCCATGGGACGGTGAAAGCGGAGGAGTTTTTGGGAGGGCGTGGGTTCCGGCGCTCAATCGGCGTCCGACATGGTGACATGCACCACCTCGCCGCCGGAGGTGAGGCCGGAGAGCACCTTGCGGATGCCATCTTCGCGCAGGGTGCGCATACCGAGTTCGCGGGCGCGGCGGCGGAGTTGGGTGGTGGTGAGTCCGGTATTGATCATCTGGCGGACTTCATCGTCCAACAGGAATAATTCGAAGATCCCCATCCGGCCCTTGAAGCCGTTGTTGCGGCACTTGTCGCAGCCCACCGGGCCGAAAACCGTGGCTTCCGCCATCCGCGAGATATCCATCGACAAGGCCCGCATTTCCTTGTCGCTCAGATCCGTGGGGGTCTTGCACAGCGGGCAGAGCTTGCGCACCAGGCGTTGGGCCAGCACGGCCCGCACGGCGGAGGCGATTAGGAACGGTTTCACCCCGATGTCGGCGAGTCGCGCCACCGCGGAGGGCGCGTCGTTGGTGTGCAGGGTGGAAAATACCAAGTGGCCGGTGAGCGAGGCATTGATGGCGATGTTCGCGGTTTCCGCATCGCGGATTTCCCCGATCATGATGATGTTAGGGGCTTGGCGCAGCATCGCGCGCAGGGCTGCGGCGAAGGTCATGCCGATATCGGTCTTGACCATGACCTGGTTGATCCCGGCAAGCTCATACTCGACCGGGTCCTCCACCGTGATGATTTTCTTGTCCGGTTTGTTGATGACGTTGAGGCAGGCGTAAAGCGTGGTGGTTTTGCCGGACCCGGTGGGCCCGGTGACTAACAGAATTCCGTCGGGCAGCCCGAGCAACTGCTCGAAGGAGGTCTGGTCGTCGGAGAAAAAGCCCAGTTCCGGCAGGCCGAGCAAGAGCCCGGTCTTATCCAGAATCCGCATGACGATGGACTCGCCGTGATTGGAGGGGACCGAGGAAACCCGCAGGTCCACCTCCTTCTCGCCCATCTTGAGTTGGATCCGGCCGTCTTGCGGCAGGCGTTTTTCCGCGATGGACATGGTGCCGCTCATCACCTTCAAGCGGGCAATGATGGCGGGCAGCAGTTTTTTCGGATGGGTGTCCACGTGGATGAGCTTGCCATCCAGACGGTAACGCACGCGCACCGAGGTTTCCATGGGCTCGATGTGGATGTCGGAAGCACGGACGCGGAACGCTTCGGAAAGCATTTGCAGGACCAGGCGGATGATGGGCGCGTCGTCGCCGGCTTTGTCGGCTTCCGCGTCGCCGGTGGTGATGGTGATGGCGGAGGAGTCCTTCTCATCGGACTCGCCGGAATGGTAGAACTGCCGGAAATGGTCATGAATGTCCTGGCGGGTGGCGCAGACCAGATCCAACTGGCGGCCGATGATGTGCGGCAGGGAGTCAAGGGTCTCGAAATCCAGTGGATCGGCGATGGCGATGGTCAGCGACATGCCGTCGTCCTGAACGGGAATGACGCGGTAGCGCTTGGCCGTTTCCTCGGAAATCGCCTCGGTGATTCCCGGTTCGAACGTCACCTCCGCCAGGCGCACGAAGGGGATGGCCGCATTGGCCGCGAGAGTCCTGGCCACGTCTTCCTGGCTCAGGGAGGAGTGTGCGAGAAGGTGCTCGATGATGGTTTCGGCACCGAAGAGGGTGGTCCGCGCGCGGGCAATCTCCTCAAGGCTCACCAAACCGGCTTCGGCAAGCAATTCTGCGAGATAATCTTCGTTGGAAAACACAGGGCCTGGAGTCCTTGGAAAGGTTTTATTGAAAGTGTGCCAGCGGATAGGGCGCTTGCAGCGTCTGCGGCAGATTGGTCAAGCCGTCCCGCGCTTGTCAACCAGCCACATCACAGAAATTCACGATTTTCCTGCACGCCGGTGAATTCCCCGCGGGTTGTAAACACCATGCCAATCCATCGCCATCACCTGCTGGAACTTCCTCCCCGCCGTCGCGCGTGCGCGGGATCGAAGTTGAGCGCGGGTGCGCCATGGGATTTCCGGTGTCTTGAAGTCTTGAAGTCTTGAGTCTTGGACCTTCGCCAGAGCTTGGCGGGGGCGGGCGCTTGGCGTCCGATCTAACGGCCCTGCGCGGGTGCCGCAAAAGCCGTGGTGATTTCCTCCAGCGAAACGCCAAGCACCGCGCGCGCGACCGGATCCAGTAACTTGGGGTCGCCTTCGAGGTGGATCGTTTCCTGCACATGGATCAGTGACTTGCCGGGTTCTAACGGCAAGGCGGGCGACGAGGTTTCCAACTCATGGAAGGGACCGAGCGGGGCCTCGCCCGCTGCCGGCGCGCCGTCGTTGTAGGCATTGATCAAATCCCCGGCATACGGGTCGGCGTGATCCATCCATTGGGAGCGCACATACGGCAAGGCTGCGGCATCCGGCGGCATTTCACAGCGCACGATGGTGAGTGTCTTGCGCTCTGGATCATAACTGCCGGCCACCCCGGTGCTGCGGCCGGGCGGCACCCCGATCTTCGAGCGATACGCCCCGTCCGCCTTGAAAAAAACCGCCTTGGCGGTCGCTTGCAAGCGCTCGGGCGTGAGCGGCCCGAAGTAATCGGAATTGACCGCATTGCCCGGGCCCGCCTTGAGCGGCACCACCACGGTCACGCCGGGGCCGTGTTTGAACATGCCTAACAACCAGATCGAAACCAACCCTTGCTCCTTGGTCCACGCCGTGTCGCCACGGTTGGTGAGGGTGTTGGTCGAGCGATAGCCGACGGCTGCGATGCCGTCTGGCAGTTTTGCGTTGAGCGTCTTCGCGATGGCCGCCTTGTCGAGCAGGTGGAGGTTGCGCCCAATGCCGAGTTTCAACTTGCTGCCCGCCCGGTTGGTCAAGGTGGCCTCTTTTTTGAACTCGATATGCGTGGCATCGCGTGCCACCACTTCGAAGGGTTCGGTGTCTATGAGCGCCGGGGTCAGCCAATTCTCAAACGTGTAGGCCGCCGGGGCGGGCGGGAAAAACAAGGCATATTGGCCTCCTTCCGGCCCGAGCCAGAACCGTTCCTCCCCGCCGAACACATGAATGTGACGGGCCAACCCGCTGCGTTTCCCTTCCGCCAGGATCCCCGCTTCCACATTGCCGTAGTGGATCCAGCCGAGGCTCGCGCCGTGCTTGCCGTTAGCCGTGGAGGTCATGACCCGTCCTTGCCACGCGGGGGCCACGGCCACCCGGGCACCCGACGCGGGATCCTTCAACAGGTGGATTTCCGTGTGCGCCTTGAGGAACGCAATGTCTTGCCCGAAGGTCGCCGATCCGTCGCGCGGAATCGCGCTGCCGCTCGTGGCGGGCGAGTTTTTTTCACACGCCGAAGGCAATGCCGCCACGGCAACCAGGGAAAGCAATGGGATGATTCTCATGCAACGAACGCCATGCAGGATTTGGTCGCAGCTTACAAGCAGGAATCCTGCCATTTCTGCCACCGACCAAGGCTCGCTTCCGGTGGGTGGTCAATCCTTTCCGGGCGGGTTGGTTTGACGCTCCCTCCGGTCGCGCCCCTGTGGGGCACGTCGCTTTGCTCCTGTCCATCTCGCTCCGCTCGGTTCCACCGGCTTTCACTGCACATGCGAGGCAACCAGAGTGGGCGAGGCCCTTTGCTGACGACCGCCCGCAAATCACACACAAGGCGAATAACCGTCTCGGCCTCAAGGCGTGACCACCAGGCGACAGAATATCTGCGCTGCGCCGCTTGGCATAGTGTAGATCACTTGACCCGGGAAGATCGTGGCGATGTCGAGCGGGTTGGCAGGCACCCAGTTGGCGAGGTTGGCGGAGACTTGCACCTCGAAGGAGGCTACCGCATTCAGATAAGGCCAAGTGACTTCGCCGCCCTCGAAGCCCGGATTGGTGGCGAGACCAGTCGCATTCATGAAGTAGGCGACGCCGTTTTGCACGCCGTCATTGTTGAAGTCGAGGTTCGCCGCTTGACCACCGGCATAGGTGACGGCCCAAGCGGTGTAGCTCTGGCCGCCGTGGTTGTTGAGCACCGTGAGGGTGAGTGTGTCGGTTAGGGCGAGGTAGCCGCCCTGCACGGTGGCACCAGTGTCTTGGGTCACGCTGCCTGCGGTGGCGAGACCGTCGAAATCCACAGTGAGCGGACCGTTGAGGACGCTCCACGACACGGCCGACGGTGCCAGCGGGAGTTGCGAAGCGTCGTCCAGCAGCAGCGATGCCGCGAGTTGGCGGGTCCCGCCTTCATCCACCGTGAGGGGTGCGGTGGTGAGGTCGAGCGACACCGGGTCATGGATAGCGCCGGCGAAACCTTCTCGCAGCGTGAACGCCGCCGAGATGGCCACTCCGCCGGAGGTGCCGCCGGAGGCGGTGGAGGAGTCGAGGGTGTATTTGGCGCTCGCAGCGCGGCCGCCAGCTGCGGGGGACTCCGGGCTGATGGAGTAATCCGCGCTCTCGCCCGCCACCGCGGTGGCGGCCAGCGCCAGTGCGAGCGGGAGTGATAAGCGGTCGGGTTTCATCGGATACCTCCTGTGTCGATGCCAGTGGGTTGCAGCTCGCGCATCATCGCCTCAAGGGTGGCGAGCCGCTGCTCCATGGCCGCGTTCTCCGCTTTGAGTGCGGAGCTCTCCGCCTGGACCGCTTGGCGCAGTTCCGCGAGTTCGGCAGCCTTCCGTTCCAGCTCGGATGCGAGCTTGTGATTCAGCCCCTGAATGGCCGCGAGCGCCACGCCGTCGGCGTCCACCGTGGCGATGTGCTTGTCATCGATTCCGGTGGCGAAGGCGGCACGGAAATCCTGGGCCATCGGGCCGATGTGTTCGACGTCCGGATCGTTCTTGAAGTTCCACCGGCTCAAGGGGAGTTCGACAACCTTGTCCAGCATCTCACGGGGGTCGATGGGCTCGAAGTTCTCCTTCACATCCCGGTCGCTGCTGATGTTGAAAGCGGGTGCGAACATGGCGGTATCGGAAATGAGTTGGCCGCTGACGTGGGCGTTGCCGTTCACATCCAGCACGTACTGCGGGCTCGGTGTCGCGGTGCGGATACCCACCCTGCCGTCGACGATGCGCATGGTTTCGATGCTGTTGTTGCGGTTGGTTACTCCGGTACCGTTGACGACGAACCTGAGTGAGCCGGTGAAGTTCCCGGAGTCCCCCGACTGGATGTAGCCAGGCCGCCATTCGTTCGGGTCGCCCTGCGGATTGCTCATGAACTCGATACGCCCGAATCCCGGCGTGCCGGTGGACTGGATCCGGAAGATGGTGGGATTCTCCTGGGAATACAGGTGGAGGGATGTCGCCGGGTAGGGCACCCCGCCGATTCCGACGAAGCCGTTGTCCCAGCGCACCATCAGTTCGGGCTCGGTGCCGAACAGCGGATTATCCACCACGAATGAGAGGTAGCGCCCGGTGATCTCCGTGCTGCTGACCGGGGCACCGACATCCCAGATGCTAGACCAAGCCGCCGTGTTTCCTGATCCATGCGAGGCGAAGCGCATCATGCCGCGGGAGTTATCGATACTCGGGTCGCCGATCTGCAGCGGCTGAGCCGGGGAGTAAGTGCCGAATCCCGTCCATCCGAGGACGTGAAGGTCGCCGTTGACGAACTGGGTCGCGGTGAAAGTATTGCTGGCGTTCCGCAGGGCCACCGAACCTGGGAGGCGGGCCTCGGCGATGGTGCCGGTGAGGCTGGTCGCGGGCACCGACGTGAGCGACGTGCCCGGCACCGAGCCGGTCAGATTGGCAGCGTTGATGCCGGTGAGGCCGGACCCGTTGCCTGAGATGGTGCCGGTGCTGGTGATGCTGCCGTTGACCGCCAGTGCGGCGCTGATTCCGACGAGTCCGGCCGCGTCGACCTGGACCGCTCCCGTTGGCGATCCGTCGGGCGCGTCCAACCGCCAGACGGCCCCGTCCGGCAGGTAGCCATTGGTGGCGAGCCGCTGGTCGGGGGTCAGTTGCTGGAAGCCGAATATTCCGTCGTTGAACCAGACCCGCAGGCGGACATCGGCGTTGCTGAAGACCGCCACGGGCAACTCGCTCATGGAATTGTCGCCCAACAGCACCGAGTAGAGCCCCTTGGTCACCGGCAGCGAGACGACATCCGTCGGTTCCGAGCCGCCGGTGCTGGTTTGGTCGTTGCTCCAGTAGCTAACAGAACCGTCGGCATTCACGAGCGCGAACTTGAACTGCCCGTTGCCGTCGAAGTTGACGCCATTGACCGCCACGCGGCCCTGATGGCTAACAAGATTTGGCACCTGGGCTGACTGCGAGGGCTGGACGGCGAGCAGGACGACACCTGCGGCGAGGGTATTGAGAATTTGGTGTTTCATGGTTCGATGGTTCGATGGTTTGGGGAATCACAAATGACTGGCTTGCTTGGATGCGGGTTTTGAGGTTGGGGTGCAGGGGCTGGTGGAGCTGCATGACCGGAAGAAAGGGATGAAGCCGGGGAAGTGATAGACATGGTTTTCGGATGGACACGGAATTTGAATCACGATGGCTGGCGCGTGACCTGGCTGGCTGCTAGCCGTCCTGACAACCGGAGTGCGGAAGCCCTGAGCGGGAATGACAGTTTCGGAACAGTGACGGACAACCTTCAAGCATTGAACCACAGTCAATATCCCCGCATTCCCCTCACCGCAGGCACCAATTGAAGAAATCCGAATCTTTTTTCAGCAATTGGCGGCGGGCCCCCTTCCGCCGGGGCCGGTCCCCAATAAAAATAGTTTGCCAGACAAACTGTCAAAAAACAAAAAAATAGTTTGCCAGACAAACTGTCAAAAAACCAGTTTCGCTGTCTTGGTGGCACTTGCCTGTCTGGTTTGCAGATTTCGCCGGCATTCGCGCCCGAGGGGGGGCAGGGTGGCGGTCAGAGTGCATGGGTTGGGCGGGCATGACACGGCAGTCTGATAGGGGAGTGAAACTTGGCGCTTGGATGCGGCGGCGCGGTCTTGCACACTGCCAGCCATGCGCACGAAAGCGGTTTCTTTGTTGCAGGAATTGACGGATGCCCACTCGGTCCCCGGGCATGAGGATGAAGTCCGGGCGATCTTCGTCGATGAGTTGGAGGAATGCGGCGAGTTGGCCACCGACCGCAGCGGTTCGGTGTTCTGTGAGACGGCGGGCGAGGGGCCCCGCGTATTGCTCGCCGGGCACATGGATGAAGTCGGCTTTCTGGTGCAGAACATCACCCCGGATGGATTTCTCCAGTTCGTGCCCGTCGGCGGCTGGTGGGAACACAACCTGCTCTCCCAACGCGTCGAAATCCTCACCCGCGATGGCGAGAAAATCCTCGGCGTGGTCTCCTCATGCCCGCCTCATTTCCTGCCTGAAGCCCAACGCCGCCAAGTGATGTCCATCGACCAGATGTTCATTGATGTGGGGGCGGAATCCCAGCGCCAGGCGAGCGATGAGTTTGGCATCTCCCTGGGCGATCCGATCGCGCCCTGCGCCGCGTTCACCGCGCTGGCGCGGGAGGATTATTTCATGGCCAAGGCCTTCGACAACCGCGTCGGCATGGCCGGGGTGATCCAGGCCGGGCAAATCCTCGCCCGCACGCCGCATCCTAACCGCCTCATCCTCTGCGGCACCGTCCAGGAAGAGGTCGGCCTGCGCGGCGCGAAAACCGCCGCGGCTGTTGCCAATCCGGACGTCGCCATCATCCTGGAAGGCCCGCCCGCGGATGACACGCCGGGGTTTGCCCGCGCCGAGTGTCAGGGACGCCTCGGCGGCGGTGTGCAAATCCGCATGTTCGACCCCACGGCGATCGCCAACCCCCGCCTCGCCCGCTTGGCGATTGATGTTGCGTGTGCGGAAGGCATTCCCCATCAGGTCGCCGTGCGCCGCAGCGGCGGCACGGATGCCGGCTCCTTCCAACTGGCGAACCACGGTGTTCCCAGCATCGTGCTCGGGGTCCCGGCCCGCTACATCCACTCGCACAACGCCATCATCGATTTGAACGACCACCTGCACATGCTCGCGCTGGTCATCGCGCTGGTCCGGCGGCTCGATCATGAGACCGTGGCCGGCCTCTCGGCCTATCTGTGATCCGTGCCGGAAAACAGCGCGGTTTTTGCTGGCATCCGGCGGCGGTTTGCGATGGGTTAGGTAGTCATGAACTCCCCGCGTTGGCTGGCTGGTGTTGCGGTTTTTCTGTTATCCGCTGCCGCGGGGTTGCTGCCGGCTGCCGCCCAACTCCCGTCACTGGATAACCCGCCGTGGATCGGTTACTTCGCCGTGTTTGCCAACAAACATTTCCGGCTTGGCATGACCACCCAAGGAAAAATCACCCTCACGCCCATCGGAGACAAGGGCGAAGCGGTGGCCAAAACCCTTGCGATCCCCATCGAAATCACCGTCGAGGAAACCCGGCCGGACGGGCAATCCACCGTCAAGCAACTCAAACCGGAATCACTCGAATCCGCCCAGCACGCCACCGAGCAATTGGAAAAAACCGTCATCCGCGGCAAGGTCACCGGCGGCGCGTCCTTTGAAGTCAGTATCGGGCAGAACCGGGGCGTGATCTCGTTAGGCGGACGCCTGCTCGACCGCGGCAGCCTCAGGAAATACCCGCTCCGTTTTTCCATCCGGGTGAAATTCCCCGCCGCCTATCCCTCCGAGCAGCAGGATGACAAAAAGCAAGCGCGGGCCTTCCAAAAAAAACTCGGGGACGACCACATCGATCTCACATGGACCGACGGGAAACGCAAAAAACAAGCATTCGATCAAGCGGTGAACGCCTCCTCCAAGGAACTCAACGGTCCCGGCATCACCACCGCGGAAGTCGAAATCAGCGCCTACAAAGGCAACAAATTCCTCTTCACCGCGTCGCCTAACTCCTCGCTGTACCTAACGAACGACAAGACCGCGCCGCTGCATAAGGGCTTTGCGATCCGCTGGCTGCCGGACGCCGCCAAGGATCCCGCTGGCAAGGCTAGCCTCAGCTTCCAAGTGAGGTGAGCCCCCTCGTCTAACAAGAGCCGCCGCGCCGCGCCACGCCCTGCCACTGCGGCTCCGGGCCCTTTTCCGCTGCAAAGGCACTTTTTTGTTCGACCGAACATCTTTTTTCTTGCGCTCCTCTGTTTTTGGGCCCATCAGTGGTCCCAACACCACCCCACACACGACCATGGCCGCCAAAACAACACCTGAAGAATCCGCCTCCGAAAAACTCCAAGAAGCCCGCAAACGCAATCTGGACCTCGCCATCTCGCATATCCAAAAGGAATTCGGCGAAGGCGCCATCCTCCGCCTCGGCGATGACCGCTGCGTCGATGTCGAGGTCATCCCCACCGGCAACCTCCTCATCGACCGCGCGCTGGGTGTCGGCGGCTTCCCGCGCGGCCGCATCGTCGAAGTCTTCGGCCCGGAGTCCTCCGGCAAAACCACCCTCACCCTCACCGTCATCGCCCAAGCCCAAAAACGCGGCGGCCTCGCCGCCTTCATCGACGTCGAACACGCGCTCGACCCCCAATACGCCCGCAAACTCGGCGTCAACCTCGACGACCTGCTGGTCTCCCAGCCGTCCTCCGGTGAGGAAGCCCTGCAAATCTGCGAGGCCCTCGTCCGCTCCAATGCCATCGACGTGATCGTGCTCGACTCGGTCGCCGCATTGGTCACCAAACAGGAACTCGACGGCGAAATCGGCGACTCCACCGTCGGCGCCCAGGCCCGCCTGATGAGCGCCGCCATGCGCAAACTCACCGCCCTGATCTCCAAGGCCCGCACCGTCTGTATCTTCACCAACCAGATCCGCGAGAAAATCGGCGTCATGTTCGGCAACCCCGAAACCACCCCCGGCGGCCGCGCCCTCAAATTCTACGCATCGGTCCGTGTCGATATCCGCCGCATCGGCCAAATCAAGGCCACCGACGGTGTCGTCACCGGCAACCGCACCAAAGTCAAAATCGTCAAAAACAAGGTCGCCCCGCCCTTCACCGAAGCCGAGTTCGACATCATGTACAACGAGGGCATTTCCTCCACCGGCTCGCTGCTCGACCTCGCCCTGGAAATGGAAATCATCCAGAAACGCGGCTCCTGGTTCTCCTACAACGGCACCCAGCTCGCCCAGGGCCGCGACGCCGCCAAGGAACTCATCAAAGCCGACCCCGCCCTCTATCAAGACCTCGAAACCAAGGTCAAGGAAGGCCTCGAGGCCAAAAAGAAAAAATAACAGTTAGCCAGCATCGGCACCGAGCGCCCGCCCGGGAAGCGGCTGCGGCGTCCCGCCGCAGGCCGTGCCCGGAGCGTCCCGCCCCGGTGCCACACGCTCGCCCGGAAAGTGGCTGCGGCGTCCCGCCGCAGGCCGTGGTCGGAGCGTCTCCCGCTCCGGTAATCCAGCCGAGCCCCTGCCCGGGACTGACGTTCAAATGGCCCGCATCGCCGATACCCTGCGCCGGGCCAATATTCCGCCAACGGCGGAGATCGCGGATCGCGGACATTGAAAGTGGCTGTCGCGTCCCGCGGCAGACCGTGCCAGGCGCGTCTCGCGCCGGTCTTTCCTCACAACTTTCGGCAGGCTCTTCCGCTCCTTTGCCAGATTCTGACGCTGAAAACGCCAAAGTGCCAACAGGGCACAAAGGAAGATGGATTTTTTCCGGTAGTAACAAGCCCGGATCTATCGGATTGGATGACGGCAATTCAGGAATCCGCACCGCCAAGGTTTTCGGCCCCCCATCCGATCCGACCATGGGCGGCAGCGTCCATGGCGGAATCCCTCCGCATGGGTTTTGCTTGAGTATCGGCGGCGGGATGCAAAACCGGCCAGTCTCTGCCGCCCGCGCCGCCCGCCTCTTCAAATCCTAAATCCTAAATCCTAAATCAAAACAGTCCACCATCCAGGAATCAATCCCCGAAAAATTCCCTCATCTCATCCACAATTCCCAAGCCGCCTCGCTTCGCTAGAGAGATTGGAAAAATGAATTTACGAGTTATGATTTTTGATTTTTGATTTTTGATTTTTGATTGGGCGGAACAATCGATCATCATCAATCCATCCCCGGCATCGCCCCGCCAAGCAGGAAACCCTCAAACCGGAAACCCTCCCATCCCGTCCAGCGGACTCCTCACCCCCATTGCCCCGATGCCTTTCGCCACATGCGTGTAGATCTCGGTCGTCTTCACGTCCGCATGGCCGAGCAAGGTTTGAATCGTCCTCAAATCCGTCCCTCCTTCCAGCAGATGGGTTGCAAAGGCATGGCGCAACGCGTGTGACGTGGCGTTTTTGTCGATCATCGCCTCATCCACCGCCCGGCGGATCGCGCTGGCATACGCGTCCTCCCCGACGTGATGCCGCCGCAGCAAGCCGCTGTGAGGATCCACCGCCGGTTTGCCCGCAGGGAAAAAGCCACCTCAGATACCACCGGATCGCCGCTCCCCATTGCTCGATCTGCCACGCCTCCCGGCTCCGCGCCATCACCCCTTCCCGCCAGAACCGTTCGCACGCCGCACGACCCGGCTGCAACCCCCGCGAACACACGAACTTCTCCATCCAACCCAGCAACATCCCATAATGCGGCTTCTCATGGCTGCTCACATCCCTCGATCCCTCAAGATCTCCCGACCAGGAATAAAGGCCCGAAACTTTCGTCGTCGCGGCATTCATGCGTTCTTTTGAACACTCTATTGTGATCCATGTCCAGAAAAAAATAGCCAACCCCGCAAAAAAATTTCGATTGAACGGCACACCGCCCCGCCCCCCCAGGCTCCAATCCCGTAGAACACACAAACGTCCCCCATCCAACCCGCCAACATGCGCCAATCCATCGTCCCAACTCCCGGATTTCCTATCATCTTTCGCAATCTCCGGGATTTTACCCAGAAATCCATGATGACCAAGATATCCAAAACTTTCGGATATCCGTAACACGCATATCCGGGCATATCCAAATGCTTCATGTTTCCGAATATTTGACCTTCCCAAAACAAAACCGCCCGTCTCCGATCCATCGGAATCTCCGCTTAACCTCTTGACACTCAATCCACTAGACGCCAGTTCACTACCCGCAAGATCCCTCTCCCCAAATCAACCCTTGATATGCCGGAGCGTGATCTAATACTGTTAGCCCAGATTATGAAGACCATCTTACAGATTATCGTCATCAGCTCATTCTTGCTCCACAACGCACCAGCTGTCGATCATACGGATGGAGAGGCCAAGCTGACAGAAACAAGCAAATCCTTGGACACGGAAGATCCAACTTTCCGCATAGTGAAGTCACCCGATGGAGAAGCGTATTTTCCGCCGGGTAAGGAAAATTACTATACGCGCTATTATCAAGCCGCCAAGCTCCCATCAATGCAGTTCAAACGTGAGGAGAAGGGCAAGGTGAGATTTCGACTGGCAATACTGCCTTCGTTCACGAAGCCTCTCTTCTTGACCTACTCACGCGGCAAGGAGGGTGCCTCTATTGAAATTAAGAGGATCCAGCTTCGTCGTGTCAAAGAGAGCTTGGAGCCTGGCGAGGTGGAACTAGCCGGCAAGGTGGTTGTGGGTAATCGAATTGCCAATCAACTAGAATCGAACGTAATCGAACCAAAGATAAGAAAGCCCCTAAGTCACCTCACCAAAGAACAACGAGAAATGTATCAGGGGTATGACGGTTGCACATGGATACTAGAAGTCTCAACTGAGAGAGATTACACGATGGAGGATATTTGGAGCCCAGAGGAGATTGGTAACACGGATCCAAAAGATCTTGAAAAGTTTAAGCTGCCAAAGGTGGATATTAAATGGTTCATTGAGTTTTGTGACTCTCTTTTAAGAATTACTGACATGCAGTTGCCCGTGCACAGTGTTATTGACTTGCTCGACAACGGCTAACAAGCCATGGCGCACCAACCGGCATAAGCCCTCAATCTCATATCTCGATCCCTTCAACCGCGCCGGTGGGCGCACATCAAACGTTCGAGTAAAATGATCCAAATACCCACAGCATTCATTGCACTAATAGCCGTCGTCGCGGCTACTGTTACTTATGCGGATGATCTGACGACCGCCAAGCCAGTTGAGCAGCTTAGATACGGCAAGCAATCAGACGATACAATGGCGATCGTCATTGGCGGAGATGTGGCCGCATGTGGGAAGTATTTTGTACCAAAGGGATTTGGACTCAAATCAATACTTGGCATCGTTGGTGGATACGGGTGGAAGGGACATCGCACACATGACGCCGCAAAGACTGCTCAATTCCGTGGAAAAGTCAGAATATCCAGACCGGTGGAAGGCGCAAAGCCCACATTATTAGAATTTGAGATTTCGAGCCTGCAAAAGGCAAGTACTACTGATTTTGAACTTTCTGAGGGTGATGTGATAGAATTCGTAGCTATGCGCTTTTATGAGAAATAGTTTGACCCAGAAACCGAAGACTCGAACAAATCGCCGCAGCCGACCGGCATCAGCACCGTAACTTCACCTCAACCACTATGCCTTCGCCCGGCGGCTGGGCTAGGCGTTGTGCGCCCCCCAGAGTTTGGCCGGCACCGTCTTGAGTTCGAAGCTGCGGCGAATCCAAATGTCCGGGGTGTTCCATGGGGTGGCTTGATTGATGGTCCCAAACGCAGCGGCGCCTTCCTTCCACGATGAATCATCG
>Ga0268284_1000732_pt1 | contig 20189 bp, 30 predicted proteins | sample saktaG_14_FD_190137 | JGI IMG/M metagenome (GOLD analysis project Ga0268284, IMG submission 190137) | Saline water microbial communities from Sakinaw Lake, British Columbia, Canada - sak_2013_06_06_40m | ecosystem: Environmental > Aquatic > Non-marine Saline and Alkaline > Saline ...
AGGCCCCCCCCCTCTATTTATAAACCTTTTGCGAAAGGTTTATAAAGGGGGTTATAAAGCTTCGCTTTATACTTTTTTTAAGAACTTGGAGAACTTGGAAAACTTGTGTTTTGAGTTGCAAGCTCATGTTAAGAGGTAGTTTAAAAGTGGAGTTCTCCAAGTTCCGTAAGTTCCCACAATAATTAGGACAAGTTACACAAAAATTAGGACAAATTTAACCAAAACAAAACAAAACAAAAAAACAAAGCAAACATTTAAATACAAGAACGATACTAATAATTGTTATGGATTTTAGTAAAATACTTTCCAAAGCTAAGGGTCAATCTCTTGCTCAACTAGCAATTAGCGGTGTAATAACTGTATTAATTGTAGCTGCAGTAATAGCTGCTCTATTAGCTTCAAACGCAATTACAGACGCAACAATCCTAGCATTAGTAGGATTAGTAACATTGATTGTTACCGTTGTTGTAATAATGCAAATCTTATCAAAAATGTAAATTTTTGATTAGATGTTTGAATAGCGAGGGATATCTCGCTATAAAAAATAAAAAAAGTGAAATGATATGGAATTTTTGATCATACTGATTTTAATTTTGCTTGGAATAATTATTCCTGTAAAAATATTTAAACCAACTTTCATTTTCTTAGCAGGATTAGCAACACTAATTGGCACTATAACACTACCTTATATTACATCAATTACAGGAGAAACACTAAATTACGCTACCCTAGACCCTCTTTTTCAATGGGCGCTAGGTTTAATGCTAATAGTAACAGCAATAATACTATACTTAGACGGAATTGACCAAAAAAAAGGTGAATCAGATTGACTATAAATGAATTACAATTAGGAAAAATGCTTTCAAAATTCATAGACTTAAACAAAATAAACCTTGACGTAGCAAATGGTTGGAGAAAAAAAGCAACTTTCTTAGCCGACTTAAACGATAAAAACAAAAACAAATTAAAAAACTTTGAAATGCCATTACTTGAAGGACTTGAATATAAAGGAAAAAAAGCAACAGAATTATACAAAGAACTAAAAACATCAAACACCATAACACAAGAACAACATGACTTCGCAAACTTTTTATACAGAGAATACCCTGATCACTCAATCAAAAAAATGGGATTAGGAGGATAAAATGTACCCACAAAACCAAGCACCACCTCAAATGCAACCACAATGGACTCTAGGAGAAAACGATTCCCAAGTGGCCATGGCACTAGCCCAACACACAACCTACATCCTAAAATACAAAACACTAATTGACACACAAGGAAACGAAAGAACAATCTGTGACGAAATACTACCCTTTATAGAACCATTCAACGCAGATTATCCACTAGCTTATTTAAAAAATGGTCAAAAGTGTTTAGCAAAAATAAACGATGCTCAAAACATAGCCTACTTAATAGCAGAAAAAAAAATGAGTATTTTTAACAAAAAAATTTTAGATGAAATAAAAAAATCCGATACTACTAAAAAATATGCTATTATAGCAGAAAATTCTAGCCAAGAACACGCAGAACAAATAAAGTTTTGCGTAGATTACTTTAACTTTTATTCTAGGAAAAAACTTGGTCTAATTAGTCATTCTCGTTCAACTGGAAATAATCCAAAACAAATGAGAAGCCAATCTAATCAAATGGAAAACGTGTACCAAGAAGACCCAAATAAAAAGAAAGGATGGTTTCAAATATGAATGAAAATAATTTAGAAAATATTAAAGAAACAATGGGTTTTGATACACTCAACCCATTAATGTACAAACTAAGCAACGCTTTACTTTTAGGGCAAATGGTTCTAACAATGCTTTTCTTGTTAGCAACAGCAATAGTAGGATTATTTTTTCCAATATTTTTTATAATCGACTATTTTTGGTTAATGATAGTGTTGTTTGGAGCAACACTTATTTCAGGAATAGGGTTCGTTTTACTATTCTTAACAACCGCAACAAGCTTAAAAAGAAATGATACAATAATAATTAGAAAATTTAAAAGCGCAGCAGGAACGGTATCAAGAGCAAATCTTAAAGGCAAATCAAAAATCTTGTTTGACCCAAAAGATAAAGCGAGTGAAGTAACTCTTTCATGGATTGGAGCAATAACAGATCCAATAAGTGGTTGTAAAATGGTTCAATTAACAGAAGGCAAACATATTAACGATAATCTTAATTCACAAGTTAGTGAATCCGAGTGGGATAAAGATATTTCTAAATTAACCAAGGCTAAAAGTGTAGCTGATTTAGCTGAAGCAGAATTATTTAATCAAGGATTCATGGGTTTAACATGGCAAGACTTAGTTTTAATAGCAACTGCTTTGCTTGTAATAGGAGTTTTAATTTACTTGATAATGGGTGTTCCTAATTCAGTTGCACAAGAAACAGTAAAGCAACTTGTTAATGGAGCAATTCAACAAGCAATGGCTGGAATAGTAGTGCCTACTCCAGCAGCATAAAAGGATGTGAAAAATTGAGATATATTATTGAAATAGAAAAATATCCTAACAAAGATTACACTTTACACGTGTATGAAGGATTAAACATTTTCGAACCAGTTTTAAGCGTCAAATCACCTAAACATTGGAATAAAATAGTTGAAGCACTTTGCTTGTTTTTTGTAGGAAAAAAGTTTGTTAACATTTTTCAAGCAAAAGCTATGAAAAACAAGTTTTTAGAAGATGATAAATTATGAACATATTTTTTTTAGTAATTGGAATTGCATCCATTCTAATTGCTGGTTGGGAAGATAAAAAGAATCGTTTAGCACCAGCAATTTATGCTTCTCCTTTATTAATTGGTTTTGCTTTAGACCCAATGCTTGGATTAATTGGAGCAGCAGGAACTTTCTTAATTTATAAATCATGGCAAGATAAGTGGGATGAACACTTTGGAATGGCTGATTTAATTCTTTTATTCACTCTAATAATTGCTTTGTTTAACCCTTTTACTTTTATTGCAAGTGTATTTATTTGTATTTTAATGTTGATTGATATAAAGTTTTTTCAAAAAGAAAAAGAATTACCTTTGATTTGGATTGCGGCTAAATGGATTTTTGTTTTAACTATTGGAATAATTTTAGGGGTGGCTTTAATTGGATAAAATAACAAAATTTGTTTTTATAGATACTTGCTTTTTTTTAATAGGATTTATAATATTGTTAAGTTCAGTAATTTATTTGATAAATTATTGGATTAATATAATCCCTAATATAGTTGCAGTATTTTATGTAATAGGTGCAGGATTAATGTTATTGCCTTTGTTAAATATTTATTTTACTAAACTTGAAAAGGAGTTGTTAAAATAGATAATAGTTATATTCAGGAACAGCATTCTAGAATTAATAATGCTTTGGCTAAATTTGAGCCAGGAAGTACAAGTGCAATGTGGGCTATATTTAAAGGACTTTATGCAATAGATAGTAAAAAAATTGTTTTAATTCAAGGAAAAATTCCTTTTACAGAAATAACTTTAGGAGATATTGAAAGAGCTAACGAGTGTGAGTATTATATTGCTTTTACTCAAAAAAATGCTGCAACTCTTGATAAAAAAATTTATTTAAGAAGCCAAATGTTTTCAATAATAAGTTTTGTAAAATCAGAAATCTATACTGCTTATTCAAAATACGTGGCTGATAATTATTCTTCAAGCGGAATAAACTTTGTGGCTTCAACAAATTATTTGGGTGGAAAGTAAATGCAAAACCAAGAATACAAAATGGGAGGAAGTCTTTCTTTAATGGCTGAATATTTTAGAAAATTTGATTTAGAACACAATACTTGGAGTGAAGAACAGCACACTAATTATGCAGTAACTCAAATGCACCCAGATAGATTATTTGCAATGATGTTAAGCGATTTTAGAGCAAGATGTAGTGGAGGAGATAATGTTGCTATGTTCATTTGTGGTACGCAAGGAACAGGTAAAAGTTTAACTGCTTTCTTTTTTGCAGAACTTTTAAGCAAAATTTGGGGTACTAGTTTTAGGTTTGAAAACCTTGGTTTTTTTGATGCTGAAACAAGTGAATCTATTGAAACTGCTAAAACTGGTGAAACTATTTGGCAAGATGAACATGATTCTAAACAAATTGGAGCTTTATCAATGTACTTGAAAGATAGAATAGTTGATTTTGTTTTAAGAGGTAGAAAACTTAGGCTTAATTTTTTGTTTTGTTCTCCTATTGAACAAGATAAAGGGCAATTTATTACTCTTGAAGCAAAAAGTACAAGAAAAGATCCTCGTACTGGAAAACCTTTGTTTGTTGAATGTTTGGTAAAAACTCCTTGGTATTTTGATTCTAATCAACGTTTTATTAGAGGGATTATTTTTGTTCCAGTTCATGAATTAAAGAATCTTGAATTGTACGATAAAAGAAAAGATGAATCTCTTGCTAAACTTAAAGCGCAGTATGGTAGTAATTTTGATTATATTGGTACTAAAGCTAAAGAAATGTTTGATGTTTTGAAAGATTTTTTGATTGAGAAAAATAAGGAAGGTGAAGTTGTTGCTAAAAAGGGTAATGATTTTAAAGCAATTTGTTTACTTGGAAAGAAAGGTGTTAAAGGAATTGGTTCTAGTGGTACTAAAGAAGCTAGGGATATTATGATGTCTACTATTAAAAGTCATGTTGAGGAGTATGTTCAAGAATTAAAAATTGTTAAAGAAGATGATGAAATTAAGATTGAAACTAGTGAGGAATGATTGTGTATTCTCCTGATGGTTTTGCTTCTCTTGCTTGTGCTTTGCATGGAGAATGTTTTTTTCTTGGTTTTCAAGCTCCTTTCGTTTGGTTAATGCAGTTACTGAATGGTAACTATTACTTGTTTTTTTTATTACAAGCTTTAACTTGGTTCGCATTAATTATTTCGGTTTATTTGTTGGCTAAAGAATTAAAAGTTAAACACTTATTTTTAGCACCTTTTCTTGTATTATTTGGATCTACTTTATTTATAGATAATTATGTTGGGAGTTTTGAGAATGATTATATTGCTATTGTTTTCTTTTTGTTAGCTATTGTTTTGCTTTTAAAGAATAATAAAGTTTGTAATTTATGGGCTTTTACTTTGATTGGGTTAGGTTCTTGTTTTTGGTTTTGGTTTGGTTATTTTAGATTACCTGTTTTAATTTCTCCTATTGCTGAAGAAATGTGGTGGGTTCAGATTCTTTCTTGGGGTTTTATTGCGCCAATATTTTTGTTAACGGTTGTTTTGAGTGTTAAAGGTGTTTGGTATAAGAAAGAAAATTGGGGTTTGGCAGTATTGGTTTTGATTGCTTTTGTGTTTCCTAAACTTTGGTTTTTAGCAATTCCTTTATTGTTAAAAGTTTTTGATGTGGGTTTAAGTTTGTTTGATTGGAAACCTAATTATTTGTTTTGGATGAAAATAATTATTTTTGCTTTATTACTTGGACAAGCTTTGCGTGTTGGGATAAATACTTTTCAAGCATGGAATTATGATACTAATAATACTAAATGTTTTTTAGTAAATCATGAATATCTTGCGAGAGTCAAAGGGATAAGTTTAAATTATAATCAAGCATCAATAGATACATATAATGATTGTTTAATTAAAGAAGGTTTTACTTGAATGGAAACAAAAGAACTTATAATCCCTATTGCAGCAATTTTTGCAATAATTATTTTACTAATAGTACCAAACATCCCTTTCACAGAATCACAATTTTATAACCAAGTTACTGACTTAAATTATTTGGATTTAGATTCTCTTGATGGTTCTTGTAGTGGTTGGATTGATGGAGTTTTGACTAGCATTCCTTGTGCGAGTGATACTTATGTTATTGGTGTTGAGTATTTTTTTCCTACTGATAATGTAAGTGATTTGAATAGTTATAATAATTTAGAAACTACTCCTCATGTAGAAGCTTTAAGTGATTTTATTTTGGTTAAAGCAAGTGATGGTAAAAAGCTTATTGATGAGTATGTTACTCAGATTGGTATTCCTGGTGTTACTCTTATTCCTGATGGTGTTTTTGCTTTCAGAACTTATGCAAGTATTGATAGTAGTACTGTTGGGCAAACTTTTATTGATGTTAATGTTTTTAAAGTTGATGATGCTAATGTTGAAACAAGTTTATTTAGCATAACTACTAACCAATTGATTGATGGTGGTATTCCTCATTTGTATTCTAATTTTTATACTTTGTTAAACGCTGTTGATGTTAATGCTACTGATAGACTCGCAGTTAAGTTTTATGCTTGGACTACTAGTGTTCCTGATAGGAATGTTGGTTTATGGTATGGTTCTAGTAATTATTATAGTTATATTAGAACTACTTTACCTTCAACAAGTAGCGTAGATTTGACTAATTATTTTACAAAAAGTGAATCTAGTAATTTGTTTGTTCCTTATGTTGGAGCTACTAATGATTTAAATATGTTTGATAGAAATGTTGTAGCAAAGAATTTAACTTCGAAGTGTAGTGATTTTAATAATGATTTGAATAATGGGGTTCAAATATGGAATTCTGATAATAATTGTGTTAAGAATGTTTCTCTTAAAGCTGATTATAACTTGGTATATGATACAAGTTTAAAAAAAAATGGTCGGAAGACTATATTAAGTTTTGGTGCTCCTTTTAGTGATTTTACTTTTGGTTTAATTAATCCTACATTCCAAAATTTAACAAGTAATCTTATGTGGGCTGGCAGTAGTTTTTGGGTAACTGAAAATGAAACATTAAATGATATCAATATTTTTTTACAAATCAATGGAGCTTTAAATTATGGGGATATTAATTTTTGTATTTTTAATGTACCAAATAGTGGAATACCTGATTTAAGTAACCCTTTATCTTGTGTTACTACTACTATTAGTGGTTCTTATGCTAGTAATGATTGGAGTGATTTTAATGGATTTAATTTAAGTGTAAATAAATATACTATGTATGCTGGAATGATTAATAATATGAACGCTACTCCTTTAACTATTTATCCAAAATTTGGAAGACATCAAGCTTATCAATTATATGATGATGGTGTTGGTATTTTTGGAGAAGGTTTTAGGTACACTTCTAATGGTACGAGTTGGACTAGAGCAGGTAATACTGGTATGTTTCAAATTGGTTTTGTGAGTGGTAATAGGCAGGGGTTAGCTATTAAGTACGGTGTTGGTTTTGGAGCAGGAATTATTTCTGTTGGAGGCGCAGGTTCAGGTGTTCAGTTTTGTTTGCCTGAAAATACTTATTTTAATTTAGAAAATATTCAAATTCCTATGTATAAAACTGGTACTATTACAAGTGGTGATGTTAATGCTTTTTTAGTTAATTCGAGCAATGAAATAATTGGTTATTCGATTAATTCTTTTGACGGATTTCAAGTTTCGACAAGTTATTATGAAGAAAGTTTTTTATTTGATAGTTTAGTGTTGAGTGGTGGTGAATGTTATTCTATTATTCCTCAAATAGTAAATAAGGTTGGTACTGGTAATATTAGGGTTGCTTCTAGCGAAGTTAAAGATGATGCAGATAGTATTAATGATGCTTTTATGGTTGAAGGTGGTAGGCATGTTACTTGGAATGGTAGTGTTGTAAGTATTGGTACTGCTAAGTATATTATGCCTTGTAGAGTGTGGGGTAATTATTCACAACCTCAACCAGAATTAAAATTAAGTATTAATTGAGTGTGATCTAGAATGGTTTTTGATTTTTCTACAAAGATAGGAATAATTTGCTGGATAATTATTATCAGCATAATACTGTTAGCAACTGGAATAATTAGTTAAAAAAGCAAAGCTTTTATATAAGTTCAACCATTAAATACTTATGGTAAAAAACAAGTTTTTAATATTACTAATTTCACTAATTTTAATTTCAAATTCAGTTTTAGCTTTAACCCAAAACGAATACGATTTAGCAATAAACACTTTCACAGGAAACCAATTAAGAATACCATTAATCCTAGGAACTTATAACACAGGAATTGTTATAACTAAAGATAAACCAACTGATTCTTTTTGGTACGCTTGTTTTCCAATAAAAAACAATCCACAATATAATTATTATTGTAACCCTTGTAGGAGTTGTAACTAATGTTTAATTATTCAAGTTATTTTATTTCAAAAAAACCCCAAACAACACAAGAAAAAGTAGCAAGTGCTTTAGGAATACCAACAAGCAACGTTAACCCAAACGTCAATGGTACAACTCCGACAACCAAAACTACCACAAAAAAAAGTAGTGGAGGTGGAGGAAGTTCAAGCACATCAAACAATGCTCCTATAATACAACCTAAAAATAATTTAACTGACCAATCTATTGAATCAGCCCCACCAATATTTGCTAAAGGCGGAAAAACAATAGCTGAAAAAACCAAAACAATATTACCTCAACTAAAACAATTAACTCAACAAGCAATACAACTAACAAAAACAGGCGGTTATTATGTTGACCCAAGGGGAAACAAAATAAGTAGTAATTTAAGCGAGTTAGAATTAAATAAAGGAGTGCCTAATCAAGAAGCTAAAAAAGATTATTTTGAAAAATTTGGAAAAATTCCTTTCGCAGATGCTTTAAGTAAAGGTAAAGCTTTTGTTGGAAGTTTTGTAAAAACAGGAGAAGCAGGAGCAGATTTTAAAGAAGTTGATGAAGAAGCTGATATTCTTATTTCAAAAGCAAAAGATAGTTACACTAAAAACATTTTTTCAAACATTACTGCAAACCAAAAAGCTCAAAAAGAATTTGAAACAAAACAAGTTGAATTAAACAAAAAACGTGAAGAACAATTAGCCATAATTGAAAAAAACAAGTACCGACTTCAAGCAGAAAAAGAAGCAAAAGAAGGCAAGATAAGTGGTGGTTTAAAATTAGCTGGATTAGAAATACAAAAAATTGGAGAAAAAATAAAGTTTAGTGATGTTAAACCAGATTTTGGTGTTACTCCACTTGCTCCCCTAGCTTTACTCATGGGTGATGCGCCTAAAAAATTTGTAAGTGGTTTTGTTAAAGGAGTGGGTGAAACTGCCCAAGGTGCAGGAGATATTGTTTCGGCTGCAAGTAAAAGAGAAACATATACAGGTATAGCTAATACTGGAAAAGGAACTGCAGAATATTTTATTAATGTTGGAAAAACAGCAAAAATAAAAGGCGTTAAAATAAAGCCAGGCGATTTATTTCCAATCCAATTAGATGTTCAACCTGGAAAACAAACTAGAAAAGATTTAGAAACAGCAAAACTTTTAGGATTAACAGCAGGCGGAAAAGCAGTTGAGAATTTTGCAGCAGATCCTTTTGTTGAAAGTGGAAAACTTGTTGGAAGTGCTGCTGCGATTGGCGGTGCAACTTCTTTAAGTGGAAAATTAATGGGTTTAGGAAAAGCAGGGGTAAAAATTGCTAAAGGCGGAAAGTATATTAAATATGAAGATTTGTATGAAACAAAACCCCAAAACTTGATTAAAGGAAAATACAAAAAAGGAACTCCTACAAGTACAATAAAAGAATTTACAAAAGGAAAAAACCCAAAAACTTTATTTCATTCAACAGGAACAGATTTTATTAATCCTAAAACTGGTAGAGCAAAAGTAATTGCTCCTATAAAATCACCAAAAACTGATCCAAAAGCTTTATTTGGTTCAACAGGAAAAGCAAACGAAACATACTTGCGAATTAGTGGAGAAGCATATAATTTAAAACCAAGAATCCCTTTCGTAAATATGCCTACAAAAATAAAACCAGCAACTTATAGACTAGTTGGAACTACTACTCCTAAAAAATTAACTACTCTTGGAAAAGTAAAGAATTTAAAACAAGCTAAAACTTTATTTGAAACAGCAACTACGAGTAAAAATATTCCTTATACAAGTCCTGCTAATACTCTTGGAATTAAAGCTGAAAATGAAGCTTTGATTAGAGTTGGTGCTAATTTGTCTAAAAAAGGTTTGAAAGGTACACAAGATTTTACTTTTGTTAAAGGTGTTTTTGTTGAAACTCCAAGAGTAAGAGTAATGCCAAGCAAACCAAAAATAAATATTGGTAAACCTACAAGACCAAGTATTGTTAAAAAACCATTTGTTAAACCAGTTCGCCAAGTTAGTTTTTCTTCAAGCATTTCACAAGCAAGAAGCCCAGGAACCTTCTACAATCCTTCAAGCTTATTAAAATCAAGTTCACCAAACAAAAGTTCAAGTAAAATTAGTTTTTCCCCAAGAAGTTCAAGTGTTTCAAATAGTTCATCAAAAATAATTAGTTCAAGTAATAGCCCTTCAATTTCACCAAGACCAAGTTCTTCTCCTAAACCAAGTCCAAGCAGAAACCCATTCAGAAGCAGTTCATCAACAAGCAGAAGTCCAAGCACTTCATTAATTTCAAGTCCAAGTAAAACAAGTTATAGTAATTCTTCATCAACAATAAAATCTACAAGCAAACCCCTCATCTATAAACCAAGTTTATTATACAATCCAACAAAATATTATAAAGTTGCTCCGAGAAACAAATATGGTTTAAAAAATGTTATTAAATTCGGTTCATTTGGCGGAAAAACTAAGACTAAAAAAGTGAGGTTTTTGTAATGAATCTTTTTTTTAGTATAATAATCGCAATCGCAGTAGCAGTTCTTACCCAATTAATTCTTTCTCCTGTTTTGTATGCTTTACACCCAATTTATGTTGTACCTTTACAAAGCGTATTTGCTGGAAATGTAATAATTTTTATTTTGGACAATTTTGGTTTTGTAGTATTTGTTGCACTCGCTTTATTTATTTGGAAAGGTTTAAAATCACAAGAAACACAAAACATTCAATACTACCAAGGTGGTTACCAATAAATTTTTCTAAACTATTTTTCGGATTACTCTTGTTACTATTTTTAACAAACGCTTACGCAATAACAGACACTAATTTAATGGCTTACTATAAATTAGATGAAACAACAGGAACTAATGTTATTGATTACATGGGTTATGATAAGAATTTAACTAATACTGGTACTGCTGATGTAAATCAAACTGGAAAGATAAATACTTCTTATTATTTTGATGGAACAAATGATTATTTAAAGAACGATACTTATTTTGCTTCACACAGAAGTGAGTTTAGTTTTAATGCATGGGTATATGCCGATTCAGGAGCATTTAATACTGACAGAACAATTTTTAGTTTCAGAAGAGATAGTGATACATGGGATATTTTTAGTTTATACCATCAATCATCTACAAACACTTTAATATTTACAGGCTCCCCATCAGGAACACACAGAACCGTAAATAGTGGGTATACTTTACCGACACAACAATGGGTGTTTGTTACATTAACAGTTAAAGATGGAAATAGTGTAAAGATATATGTAAATGGAGATTTAAAAGTAAATAATACAGCAGGTTATACTTTCTTAAATACAATGACTAGATTTTATCCAGGTGTTTATGCATGGAATAATGGTGGTTTAGACTGGAAATGGAAAGGAAAGATGGATGAAATTTCAGTATTTGATAAAGTATTAACTCAACAGGACATTAATGACATGTATAATGCAGGAGCAGGACTAACATACCCTTTTACTCCAACTACTACTATTAGTAATTTTCAAGTACTTTTAACAAACGACCAAAACATCACACTAACTTGCACGAATTATGACCTTGGATGTAAAGCAATAAATTGGAGAATAGATAATGGAAGTTGGAATAGTACAACTACTAACCCTTATAATTTTTTATATTCTGGTGCTGGTGACCATAATATTCAGTATTTTTCAACAGGAAACAATGATTTAAACGAAGTAACAAAAATAGCTTATTTTTCAAATGGAGGAAAAACTTTATTCAATTTTTTAGACGAAAACACTTACGCAGCAGTAAACACAATAAATTATAATATTAGCCCAAGCATTAATGGCTTAAGTAGCGGAACAACAACAACAAACCAACTAGATTTAAACTTAGTAGGAATAACAAGCCAAACTTATAGTTTTACATTCAATAAAACAGGATATGGAACAAGAAACTATTCTGCAACACTAGCACCTTATTCTGATAATAATTTACAATTCTTGATGCTTCAAGATTCAAACGGAACAAATTATTTAAGCTTAAATATTTACAATTCTAACGGAACAACCCTTTTGCCAGGAACACCAGTTTTAATGACTAAAAACAATTATATTGCAGGAAGATATTTAACAGATTCAAGCGGAACAATTAATCCTTTTCTAAAAGATTTAGACACAAATTATGTTTTCAATATAGAAGGCGCTTACACTACAAGTCAAAGACCCGTACTAGTTTATAGACCAAAAGGGGATTCTAATTTTGGAGACATTAGCGGTAATTGGCAAATAACTTTAACAAGCCCAAATTCAACTAATAGATACACTATTACTACTAATTCACAGATAATAGCTATTCTTCCAAATACTGAAACGCTTTACTCTGCTAAAATTTGTATGCTTACAGGAAGCGTTTGTAGTACGAGTTATTTTTCAAGAACTTACTTGCTTGGATTTAAAGGATTGATAGGAGAAACAAGTATTCAACCTTACTTAAATTTAATCGCGAGTAGTACTTTAAGAACCCTAAAAGTGCTAGATTATGCTACAAACCAACCTTATCCTCTAGCAAAAATTGTTATTACTAGCAAAACAGATTTAGGGGCAACTTACGTGGTTGAATCTATGTATACTGATTCTACTGGAACAGCAGGAGTTTATTTGAATGATAATCAAACTTACACTCTAACCGCAAACGATTTAACAAGTTACACTATTGTCCCTAATGATGCTACTTTGACTTATTATATTTACTTTAACTTTTTGGTTTTACCCCCTGATACTTCTACAAGTATTGACGTGAATACAAGTAATGATATTAATAGTGCAGAGTTTTTTGTAATGAGAAACACTTTATTTTCGTGCAGTGGTACTAGTGATTGTTTTCCTAGTGCTTTGATAGCGATTGTTTTAACATTCATTATTTTGGTTGTTGCTACTGCGGTTACGGTTGGTAATTTTATTGGAGTAAAAGGGTTAAGTTTGATTGCTTTTATTTGTTTTACAATATTTTTTGGTATTGGTTGGTTACCAATTTATATTTTTGCTTTTCTTGGTTCAATAACTTTGTTAATGTTAGTGGTGGTACAATAGTATGAATGATAAGTGGTTTAATATTGGAATGATTATTATTCTTACTAGTTTAGTTGCTAATGGTTTTGTTTTTATGTTAACTGAATTTCCTAATGCAACTACTTACAACGGTTTGTATAAAAGTGATTTGAGTTATGCTTCAATTAAATCAAGTTATGCTGAAAGCGTGAATACTGGTGCTAATATTAATACTACGGCTACTAATTATGATGGTTCTGGTTTTATTCCAATTTTGTTGGGTGGTGTTGCTGCTGGTTTGAGTGGCGCTACGCTTTTGATTAAAGCAGTGTTTGGTTTAGAAGTATTGTTACTTACTTTGGCTAGTATTTTTACTATTTTTGCTACAATAATTTATACTATTATTGTTGTTATGGTTGCGGTTAAAGTTATTGTTTTAGCGTACCTTGGTAGTGTGTTAATTAGATTGATTTTTGGTGGTAGAACATGAATAAATTTGCAACATTTTTGATTTTAATGCTTTTAAGTGCTAGTGTGTTTGCGATTAATCCAAGCACTCCTTATGTTGCGCCTACAATCACTGATAGTAATACTATGGGCGCGTTGTTGGTTACTGAATGGGCTTTTGGTTCTATTGACTTAGCTTTTCTAGTTTTATCTATTTTTGTTTGTGTGATCATGATTAAGTATGCTTTGCCTATGAGTGTTATTGCTTTGAGTGTTATGAGTGTTGCTACGGTGTTTGCTTTCGGTTTTAGTTCAATCTTTGCTTGGGGTATTTTGATTGCTGGTATTATAATGGTTAGTTTAATGGTTGTTGTGAATTTGTTGTTGAAAACTAATTATTAGTTTGAGTTGCTTTTGGTTAAGTAAACCAAAGCACCAAGTTTAAGCTTAACCAAAAGGTAATTAACTTAGTGGTTTTTAGAGTATTTAATTGTTGGTAGTACAAAGCACTTCGTTGGTGATTATAACGAGTTGCCTTGTACCAAAAAGTTAGTGTTTATTCTCCAACTACTGTATATTTTGTATCGTCTTTTGTTGTACCATTTCTAGTGATATAAACTATTTTTACGTTTGGTACTTTACTTGCTTCTATTAATCCATTGTAGATTTGAATCCCACATCCAAATTTTACGTCTTTTCCTTCAATGGTTTTTGCTGCTAATTCATATCTTGTTTTTTTTATTCCATTAAACTCAACTTCTGTTGGGCTAATATCTATTGAGTCAGCTTTGAGTTTGGTCATTCCTACAGGAATGTTATCAAAACCATTTTTTATTGTTTCTTGTTTTGCTAATTCTTTCATGTCCATGTTTTCACCTTTACACTCTTTAGTTAAAGAGTCAGAATGGTTTTCTCTATTAACTTTGTTAGTAGAGAGTTTAACTAAAAATTTTGTTATTTCGTTTTGTGGTATTGTTTCGTTCCAAGCAACATCTCCTAGATTAATTATTTGGTTAAAAACTTTTTTGTTTGCTAAATAAGTTTGTTTATCTAACCTATTTTTTCCTATTATAACAAAATCTTTTTCTTCAATAAATAAAAGTTTATTATACTCAATATCCCTTTCAGTAAAATCCATTCACAAAAACCTCCTATTACTCCTAACTTTTTTACAACCATAACAAACTTGTGTCAAAGCATCATGAAAAGTAGAATAAACCACTTGTTGCGAATGCCTACCCTCACAAACCTGAATATGCTTTCTAACTTCATCCTGTGTCTTACACCACTGAAACTCTAACTTCATTTTAATCGCCCCACAATCATTTTCTTACTAATCCCAGTAACACTTTGAAATACTTTATAATCAAAATTAGGCAATTCAATCGTTGCTTTAATTTCACTTTGACTTGCTTTAACAAAACTATTTTTCCAACTCTGCTTATAATTTTTTGTTAAGTCAAAATAAAAGTATTGTGGAAAATCAATTTTGTCATAATCTGTTTTTAAAATTTCTTTATCAAACAAATAAATTTTTTCAGCATTCTTTGAATTAAATGCTCCAGCATGATAACTTCCTGTGTTCCAGTTACCTGTGTTCCTATTCCCTGTGTTCCCATACCCAGTGTTCCTATCCCCAGTGTTCCTATACCCAGTGTTCCTATTCCCAGTGTTACTATCCCCAGTGTTATTATACCCAGTGTTATTATACCCAGTGTTCCAATTCCCAGTGTTACTATCTCCAGTGTTCCTATTCCCAGTGTTACTATCCCCAGTGTTCCTATTCCCAGTGTTACTATCCCCAGTGTTCCTATACCCAGTGTTACTATCCCCAGTGTTCCTATACCCAGTGTTCCTATACCCAGTGTTCCTATTCCCAGTGTTACTATCCCCAGTGTTCCTATACCCAGTGTTACTATCCCCAGTGTTACTATACCCAGTGTTCCTATTCCCAGTGTTACTATCCCCAGTGTTCCTATTCCCAGTGTTACTATCCCCAGTGTTACTATTCCCAGTGTTACTATCCCCAGTGTTACTATCATTTTTGTAATTTGGAATAAATTCCTTAACAATCTTTAAAGAACTACAAACTGCTTTTTCACACACACCAGCCAAAACCTCTTCTTCTATTAAATCCTTAACTTCAACCTCAAAAATTCGGTTTGTATCATTAGTTAAAAACATATTCCAATAACGAGTAACATGATAACCACTACTACAAATCTTCTTATCCTTAATTACAGGAGTCCAACTACCACTAGTAATATACCCAGAGTAATCAAAACTACCCCCATCTTTTGCCTTACAATCCTTATCCAAAACCTTAAACCACTTATCATCCATTCACAAAAACCCCCTTTTTTTCGTCTAGATTTATTTTGTTGTCTTTACAATATTTTAGTGCTTTTCCTATTTTTACCCATTTTTGTTTTTGAGCTAAACTTATCGCTTCTCTATGTTCCGGGTGTTTTTGAAAATGTTCTATTATTCTTTCATGTTGTAATTGTTTAATCTGTTCTTTGTTATTATTTCTATGTTCCATTAGTTCTTCTCTCCTTTCTTTCCAAACCTTTTTCAACGCAATACTAATATTAATTTGCTTTTGACTCCTCATTTAATTCTCTCCTTGTTCGTTGGATTTTTTTTATTGCTGCTTGTCTAGTTCTACCTTGAGCCATAAGTATGTCCAGGTATTTGTAGTATTCTTTTGACTTGGGTTTTTCTTTCGCAGCCAATTTCAAAACAAACTTAGATTCAATACGCCAATTACTTGTATTGGTTCTTGTGTATTGTTTTCCTTTTCTTGTAACTTCTAATTTAGTTTTAACTGGTTTAGTTATAATTGGAGTTGCGCCTCCCCTTGATATAATTCCTCCAGCTCCTTGTGTATAAATGTGTTGTAATTGTTCTTGAGTTAAATATTTTTTTAAATAACCTTTATTTTCTGATTCAGCGCCTTCAAAAAACTTTTTCTTAAATTGTTCAAAAGTTTGTTTACCTTTACCTTTCTTAGCCAATTTAGCCCATGATTCAGGCGCGCGCGCAATCCAAGAATCTATCCCAGGACTACTCATAATTTATTCACTTCCTTATATTTTTTTAGTATTCCTTTTAGATCATTTCCTGTTATACTAGCATCTTGTACCATGTCTGCTAAGTCTATTAAAATATTTTCTAATCTATCAATTTTGACTTCAAGAGATTTTAACACATTTAATTGTTTAATCTCACTCATTGTATCACCTCTAAGTCTTGTATGCTTATTTTTGCTTTAGTTTTATTTGTAAAATCGCATTTTACGAACCTACACAAAGTTTTTGAACTTTGCGGTAGTTTTCCAAATCCTTCTAATGTTGTTGTTAATCCTTGTAACATTTGATCACCAATTATACTATAACCTAACTACTATATAAACCTATGCTTTATGTCTTTTACATTAATGTAGGTGAATGAATACCACTATTACAATAAATCCACCAAAACAATCTAATAACTCGAATAACTCCAAAAAAACAAAACATCAACAAAGTAGTCCAATAAAATAAAGGCATTTCAATAACCACACTCTCAAATAATAACTCAAAACCCATCATATTTCACCACCAATTATTTTAAAACTATTATTTTGTTTAATTTTACCTTTTTTTAATAAATTAACCCAGCAACGATAAACTCTATTTGTAGGCAATTTAGTTAATTCACTCAACTGATTAATTGAATAATTATTTCCAATTCTATCTATTGCTTGTTCAACAGCAAAACAATCCTTAAAAAAATCTCTTACCATTTTTTCACATCCAATTCTCTTTTGTATTCTCTATAAGCGTTGTCTAATAACCATGTTCTATAACGCTTTCTTTTGTAGTGCATACTGTTTAATCCAAGCATCGGATATTTTACATGGCTTAAACAAGCAGCATCCATTTTTAAATCTTTAAGTTTTTTTCCACTTAAAAGCAATTCTTTTAAAATTCGAACATCTCGCCAATCAGCAGTAGTCTCATCAATCATTGTTTCACCTCTATTTTATTTAGTCTTTTTATTGGCATTTTTTCCCATTGACTCCAATCCTTTTTAGCAATTAATTCTTCTAATTGTTCAAATTCAATCCAAGAATCACAAGAAATAACTCTAGTAGTTCCTAATGTTGGCGAATAAACTTTAGATCCAATTAATTTTCTTACTCTTGCTAAATCATAAATAGTTTCATCGATGCTTGGGCAAAGTGGTTTGAGCATCATTGCTAACTCAAAATTCTTTTTCAATTTAGCAGCAGGAGTTGCGCCAAAAGATTTACCCATCTTTCCAAGCAAGTGAAAGCCCTTATTTCCTGAGAAATAAATGTTTAGGTATAGGGCATCTTTACCAATTAAGTCTAACAAATACTGTTTAGCATTAAAAGCGTCAGTGAAGGCATCTTTTAATGAAGGATTATCAAAATCTATAAAAAAATCTAGCTTTGTTATGCTTAAATCTCGCACAGAAACCCACTCTTTAAAAGCCTTATTTTTGGCTGTATTATTCCAGGGATTAAACCAAGGCATTGGATTATACTGGCAAATACTAACATAACTATTATATTTTTTGTTTCTTAAATCTCTTTCATGGTTAAAAATCGCATCAATTTCAGTTTCAAAATCTGCCTTAAAACCTCTTAAAGCAAAATCTGTTTTAACCATAGGAAAAAAACAAACCTCTCTACATCTAAAATCATGATACTTTTCCATTTAATTCACTTCCTTTAAGTTTTGTTGCCCTATTATTTTTGGTAGTTTAGTTACTCCAAAAGCAAATAATCTATTTGTTTTTTGTTCTCCAATAAAATAAGAATCCATTTCGGTACTTATTCCAAGATTTTCTACTTTTGCTTTAAAATTCTTATAATCAAGCATTTCTTTATTATTAGCTTCAGCCCATCTGTTGTATTGATTAAACCAATCAGTAACCATTACTTTATCATTCATTTTCCCTGTAATAATATATTCTTCTTCTTTCATAAAGTGTATTACTTGATTAGCTGCTGTTTTGTAATCTTCTTTTTTTGTTTTTAAATCAGTTGAATCACTTTCTAATTTATAATTTTTTTCAAGTAGTTTTAATCTTTTTAAACTCCATTTTGCTAAATTTTTAAATTCTTTATCAGGTATTGTTTCAAAAATATCCCCACATTCTTTAAATTGATTAGGGAATTTTAGTAAAATTATTCTTCTTGTAAATCCATCACTCATATCACTGCAAATAGGTACATCGTTTCCGACTAAAAATATTTTTGAATAAACTGTGTCGGTTACTCTATCATGCCCTTTTTTTTCCATGAATATTGGATCGCGCCCACTAATTGATTTTATTGTAGTGAATTGGTCTATTTGGTTTTTTGGTAGTTCGTTTACGCTACATAAAAGTTTTTTTCTTAGCGAGTATGTTCCAAATTGGCTTTTTTCTAAATAATTCAAACTAGTGCTTGTATAGTTGTGTAATCCAATAAACTTAATTAATGTTTTCATGAATTGGCTTTTTCCATCACTTCCATTTCCATAGCAAAATGGTACTGCTGAAATAAAGTATTTTGGTGCTATGGTAAAAGCAAATAGTTCTTTTAAGTAAAGAATATCTCTTTTTGTATCTTTTTCATTATTTAGCCAATTATTTAGTAATTCGTCTAATTTTGGTGTTTTTTCACTTTTTCCTATTTCCCAAGGTATTGGATTTGCAATAAAGTATTTGCTTGATGCTTGTTTTTGTTCTCCTGTTTGAAAATTTATTAGTTTATCTTTAAATTGTATCCAGTGCCAATCTAGTTCTTCTGGTTTGTTTTTTCTTCCTTCTCTTTTAAGAGCTTCAATTATTAATGATTTTATGTTATTTTCTATTGTGTTTGATGCGTCAGATATTCTTGAATCTATTTGGTTTAGTATTGTTGTATCGTCTGTTTCTTGCCATTTGTATTCTTTTTCGTTCCAGATCCACCAGTATTTATATTCGTCATAGTAGATGCCTATTTGTTGTACTGCTTTTCGGCATAGTTCTGGGAAGTTTGTATTTTGGGTTAATCTTGTTGCTAAAGTTTTTTCTGGGTTTTCTTCTTCTATTTTTGCTAAATCTATTAAGTATTTTTTGCATTTTGGGCAATATCCTTTTTTTATATCTTCGCTTGTTATTGTTGTTCCGCATTCCCAAGGGCAATTCATTCAACCACCTGGTCTATTGTAGTTCTACTTGTTGGAAATGATTTGTGCATTCCTGTTTTTGGATCTGTAAATAAAATCATTCCTTCTTTTATTTCATAAGTACTTACTTTGAATTTTAATATTGCATCGTCAAGTGTTAATACTTGTATAACATATTTTGTTTCACTCATGTTTTCTCATTCTCCTTTAGCAGCACTGCTTTTCTTTCTGAGAAAAGTTTATTTGTGCTATTCAGTTTAGTATTTAAACTTGTATTTAAAAGCTTATCTTTTTTTGGTTGGGTTTGTTTTGGTTAAATTTGTCCTAATTTTTGTGTAACTTGTCCTAATTATTGTGGGAACTTACGGAACTTGGAGAACTCCACTTTTAAACTACCTCTTAACATGAGCTTGCAACTCAAAACACAAGTTTTCCAAGTTCTCCAAGTTCTTAAAAAAAGTATAAAGCGAAGCTTTATAAGCCCCTTTATAAACCTTTCGCAAAAGGTTTATAAATAGAGGGGGGGGCC
>Ga0268284_1000739_pt1 | contig 19978 bp, 10 predicted proteins | sample saktaG_14_FD_190137 | JGI IMG/M metagenome (GOLD analysis project Ga0268284, IMG submission 190137) | Saline water microbial communities from Sakinaw Lake, British Columbia, Canada - sak_2013_06_06_40m | ecosystem: Environmental > Aquatic > Non-marine Saline and Alkaline > Saline ...
ACTGTCTCACGACGTTCTGAACCCAGCTCGCGTACCGCTTTAATTGGCGAACAGCCAAACCCTTGGGACCTTCTCCAGCCCCAGGATGCGATGAGCCGACATCGAGGTGCCAAACCGCCGCGTCGATGTGAACTCTCGGCGGCGATCAGCCTGTTATCCCCGGAGTACCTTTTATCCGTTGAGCGACGGCGCTACCACGAGCTACCGCCGGATCACTATGTCCTGCTTTCGCATCTGCTCCACCTGTCGGTGTCGCAGTTAAGCCACCTTCTACCATTGCGCTCAACGCGCGGTTGCTGACCGCGCTGAGGTGACCTTCGAACTCCTCCGTTACTGTTTGGGAGGAAACCGCCCCAGTCAAACTGACCCTCTGACATGGTCCCGCGGCCCGATGAGGGCTTCGCGGTTAGGATTCCGTTCGTTTGAGACTGGTATTTCACTGACGCCTCCGCCGCCCCCGAAGGGGCTGCTTCCAAGGCTCCCAGCTATGCTACGCACAAACGACCAGAACCCAGTGCCAGATTACAGTAAAGGTTCACAGGGTCTTTCCGTCCTTCTGCGGGAATCCGGCATTTTCACCGGCATTACAACTTCACCGAGATCCTCGTTGAGACAGTGCCCACAGCGTTACACGATTCGTGCAGGTCGGAACTTACCCGACAAGGAATTTCGCTACCTTAGGACCGTTATAGTTACGGCCGACATTCACGGGGGCTTCGGTTCAGAGCTTCGCCTTGCGGCTAACCCCTTGCCTTGACCTTTCCGCATTGGTCACGTGTCACACTCCATACGTCCACTTGCATGTTAGCGGAGTGCTGTGTTTTTGTTAAACAGTCGCATGGGCCCATTTACTGCGCCCCCTCGCGGGGGACCCCTTCTCCCGAAGTTACGGGGCTATTGTGCCGAGTTCCTTAACGAGGTTTCTCTCGCGCGCCTTGGTATCTTTCTACCCTCCCACCTGTGTCGGTTTTGGTACGGATCCGGAATGAATCCTTAGGGGTTTTTCTTGTCGGCATGGCGTAGGCGGCTTGGGCCCGTCTGACGGGGCCCTCGCGCCTTGGCGAGGCCTGATGGCCTGCGGATTTGCCTGCAGGCCGGCCCTTCCATGGCGAGGATGCGTCCATCTGCACCCCCGCTTAGCCTTCCGCGTTCCCCATCGGTAAACTCCATCCCGGAGCGCGGGAATGTTGACCCGCTGTCCATCGAATACGCCTTTCGGCCTCTCCTTAGGATCCGGCTGACCCCGGGCGGACGAACCTGCCCCGGGAAACCTTGGGATTCCGGCGACCGTGATTCTCACACGGTTTTTCGTTACTCATGTCCGCATAATCACTAGCATCCGGTCCACGGGCGCTTCCGCGCGCCGCTTCACCCCTGGATGCTACGCTCCCCTACCAGCTCACGCTCCGCGAATTCGGCACGACGTTTGACTCCCGATCATTTTCGGCACGGAACCTCTCGACTAGTCAGCTGTTACGCACTGTTTAAATGATGGCTGCCTCTAAGCCAACATCCTAGCTGTCACGGAGGCTCCACATCCTTAGTGACTTAACGTCGTTTTGGGGCCTTATTCGGCGGTCTGGGCTGTTTCCCTCTCGACTATGAAGCTTAGCCCCCACAGTCTCACTCCCCTGCTGACGCATGCGGTATTCGGAGTTTGACAGGCTTCGGTACCCCGGTAGGGGCCCTAGACCAATCAGTGCTCTACCCCCGCATGTTGCATTACAGGAGGCTGCCCCTAAAGGCATTTCGGGGAGAACCAGCTATCACCCGGTTTGATAAGTCTTTCGCTCCAATCCTCAGCTCATCGAAAACCTTTTCAACGGTTACTCGTTCGGCCCTCCACCGCCTGTTACAGCGGCTTCGGCCTGGCCAAGGATAGCTCACACGGGCTTCGGGTCCACCCCCTGCGACTGCGCGCCCGTTTCGGACTCGCTTTCGCTGCGGCTCCCCTTCAGGGTTAGCCTCGCCGCAGAGGGTGACTCGCGGACTCATTATGCAAAAGGCAAACGGTCACGTCCTCGCGGACGCTCCCATAGCTTTGTGGGCGCACGATTTCAGGTCTCTTTCACTCCCCTCCCGGGGTTCTTTTCGCCTTTCCCTCGCGGTACTTGTTCACTATCGGTCATCACGGAGTATTTAGCCTTGGAGGGTGGGCCCCCCTGATTCGGACGGGGTTTCACGTGTCCCGTCCTACTTGGGATCCCGGTAGGCCTGCTCGGGCTTTCGGCTACGGGGCTTTCACCCGCTGTGGCCGGACTTTCCAGTCCGTTCGCCTAGCCGTCGCAGTGCCATGTCCCGGTCCCGCAACCCCAGGATGCAAGCATCCTGGTTTGGGCTGGTGCGCGTTCGCTCGCCACTACTTGCGCAATCTCGGTTGATTTCTCCTCCTCGGGGTACTGAGATGTTTCACTTCCCCCGGTGTCGCTCCTCCCGCCCTATCTTAGTTCAGGCGGGGGTCATGGGCTGTTAAGGCCCATGGGGTTCCCCCATTCGGAAACGCCCGGATCAAAGCCTATGTGCGGCTCCCCGGGCCTTATCGCAGCTTATCGCGTCCTTCTTCGCCTCGTGATGCCAAGGCATCCGTCGTGCGCCCGTATACGCTTGGCCGGACCTGGAACGGGTCCGACACCAATCTCGCGCTTCTACGTTGCAATCTCTTCTCTTCCCAGACTATGCAGTTGTCAAAGAACAAATTCCGCCGGAGCGGAAAAAACCGTCGCGATGCCTTCAGCTTCCGAGTAAGCCGCCTGCCCCCCCCGCGGGGATGGTGGGCGTGCCTGGAATCGAACCGGGGACCTCGTCCTTATCAGGGACGCGCTCTAACCAACTGAGCTACACGCCCTTCGGTAGATGGTGGAGGCAGCCGGAGTCGAACCGGCGACATCCAGCTTGCAAAGCTGGCGCTCTACCAATTGAGCTATGCCCCCGGACGACGGGCCTTCTTACTTCTCGCGCTGAATCGCGCGCCTAGGCGCCTCGCGGGGCCGCTGCGTGCGGCCCGATGGGGATGCGGGAAACTGAAACTCGTGCCTGATCACAGGCTTGCGCCTGTTTCACCATAGCCGCCGCATCTCTGCGGGGCTGTCTCCTTAGAAAGGAGGTGATCCAACCGCTGGTTCCCCAACGGTTACCTTGTTACGACTTCATCCCAATCACCGCCCACACCTTAGACGGCCGCCCCCTTTCGGTTGGCTGGGCTGTCTTCGGGTGCAGACGGCTTTCATGATGTGACGGGCGGTGTGTACAAGGCCCGGGAACGTATTCACGGCGCCGTAGCTGATGCGCCGTTACTAGCAAATCCGACTTCATGGGGTCGGGTTGCAGACCCCAATCTGAACTGGGGCCGGTTTTGGGGATTGGCTCCGCCTCGCGGTTTCGCTTCCCTTTGTACCGGCCATTGTAGCACGTGTGCAGCCCAGGATGTAAGGGCCATACTGACTTGACGTCATCCCCACCTTCCTCCTGTGTAAACAGGCAGTCTGTCCAGAGTTCCCGCCATTACGCGCTGGCAACTGGACACAGGGGTTGCGTTCGTTGCTGGACTTAACCAAACACCTCACGGCACGAACTGACGACAGCCATGCAGCACCTGTGCAGCACCCTCGAAGGAAGCCTACTTTCATAGGCGGTGCAGCTGCATGTCAAACCCTGGTAAGGTTCTTCGCGTTGCATCGAATTAAGCCACATGCTCCTCTGCTTGTGCGGGCCCCCGTCAATTTCTTTGAGTTTTAACCTTGCGGCCGTACTCCCCAGGCGGCACACTTAACGCGTTAGCTCCGACACGGGGGGGGTGAAATCCCCCCGCGTCAAGTGTGCACCGTTTAAGGCAGGGACTACCAGGGTATCTAATCCTGTTTGCTCCCCCTGCTTTCGCGCCTCAGCGTCAGTCTCGTTCCAGGGATCCGCCTTCGCCACCGGTGTTCTGCAGGATATCAACGCATTTCACCGCTACACCCTGCATTCCGATCCCCCCTCCCGAACTCGAGCCGTGCAGTTTGGGGCGCACTTTCCGGGTTGAGCCCGGAGATTTCACACCCCACACACACGGCCGCCTACGCGCCCTTTACGCCCAGTAAATCCGAACAACGCTCGCCACCTCTGTATTACCGCGGCTGCTGGCACAGAGTTAGCCGTGGCTTCCTCTTGAGGTACCGTCAAGTCGGCGCGGGTGTTACCCGCCCTCCCCTCTTCCCTCATGACAGGAGTTTACAACCCGAAGGCCGTCGTCCTCCACGCAGCGTCGCATCGTCAGGGTTGCCCCCATTGCGAATGATCCTCGACTGCAGCCTCCCGTAGGAGTCTGGGCAGTATCTCAGTCCCAGTGCGGCTGGTCGTCCTCTCAGACCAGCTAACCGTAAGCCTTGGTGGGCCGTTACCCCGCCAACTAGCTGATGGTACGCGGACCCTTCCTCCGGGGGGTGGCCTTGCGGTCCCACCCTTTGACGTTCGGGGCATGTGCCCCTGCGCCTCATTCGGTATTAGCTCCGTTTTCACGGGGTTATCCCCACCCGGTGGACAGGTTGTCCACGCGCTCCTCGCCCTTCCGCCGCTCCCACCCGAGGTATTGCTACTCCGGGTGATCGCTCGACTTGCATGCCTAATCCACGCTGCCAGCGTTCGTTCTGAGCCAGAATCAAACTCTCAGAAAAATTCTTCTGAGTTGGGGCGGACTGCTCCGCCCCGAACTTCAAATAAGTTGTTGACCCGGCACAAGCTTCAATTTCCCGCATCCCCGCCGGACCGTCCAAAGACTCGGACTCCGTGAAGATGCGCCTAAGCATCGGTTGTCAAAAGAACAAATTTTCGCTTGCGTTTCAGGCTCCCGCCTTGTTTCGCAAAGGACGTTTAATGTATCAAAACATATCCCGCCCTGTCAACGGCCGATTTAAAAATTCTTCAACTTTTTTTTCGCCCGCCCCTGCCGCCCCGCCGGGTCTCGCTGACCTCTGGTGGCGCAAAAGGACGGTTAATTTATCAAAGCCGACCCCCGACTGTCAACGGGTATTTTTAAAATACTTCAGAAATCGTTTTAAACGCGTAAAATCTGTCAGTGGGCAGACCGCTTCACACGCATCTCACCCCCGTCTTTATTGGGTGATCTCCTCGTGGTGATGTTTGATTTCTTCATCTTCGTGCTTTTTGGTGCGCTTGGTTAAAAAGCGTGTCAGCACAAAAAAGGCACCCATCAACATGACAACCAAGACGACTTGCGCAACCTTGCTCTCCAGATAGGGAAGAATATGGGTCGAAATATAATGGGCGGCCAACAAGAAGAGGTAAGCCTGGACTACAGAAGCAAGAAAGAGAATCGTCAAAAAGCGTCCAAAGGGATAACGCATACTGCCGACGGAAATATAGACCAGCATGCGCACGCCTGGTATGAAGCGGGCGATGAACGATGCCCAGGCCGCATGACTGCCATATTTGCTTTTGATATAGTCAATACGCTCCATCTCGACCAGACGATACCGGATCAGCACCTGAATCGCGAAGCGACCAATGACATAGAGGACAATATCCGCCAGCACGGCTCCGATGGTCATCGACGCAAACGTCAGCCACCAGTTCGAAATATGGCCGGCGGCAAACATCACCACGACCGCGCACCGCGCAGGATCCTCCAGAAAACCCGTGCCCACAATAATCACCAGTGCTTGAAGCCATGGATTATTTGTCAGCATTTCGCAGAACCGGATAAACATCTCTTCCATACAAGCGATTTCCTTTTACGGCTCCACGTCGACTTGATGGTCCGGTTCGGGCTCACCATCACCCAGTAGGTTCTGCGCCTCCAGCTCCGGAATCGTTTCAACATGCTTGAGCGCACGACTCATTTTTCGCGTGCGGATTCCAGCATCTTCGATCACCTTGTCCGCTTCATTCAGCTTCTTTTGCAAGCGTTCGAAGACGTCGCCAAATTTCACGAATTCTGTTTTAACCGCAGCCAGCACTTGCCAGACTTCGCTGCTGCGCTTTTCAATCGCCAACGTCCTGAAGCCCATCTGCAGGCTGTTCAGCATCGCCATCAAGGTCGTCGGCCCCGACACGTTTACGCGGTACAGCCGCTGAAGATCATCCACGAGGCCCGGACGCCGCAGCACTTCTGCATAGAGTCCCTCGGTGGGCAAAAAGAGGATCCCGAAATCGGTCGTGAAGGGAGGGAATAGATACTTGTCACGGATGTCTTTGGCGGAATCACGGATGCGCCGTTCCAGCGCCTTGAGCGCAGCCTCGAGTGCCTCCTTGTCGCTGACCTCCGCGGCAGCCTGTACGCGCTCGTAATCTTCCTTGGGAAACTTGGCGTCGATCGGCAGCCAGACTGGCGCAGTATCATTTCGCCCGGGCAGGCGGATCGCGTATTCCACAACCTCTGATGATTTAGGATTCACCCGGACATTCATTGCATATTGGTCGGGTGTAAAAATCTGTTCGAGAATAGCGCCAAGCCGATATTCGCCCCAGGTGCCACGGCTCTTGACGTTCGTGAGTAAACTTTTCAAATCGCCGACACCTGTTGCCAACTGCTGCATTTCACCAAGCCCGCGAGCAACATCTTCCAGTCGCTTGCTGACCATTTCAAAGCTCTCGCCCAAGCGCTTCTCAAGGGTTTCGTGCAATTTTTCGTCCACGGTCTTGCGCATCTCTTCAAGCCGCGCCGCATTGTCGGTACGCACTTTTTCGAGCTCGCCGGTCACAGATTGGCGGATGCTTTCAAGGCGCGTATGCACGGTTTCAACCAAGCGCGCATGATTGTCGGTTTGCTCTTGGCGCTGCAAGACCGAGGTCTCCGCGATGGAACGGCGCACGGCATCCATGCGGGCGCCAACCTCGTCACGCAGGCCGCGTGATTCCGTTGCGGCCTGGCTCCGGCTCCGTTCAAATTCATCGCGCATGAGACCTTCCGCCTGCGGAGTCCCGGCGCGCTTGAAAAACGCGCGCCAGAGGAACAGGGCCAGCATAACAGTTACCAGAATGGCGATATAAGCTATTAGTATCTCAATGGGGGTCATACGTTGTGAGTGAAGATTATCGCATAGTCGCCTTGATACATTCAATCCAAATTTCTCATTGCGGAGCAGGGCGTTTTTCGATATTCTAAACGCTTTTCTTTTGGGAAGAAAAGAGGTCGGCTTCGCGATGATGGGTCAAGAGAGCCGACACAGAAAGGCAACATGAAGCACTATAAAGTTGGTCTGGTGGGTATTGGCGCCGTGGGAACCGAGATGGTCAAGGTTCTGCGTCAGCGTAAATTTCCAGCAAGCGAGATCCGTATTCTGGCAACACGTGAACGCGATGAGGAAGTCGCAGGCGAAACGTTCCACGTGCTGGAGACGAAGGCCGAATCCTTTGATGGACTGGACATTGTTCTGTTCGCAGGCACGGAAGGCTCGAAGGGCGCGTCGAAGATGTGGGGCTGGGAAGCCGTGAAGCGGGGTGCTGTTGTAATTGATAACGGCGACGATTTCCGCATGGATGACCGCGTGCCCCTCGTGATCCCTGAAATCAATCCCGAAGCCCTCGACAAGCACCAGGGCTTTATTGCAAACCCGAATTGTTCGACCATCATTACGCTGATGGGCATTGCGCCGTTGCATCGCGCAAATCCCTTGAAGCATCTCACCGCCGTCACCTTCCAGTCCGTCAGCGGGACAGGCCGTTCAGCCATTGATGAACTCGATGCGCAGATCCGTGCTTATGCGGCAGGCTCGCACACCCCTGCCACGTCGCGCGTGGCAGATACGCCCAAGGCATATCCCCACCAAATCGCCTTCAACGTCCTGCCGCAGATTGGTAGCGCGAAGAAGGAGATGCCCGGCTTCACAACGGAAGAAGCCAAGATGACTTTTGAGTCGCGCAAGATTCTGGGCGTCCCGGATCTGCAAATCGGGTGCACCTGTGTGCGCGTGCCAGTCTTCTATGCTCACAGTGTGGCGATTCATGCGCAATTCACAAATCCCTTCACGCCGGAAGAGGTTCGCGAAATCATCAGGAAGGCCCCTGGCGTGAAGCTTACGGACGACCTGGCAGCCAGCCAGTATCCGATGCCGCTCGACATCCAGCATGGCGACGACGTAGGCGTAGGCCGCATCCGCATCGATTCCAGCCGCGAGAACGGCATGGCCTTGTGGTGCTGCGGGGACAACATCCGCAAGGGCGCAGCGCAGAACGCCGTCCAGATTGCGGAAGAGATGATCAAGCGCGGTCTGATTTAAGTTCAGGGCAGATTGCCTTGAGCTGTTTGCTTTTCCACTGGAAGGGAAAGCCCTTGCATTGCGCGGGCTTGACGGGCTGGATACGGCAGGTGCTATCGTCTTGAATAAAAATACATCCCCCGTCAGGACGCTCAATCAGCGAAAGATTTTTTCGATTGACCGTAAAGGCTGTATACTGCGCGGTGAATGCATAGATGTCGAGGCACAGAAAAGCGGCGATCGCCTCGGCCTCGCCTGGCTCCAGCGCAACATAGCCCGGTACGCGGCAGCAAGAGCCACAGCACTGACAGGTGAAGGATGGGACGTTTGTTGGATATTGGTTATTCAAGTGCTTCTACTGCCCGCTGATAATTTTGGCAATGACCGCCTTACTGGCCGGCACAATATCGACGCGTGCAGGCAGGGACATCAGCGCATCCAGGATCGGATGATGCGCAAGGTCCTGGCCTGTGGCACGAATAATGGCATCGCTGAATTTCGCAGGATGCGCGGTCGCCAGGCAGATCATCGGGGCGCCCTCGGTCTGATGCTTTTCCGCGACTGCAACGCCGACTGCGGTGTGGGGGTCGAGCAGATACTGATACTGCTCCCAATACCTTCTGATGACCGCCAGCGTCATGGCGGTATCTCCGCGCCCCGCAACGAAGCAGGCGTGGTCTTTCACGCCCGTCTTGAGCGCTCCTGTCTGCCTGAATTCAGACATCCACGCTTTCAGAAGGGTCGCTGCGGTCTTCGCCTGGTCAGAGGCCCCCTGCGCCTTATCAGTGGCGAGGTAATAAAGATAGCGCTCGAAATTACTGGCGACCTGAATATCCATCGAAGGGCTTAAGGTTGGCGCGACATCGCCCAGGCTGTAGACACCCGTATTGAAATAGCGCGCCAGAATATCGTTCTCGTTAGAAGCCAACACCAACTTCTCAATAGGCAAGCCCATGCGGTAGGCCACATATCCAGCAAAAATATCACCGAAGTTACCCGTCGGCACCGAGAAGCTGACCCGCGCTGCGCCTGTCTTTTCCTGCACCCGGAAGGCTGCATAGAAGTAGTAGACGATTTGCGCAAGCACACGCGCCCAGTTGATGGAATTGACAGCGCCCAGCTTGTTCGCATCGCGGAAGGCCAGGTCATTGAAGAGCTCCTTCACGATGTCCTGAGCATCGTCGAAGGTGCCCTCTATCGCCAGGTTACGGACATTCGCGTCGAGCGCTGTGGTCATCTGTTTTTCCTGGACAGGGCTGACCCGTCCATGCGGATGCATCACAAAGATGCGGATGCGTTCACGGCCGCGCACGCCATAGATTGCCGCGCTTCCTGTATCACCGCTTGTTGCGGCAACAATGTTCATCTCGCCGTTGGTCTGCGCGAGGACAAATTCAAACAAATTTCCCAAGAACTGTAGTGCGACATCCTTAAAAGCCAAGGTGGGGCCGTGGAACAATTCCAACAGATAGATCGGGCCGACAGAAACGACGGGTGTAACATCCGGATGTCGGAAGGAGGAATAACTCTTTCGGATCAGCTCTCGCAGGGTATCCTGTGGGATATCATCCGCAAAGAGCGACATGATCTCATAAGCTAACGCCTGATAGGAAAGCGTACGCCAGAAAGCCAATTTCGAAGAGACCTCTGGAATCTCCTCTGGAAGAAAGAGCCCGCCATCACGTGCAAGCCCGGAGAGGATAGTCTCTGTAAAACGAAGCGGTGCGCTTTCGCCCCGCGTAGACACATAATTCATAACGGTTAACTCATTCGCCCCCGCGAGCCCTTAATCCAACACGCCAGGCATGAGCTGCTTGGTCAGTTCCGCGTCTGCCTCAAACTCCTGAGAAGCCTTGGTCGCGATTTGCTTGGCGCGTTCGACAGCCGTAGGGACATCCCGATAGTACATCCACAAGCAAAGGGCCGTGCCTGTTTCCAGGCGCGTCCGCTCCCGGACGCGCATACTCTTGGTCATCGCAGGATCAAAGATCAGCGCATTAAACAGCTCATTGACAACCTCCATGCGGGTATTGAAGATATCCGCCCAGGCTATTTTTTTGCTGCTCACGGTTAACGTCTTCATGTCGACCGCCTCAATCATCCACCCCTTCGGCGACTTATAGCCTTGCGCCTTGTTAATGACATGCTTGATGACCTCTTCAATGCGACGGACACGTTCCTTCGCAATCTCCAGCGCGTCCTGTCCGCCTTTTGTAGACAATTCATCGGAGGTCAGATTCAGATTACGCGTGGCATCGCGGAATCGCAACGCCTTCAGCACGGCAATATTGGATGCTTCGACTTCACTTATTTTATCGCAGTCCACTTTTATCTTGGCGGCCAGCTCTTCCGCTTCTTTGAGCTTCTTAGCCTCTTCCTCTTCGCGTTTTTGAACCTTTTCTTTTTCGAGATCTTCCTGGCGCTTGACCGCGACCAGCGAAGCGGCATCTGCCCGGACACTGTCTAGCGTCTTCTTCAGTCCGCTGACATTACGCGCCACTTCCGTTAACTCCTTGGTATAGCCCATGGTCTTGACTTTTTCCGCGAGGGCGTTCGCCACAGTCTGCAACTCCGTGACCTTCTCCGGCGCCATTAATTTCTCTGCACGAACCGACATTTTTTCGATCTCGGCTAACATGGCATTTGCCAGCAATAGCGCATACTTCACCCGATACGCATCCATATACATGCCACGTACCGTCTTGACGACCGGATATTTTGTTTTGGCCTCCTCTTCACCTTCATCCACGAAAGCGGGGGAGTCCAATTTCTTCTTAGCGACAGCTTCTTTTGGCCCTGCCTTCTCGGTCGCGGGGTCGGCGACCTTGTTCTCATTCGTGGCTGCCTCGGCAGGCTTCTCTTCGGCCTCTTCTCCGAACGTGGGCACATTAAACGCGGGTTCCGACGGAACCAGCGTAGCGCGGATCTCTTCCCCTATCGCAGCGACAACCAACTCTGTCGCATCATTTGCATACTTGAGCGCTTGCGGTTCGCTCTCCTTGATATAGTTGACGAACTTACGCGCTTCGGTCATCGCCTTAACAATTCCGGCATTCGAGGCTTCCTGTGACTTCACAATCGCGGCCTCTTCCCGCTTCTTATTTTTATCCCCTATCGACTTCACTACCAGTGCACCGCTGACCACCATTAAGAAAATAGCCGCAAAGACCCCAAAAACAATCAGGCTGACCATCTTCTTGGCCTTGCGCTTTTGCGCGGCAATCTCGGCAAACTCCTCTTCAAGCTTGTTCATCGGGAAGGTTTCATCTGGCGCGCGCTTCGAAAAGATGAATCTCCCCTTTCCTTTTTTTGTCGTCATGGACGACGTTGTTTTCTGATCAATCTCCACGGTCGGCGCTTTTGGACGTTTACCCGCGATCAATATTTTCTTGCTGGGGGAAGCCAAATTAACCGGCCCAGCCTTGGCCAAATAACGGCGCATGTCGCTCAACAAAGACCCATACGTCGGGAAGCGCTTGCTGGGTTCCTTGGCCATCATACGCAAAATAATAGCGTCAACCTCTTCCGGGACGATACTGCCGCGCAAACTACGCAACGGGGTGGGATCCGATATGAACCGCGCCTTGACAACCGCCGAGATATCCGTCCCGTCAAACGGCGGAACACCTGCAATCGCGTGATACAAGGTCGCACCCAGGCTGTAAATGTCCGAACGGAAATCCGTGGGTTGCTTCTTGACCTTCTCTGGCGGAATATAAAAAGGCGTTCCCCAAATTTCAGCGGTAGGTGCCTTGTTCATCGCCGCCAGACCGAAATCGAGCAACTTCGCATTCTTGTCATTATCAAATAAGATGTTCTCGGGCTTCACATCACCGTGAACCAGCCCCGCCTCAGCAGCTTCCCGTAGCCCTTCAGCAATCTGTAAGCCTACATGAAACACAACGGCCGGATTGAGCGGACCCTGCTCGGCCATCATGCGGTCAAGGCTTCCGCCCGAGATCAGCTCCATCACGATGTAAGGCTGTCCCAACGCCTGACCGAACGAATAGATCTGCGCAATATTCGGATGGTTCAACTTCGCGGCGGCCTGCGCTTCGCGTTGAAAATTTTCAATGAATGCAGGGTCCTCGCCCAACCGCTTCTGCATCACCTTGATAGCGACTTCACGGTTTAAGGATTCATCTCGCGCACGGTAGACGCCACCCATACCCCCCATGCCCAGGACTTGAAGCAAAAGAAAGTTGCCCAAACGTGCAGGGACTTCAAATTCAAACCGACAGGCCGCACACTTGATCGCCGAAAAGGCCGTCCGGCCGGCCACATTTAAGAGCGCTCCGCACTTGGGGCATGCAGTCGATGCTACGGGTTCGGTGCCGATCTGAATTTCGCTGTTCATTTCCATAAGACTATCCTGCGATGATTACATACACACCTGTTACGGTTTATAATTGTCAATTAATGTACCACAGCTTCCGACACCGATGCAAGCGCGATCATTCGCAATTCCATGGTGCTTTGACCCCCAAAGTCATTGCGTTGTAACTCAAACAGCAGATTGCAGGGGCCTGGCTTTGCCTTTAATCTTTCCGCGAGATGTCCGCGTCTGAACCAGACACCACGGACTGATTTTCCATCAGGCAGTCGGATGAGCACGTGAAGATGTTCCTTTTCTTGCCCCATCGTTGAAACCGTTTCGAGGAGAACGCCCCGCAGTCCCCAGCGCGGAGTCGGATTCCCTTCGCCAAAAGGCGCGAGTTGCTGCTGACAGGCGTAAAACGCCAGGGACACATCCTCGGAGCATAACCACCCGTCACTGGTCAATGTGGATTGCGCCTCTGCCATGCCTTTACGCTGATCATCGCAAACCGTCTTGAATCGTTCGCGGAAGGCCTCCAAGCACCCCTCTCGCAAGGTCAGCCCCGCTGCTCGGGCGTGTCCTCCAAACCCCTGCAACAAATCCTGTACCGTCCGAAGCGCTCCGACCGCATGATACCCGTCTCCGGCCCGGATTGAGCCACGGCCAGACCCCTCCTCGTCCAGAGCGATCACTGCCGCAGGCAGTCCCGTCATCTCACTTAACCGCGCCGCCACAATACCAATCACGCCCGGGTGCCATCCTTCAGCGACGGCACCCGCAGCAACAACCGCCCCCGTAACCGTCCCGGATACATTCTCCAACCCGCATTGCAGGCGCGCCGCCGTCATCATCCGTTTTTCAACACCCAGCCTCTCAGCGTTCAGCGCGTTGAGCTCTGCGGCCAATTGCGCGGCACGGTCTTTGTCCGCTGTGGTCAGTAATTCATACGCGGCCATCGCAGAGCCCATGCGGCCTGCTGCATTGATGCGGGGCCCCAGCAAAAAAGCGAAGGTGAAGGCTGAAACATCTTCCCTCCCATGGTGAGCCGCGCGATTAAACAAGGCCGTCAACCCCGCACCTGCGCGTTTCCAGTTCCGGATCGCGCTGGCCACCAGTGTACGGTTTTCCCCTGTCAGCGCCACGACATCGGCAACCGTCGCCAGCCCGACCGCCGGCAATAGATCGCCCCCCATGGGCGCACCCGTATACCAGCCCTCGGCGCGCCCTTTCTCGACCAGCGCATGGACCAGCTTGAAGGCAATCCCTGCTCCGCATAAGGCTTCGGCTCCAGGCGAATGCGCCACCCGCGGATTCACAATGACCGCAGCCGGCGGCAAGGTCGCGCCGGGCTCATGATGGTCGGTGATGATGACCTCGATGCCGCGCTGCTTCATCCAGGTCACCTCCGCGACCGAGGAGATGCCGCAGTCCACCGTGATGAGCAGCAACGGCGCACAGGTAGGGCAGGGCTCTCCGAGCCCGCCGTCCGACGCATCCCGTGGCGCGTTCGGAGAACGTCGCCCTACCTCGCCAGGCTCGCTAGCCTGACCCGCCAGACAGCGTTCCAGCGCTTTAAAGGTGAGGCCGTATCCCTCAGGTTCGCGCAAGGGAAGGAAGGGGCTCACGTCTGCGCCCAACCGTTGCAAAGCGGTCACCAGCGTCGCGGTGGCGACAACGCCGTCCACATCGAAATCGCCATAGACAATCATGCGCGTTTTCGCAAGGATGGCAGCCCAGATCAGGTCTACCGCTTCCCGGATGCGCGGAAAGTCAAAGGGCTTTCCGAGACCGTTCGCCAGATCCGGATTCAAAAAGAGGCGTGCGCGCTCAGCACTGGTGTATCCGCGCGAAACCAAGAGACGCGCAAGAGCAGACGGCAGTTGAAGCTCCTGCGCCAATGTCTGGGCCATTTCCTCATCATAAGCTGTCTCTGTCCAGCGTGTATACATGTCGGGTTAATGTTCCTTGCTGCTCCGTCGCGACTCGGTCTTTTCGCGCTCCTCTGCAAGCGGGTCGCTAAACTTGCTCTTGTCGATATGATCCATGCCCGGCAAGGGACGCATCGTGTCACCCTTCCTCGATATCATTGCGGTTTTTATAAAGGAGCCCACGATAAATAAGACACAGATTCCGCCTAGCCAATACCCTGCGGAGATCAGCCGATTACGGATGTTCTGCTTCGCCATCAGCTCGGTTTTGATCTCGTCCAGTTCCGCGCGCGCAAAGCATTTCGGCTGTTTGACCAAAAAGTCTTCGATTTCACGGATCGCGGCCACGCGGTTTTCAGACGTTGCCTTTCGCAAAAGAAGCAATCGCTCAACCGCCAACTGCTCCTTTTCGAGCCTATCCTGTTCGCGCTTCGTGGCCAGTGCTGTATCACGGATCTTTTTGGCCTCTTCCAAACTTTTCTTGGCGCGTTCCAAATCGGTCCGTTTCGGAAACTCGGCCAGCACGGTTTCGAGCAGCGCGATCCGCTTATCATTGTCTTTTTCCGCAAAGGCTTGGGCCGATTGCTTTTCAAAGCGCTGGGCTTCCCGCGAAGTCGCCAGGATTTCCGTCAGCAAGCGGTTGTAGTTCTCCTGGACCGAAGGACTCAGTTTAAATTGCTGCCCTGCTCCCATACAGGCTGGACAGGCGGTCTGAATGCTGCGCGTGCCGTTGCAGCGCGGACAGGCGCTTCCTTTGCAAGCCGGACAACTCACCGCGCACTTCCCTTTTCCCGCGCACACAGGACAGGCTGTGTACTGTTCCGCCACGGAAACGGTCACAAGTCCTTTTTCATCCGGATACGTTGTCTCCAGCATCTGCACGGCCCGCATAAATTGATTGGTGTTCCCTTGCTTGATCAGCGACAGCGCGCAAAGGGCCATCGCACGGCACCGCAGTGCGACGGGCTCACGCTCGTTGCGCATGAGCGCTTGCATCCCCTGCATGGCTTGGGCATCCCAGGGTGATTTTTGAAGCGTCGCGCATAACGCCTCCTGATCGCCTGCGACCGCCCGCGTTTGCCAGGCGCTTGCCAACAGGAGGCTTAATAACAGAATTCTTCTCTTCATCGCGTTCTCCCTTATTTCAGTTCCCAGCCATTCACAATTTCATCAAAGGTCGGCGGCTTCTGTGGCGATTTCGCCATGCGCAATAGTCGTTCGTACAGAGCTTGTGCAATCTCGGGATGCCCTTCCTTCACAGCCAGCCGGAGGGCGGTTGCAAGATACCGCACCACAATCAGCTCCTGATTCGGCGTGGGGCTCGTTTTCAACGACGCCATCAAGCTGTCCGCGGCACCGGTTGCCAAGGCCAGATTCGGGCCTGCCTGCCATCGCTTCGCCTCAGCCGAACCCGCAAAGCTCCCGCGGAACACGCTCACCATCAACGCCTGATTCACGGCGCGTTCGCATAAGGCCCGCTCTGTTCCGCTGGCGCACGCAAACCCCAGCGACGACCAGTAAAGCGCATGCGTCTCCGCGATGCGCCAGTCCACAGGTCCGAACCTTTTTTCGATCGCAATCATCTGTTCCAGGTCTAGGCTCATCGCTGCCAGCGCCGTTTCGCTCTCTTCTGAAACGCGGACCGTCCCGTTGCTGTTCACACAGGAGGACAACCGTTCCAGCAGGCAGACTTTGTAATAGACATGGGCTGAATCCATGACGTCACCGATCTTGTGCTGATACATCCAGGCCAATTCACGGTAAAGCCGGGCATCGCGCGGATTAAACCGCAGGGCTTCATCGCGCAATAAGGCGATGCCGTTCTGAACCCAGCGCCAGCGGTCTTCCGGCCGGTTCATCATCACGCTGATGTTGTACGCCAGATTCCACGCATTAAAAACCCATCCTTCGGAGGCCTTCGGATCGAGCATCGTGATCCAGTTCGCCAGTTGCACGAGTTCCACATAACGGCCTTCCATTTGCAGCCGGCTCACGCGGAACCAGAGCGCCTCGGCGACCAGCCCGCGAAAGCCGCCCAGCCCGACCATGACAATATTCAAGGCCGGCGGCACCTGGGCGCTGGCGGTCACGCTGGCTCCGGATATCTGCGTCGCACGCCTCTGCGCCAGCCGGCGATTTTGCCAGGAACAGGCGAGGCAAAGTGCGAGCAGGAGGAGAAGGCCCCCCAAGCGGCGCAATTTTGAAAATCGTAGTTCCAGTCTCATTCCTTTTCTATAACTTGAGCGTTAAGAAGATACTCCTTCGTTTATTCCCGATCGGCGGGTTTCTCTTCCACGCACCAGAGGGTCGACTTGGACCGGATGTAAATGCGCTTTCCAACAAATGCAGGCGTGGCATTTACGGCTTCGCCCATCGGAATAACCGCAAGCTCCTTGCCGTCCCGGTCAGCCGTATAGATGCGGAACACGCCCTTTTCACGGTCTGCCGCATAGAGTTTCCCGCCCACGACCACGGGTGACATATAAAAGCCGTTGTCATTCTCCTTAGCCCAGACGCGCTTTCCATCCGCCAGGTCGTGACAGGCGACATCACCGGTATCTGTCACAAAAAAGACTAGGCCATTGAATATCACGGGGCTCGCCACATCCGGCAATGAACCGTCGTCCCACAGCCAAAGCTGCTTGGGCGTCCCGTCCGGCTGCATCTTGAACGCGATCATACGCGAAAAGGCGTTTGCCGCGACCCACGTATCTCCTTCGCAAGCGAGTGACGGCGCGACTTCGCCGCCTACGGCATCGACACCCCAGAGTTTCTTGCCGGTGGCCATTTCAAGGCCCCACGTCTGACGCGCAGCATGCACAATGGCCTGAGGCTTATCGCACGCCGTCATCACAAGCGGCGTCGCCCAGGCCATGCCTACATTCACGCGGGGCGTCTCCCACAGGGTCTTGCCCGTCTGCTTGTCAATCGACAGAATCTTTGAATGCTTGTCATGATCCCACTGGACCAACAGCATTTGGCCGCAATAGACCAGCGAGGAGCCATGTCCATACGAATTGTCCGGACGTCCCAAGTAGACGCTCCAGGCGATTTTTCCGGCGTGATCCAGCGCAACCAGGTCGCCGGTCCCGAATATGGCATAGACCTTCGTTTCATCGCAGGCCGGCGAGGAAGCTGCAAAGCCCGTATCATCGCTCGGCTCAGGCAAAGCAACACCCTTTGTTTCGCCATCAGGGATCGACACATCCCACAGCCGCTCGCCCGTCTCGGTGTTATAGGCCATCACACGGCGAGCGGCTTTATCACCCGTAGTCAGAAAGAGGCGTTCGCCCCAGACAGCCGGACTGCTCGCGCCCTTAAAATCTAATTTCTGTTTCCATTTGATGTTCGTCCCCGACTCCACATTCCACGTGGCAGGAGGTGTGGCCAAGAGGCCCACGCCGTTCATCAACGGGCCGCGCAGGAAGGGCCATTGCTTGTCCATGGCCGGTTGCTGCGTGCCTTTGCGGCAGGGGCAGACATTCTCCTCGCCAGGTTTGAGCGCTGGATTTTTTAACCGTTGTCGCAAGGCCGTATCTGCGGCCGGCGGACGCCGACTCGCCGCACGCATTTCCATCACCGCAGCCACCAGCAGGAGTACGATGCTGGCCCCGATGACCCCCATGACGGCCCGGCGGTCTGTGCGCGTCGGCTCACTCTCCACCAGGCCGCGCGGATCAGGAATCAGCAAGCTCAGCCGCCAGGCCAGACCAAAGAATCCGGCGGTCATCAGTAAGCCAACCACCAGCAGGAGCATGCCGCCCTGCCGGAAGGTAACGCCGCTGAAATAGGCGCGGCGCGCCAGCAGATCCATCTGCCGCGCAAAGGCGATCGTCTGTTCGTCCTGCGCAGTGGCGCGTCCCTTGGCCAACGCTTGTGCCAGCACATCGGAACGGACCGTATCCGTCACGTCCGTGCGCATCCAGTCCGTCGCCAACAACGCAGCCACCGTCAAACTGAAGACCAACGCCACAAAACCAATTCCGCGCGCGCTCTGGCGTAAAGTCCAATACTTTTTTTCGTTGTCTTTGGTTAGCATATCGCCTCTACGTTCTAAATTGGAATACTGGAATGTTGGAATGTTGGAATACTGGGGGAGAAGAGCAGTCGGCAGCCTCCGTCGCCAAGTCTACGGCGTCCAGAATGCCAAGCTTCCAGTTTCCAGTTTCAATATTCCAGTATTCCAACATTCCATTATTCCATTCCTTTGCAAAAGGCTCGTGCGAGATTTTTCCATTGCTCGTTGGTCAGCCGCTCTGGACGTTCCTGCAGCTCGACACCCGCCTCTGAAAAGAGTAGCGCCAGCACTTCGTCCGAGTGGCTCATGGGGGGCTGTGCCTTCCTGAAGATGGCCCCCATCTGTTTCCGGCGATGCATAAAGGCTTCGCGCGTCAGAAGCTCAAACCAGCGTTGCTCGTCTGCGGTCAATCCGCAGGGATGCCAATCCAGCCGGACCACGGTCGAGCCGACTTCCGGACGCGGCCAGAAGCAAGAGGCTTTTACATCCCGGACACGCATGACATCATAATGGAGTTGCAGCCAGACGCCCGACTGTCCGCGCGCGTCATCCTGCGGCCCCGCCACGAAGCGCTCGGCGACTTCAGTCTGAACCAGGACGATAAACCTTTTGGGCGCGAGCGGATGCCGCGCATAATCGAGCAGAATGCGCGTGCCGACCGAATAAGGCAGATTGGAGACACAGGCGTCGAAGCCGGCTTCATCGCTCTCTCGATTTCGAAGCACCTCATCCAAATCCACGTCCAGCGCATCGGCTTGCAGGACATCGAGCTGTTCCGGATTTCCCAGTGCCTCCGCAAGACGCGAGGCGAGGCGTGAATCCTTTTCAATGGCCAAGACTGAGGCGCCTGTCGCCAGCATGGCCTCTGTCAAGACGCCCAGCCCGGAACCGATTTCGAGTATGCGCTGTCCCGTGCAAACCCCTGAGGCGGCAATGATGGCGTCCAACACATTACGGTCGATGAGAAAATTCTGCCCCAAGGTACGGTTCGGATGAAAACCGTTCTCGATGCACCATGCTTTGACTTGTGATGGCGACGTGAGATTCACAGTCCCTCACATTTATTTCTGCGCTGCAGGTAGTTCAAAGACGCGAATGTACGCATCCTTCCGCAGACGCGTGACCCACTCTTTATACAGCTTCTCCGCCTTGGCGACTTTAAGACGGCCCTCCGCATACTGCTGCGCCTCTTCAAAGGTCAACAGGCGTACGTCCTGCTGGTCGTCCTTGCGCACGATATACCCCAGCCCGCCGAACTCAACCAGCGGCGACACCTCGCCCGCTTTGAGTTTCGTAAGCGCCTCTGCCAATGCTTTACAGAAGACGTCTTCCGGATTCACCTTGCCCCACGAACCTCCGCTAGCGGCCTTGTCATCCGAGGAATATTGTTTCGCCAATTCAGCAAAAGCCTTGCCTTCCTTTAACGCGGCCTGGATCTTCGTGGCACGCGAGGCAATCGATTCGCCGGCATCCCCCTCGGGGGCATTCAGCACAATCATGCTCACCGAGACCGCCGCCT
>Ga0268284_1000742_pt1 | contig 19939 bp, 14 predicted proteins | sample saktaG_14_FD_190137 | JGI IMG/M metagenome (GOLD analysis project Ga0268284, IMG submission 190137) | Saline water microbial communities from Sakinaw Lake, British Columbia, Canada - sak_2013_06_06_40m | ecosystem: Environmental > Aquatic > Non-marine Saline and Alkaline > Saline ...
GATGGCTCAATGACCTTTGGATGCCTATGCCCGATATTATTAACTGAGACTCCTGAAACCAGATCAACATATCTTTTACCTTTATCGTCAAACATATAAATGCCTTCAGCACGCACAATTTCCAAAGCTAAAGGCGTGGCAGATGGGCAAGCAAGGTTTAGTGTAAATATTTGTCGGTTTGTAAGCATGCTCTTTTTTTCTACAAAAATAGATTAAAGATTTGATTGACGATTTTTTCATTAAATAAATGATATCGATAAAAATTATTTTGTGATAAATTAACTTTACAAACTTGGCTTTATTAAATAAAAATATTTATACTTGCAGCCATACTTAATTAGAACAGATGATTAAAAAAGTAATTGTTATAACTGGTGCTTCGTCGGGGATTGGGAAAGCATTGACAAAAAGATTCGCTGAACCAGGGATCGCTTTAGTAGTCGGAGCGCGCGGTATTGATAAACTTAACGAACTTGTTCAGGAACTGAGCGGAGATTTCAAGGACATTCTTCCTGTGATGACGGATGTAAGTAAAGAGGAAGATTGCAAGAATTTAATCCAAAAGGCTATTGATAAATATGGTCGCATTGATGTTTTAATAAATAATGCGGGCATTTCGATGCGTGCGATATTTGAAGATTTGGATTTGAGTGTGATTCGAAAATTGATGGATGTGAATTTTTGGGGTACTGTTTATTGCTCAAAATATGCATTACCTTATCTTTTAGCATCAAAGGGTTCATTGGTTGGGATTTCATCCATTGCCGGATATAAAGGTTTGCCGGGACGTACCGGTTATTCAGCTTCTAAATTTGCAATTCAAGGTTTCTTGGAAACGGTGAGAATTGAAAATTTAAAAAAAGACTTACATGTTTTGATTGCCTGTCCTGGTTTTACTGCATCAAATATAAGGACTACCGCTTTAGGAAGTGATGGATCGCAACAAGGTGAGTCTCCACGAGATGAAGCAGAAATGATGTCGGCTGCAGAAGTTGCAAATAGAATTTATAAAGCGATTCATAAACGAAAAAATTCATTAGTTTTAACAACTCAAGGGAAAATGACTGTGCTCATTAATAAATTTTTTCCAAAATATTTGGATAAAATGGTTTATAATCACATGGCTAAAGAACCTAATTCACCATTTAAATAGAAAAATAAATTAAACATAACATGAGTAAATTAACACTTGATATTAAACCCAAAGTTGGATTTGGAGAAATAGATTTTGGATTCACCATTGAGGAAGTGGTTGCAATCATTGGTGACGCTGAAGATATTGAAGATATTCAGGAAGATGAAGATTTCAATACGGTAATTATGAATTATTGGAATCTGGGATTATCCGTTTTTATTGAAGGACGTGGAGCTGAGAAATCGATCGTTTCTTGCTTTGAAACTGATAATGCCAATGCTAAGTTATTCGGTGAATTGGTTTTTAAAATGAATGAAAAACAGGTAACTACCCTGATGAAATCCAATGGTTTTAGTGATATCGAAACTGAAATTGAAGAAAATGGTGAATACCGACTTTCTTTTGAAGATGGTATGATTGACTTTTTCTTTGAAGACAAAGAATTAATCGCAGTGAACTGGGGTGTCCTGGTTGATGAACATGGCGAAATTGAAGAGTTTTAATTTGTAGATTTTATTCAATTCATTACCCTTCCTTCTGTGTCTTTTCTGATTTGAATAATAAAGACTTGGAGATAGATTAAATATTGGAAATAGATAAGCCGTTTATTATCTGTGCTTTTTTGATCGCGGATGAAATTCTTCGATTACTTTCTTTAAATAATTACGATCAAGGTGGGTGTAAATTTCAGTAGTAGTGATTGATTCATGACCCAACATTTCCTGGACAGCCCTTAAATCAGCTCCTTTGTCAACTAAATGTGATGCGAATGAATGTCTTAACGTATGAGGGCTCACATTTTTCCTCAAGCCAATCAGTTCCATTTGTTTCTTGATGATTAAAAAAATCATGACGCGCGAAAGTTTGTGGCCCCTGTTGTTTAAAAAAACAATATCTTCTTCACCCGACTGAATAGTTTGGTGGTTCCTGTAATTATCGATATAAAGCTGGATTTGCTTCATTGCTACCGAGCCAATAGGAGTTAATCGCTCTTTATTTCCTTTACCAACAACATTGATATAACCTTGTTTAAAATGTAAATTGGATAATTTTAACTCAACCAATTCTGTGACACGAAGGCCACAACCATAAAGAGTTTCAAGAATTGCCTTATTTCGCTGACCATTTTCCGAACTCAGATCAATGCTGTCGATGAGCATGTTCACTTCATCTAAATTCAAGGTGTCAGGCAATTTACGTCCAATTCGTGGTGATTCTAATAATTCCGTTGGGTTTTGACTGATGATTTCTTCCATCAGCATGTATTTGAAAAATGCCTTAATCCCTGAAATGATGCGTGTTTGGGTGCTGGTACTTACCCCCAGTTTGTTAATCCAAATAATAAAGCCTTTCAAATGCTCATATTTAACCTTATCGGGTGAAATATCAATGTTTGATTGACTAAAATAGGAAGCTAACTTCTCAACATCAGTTGTGTAGGCAGCTATCGAATTTTTCGACAATGATTTTTCAAAAGATAAAAATGACCTAAATCCTTTTATATGCAAGTCCCAATTCATAAAGCAAATATAGATTATTATGCTGATATCAGTTTCTGACGCCTTTAACTGATGAGTCCACTTTCAATTTTCATCGCAGCTTCAATTAACTCTTCAGATGTAATCGAGGGTGAATTCATATTCTTTTTTATATCATTGAGATATTGATGAAGCTTTTCGGTGTCCTTATTTTTAATAATTTCGAGCAAATGGCTTAACTGATCCATGATCCTCTCCAATTGAAAAGCACTGTGTGGACCAAATAATATTTCGGATATCAAAAAAACATCTTCCGAAAGTAAACCTTCAGCAATTTTTAGGTGATTTTTGAAAGTTGTTCCCGGTGCATCCTGTTTTCTCATACAAGCTGCAAAAACAATGGTTGACGAAAAAGGAATAGCCAATGAATAAGCGATGGTCTGATCATGTCCAACAAAAGAATATTCATGAATGCTTAAATTTAAAGAATCATAAAATGAATGAAAGAATTTTTTCCCAGCTTCATCTGATTCTTTGATGATGATGGCATGTTGATTTTTTAAATCCCTTAAACTTGCAAAAGTAGGTCCGAACATTGGATGGGTGGAAACAAATCGGTGTCCACTTTCCAGATAGTAATTTCTCAGTCCATTCTTCACGGAGGCAATATCTGAAATAATGCAGTTTTTAGATAAATATGGTGTAAGCTCTTCAAAAGCCTGAATGGTATTTTTTAAATCGACAGCATTGATCAATAATTCAGGATCAAATTGTGCGATCTGATCCAAACTAATGAGTCGTTCCGTATTAAAGACGTATTTTAGTTTTTCCAAATTTTGGTCAAAAATGGCTACTTCATGTTGCAAACAAAGTGCGTCTGAGAGCCAAATGCCCATTTTCCCTGCACCTACAATTAATATTTTCATTGATGTGTTTTTTAAAAAGTTTTTAGATTTTCTTTTTTGTTCATGATCATTTTTTGATGCAAGATGGATTCTTCGTGAATGGATTTAAATATCTGGTCGCTAAATTCACGACTTAATCCATTGATGATGGCCTGTCTGGCTCTTTTCTCCATAATTTCCGTATATCTGCCTGGCTGAAAAATTGTTACATCATTGTCCCTTTTATATCGTCCGATATTTTCCGAAACCTGCATTCGTTTACCCAACATATCAAGAATGCTAACATCAAGTTGGTCAATTTCGTGTCTTAAATCTTCCAGATCATAATTAACTTTTGAATTGTTATTCGTGTTTCTGATTACCAACTTATTGAATACTGCTTTTAATCCTTCAGGAGTTAATTGTTGGCTTGCATCACTCCATGCATTATCAGGATCAATATGTGTTTCGATCATGAGTCCATCAAAATTCAAGTCCATTGCTTGCTGAGAAACTTCCAAGATTAAATCGCGCTTTCCTGAAATATGACTCGGGTCAGCGATGAGTTGAATCTCTGGAATGGTTCTTTTTAAGTCGATCGGGATTTGCCAGTTTGGCTCGTTCCTGTATTTAACTTTATTGTAAGATGAAAATCCACGATGAATTGCAGCGACTTTTTTTACACCAACGCGATTTATCCGCTCTATAGCTCCAATCCACAAATCCAGGTCAGGATTAACAGGGTTCTTAATTAAGATAGGAATATCGACTCCACGTAGAGCTTCAGCAATTTCCTGAACCGCAAAAGGGTTGGCAGTTGTTCTTGCTCCGATCCATAACATATCCATACCATATTTTAATGCTTCATAAACATGAACTGCTGTAGCAACTTCTGTTCCGATTAGCATTCCTGTTTCTTCTTTCACTTTTTTCATCCAAGGAAGACCTTTTGTCCCGACGCCTTCAAATGAACCCGGACGTGTTCGGGGTTTCCAAATTCCTGCTCTAAAAGCTTTAATTCCCATCGCTGCCAATGCCCTGGCAGTAGAAAGGGTTTGCTCTTCGGTTTCGGCACTGCATGGCCCAGCAATGAATAGCGGCCTTTTTAATTCCTGATTGTTGACTTTTAATGTTTCAATTTCGATAGTTGGATTCATAATTATTTAGATGTTTAATAAGATTCTTGATTTAGCTAATTGTAGTTTTTCGCGTGAGTTACTTAATGAAATTCTGATATAACGTTCGCCCTGTGCTCCGAAAATAAAGCCTGGCGTCATGAATACTTTTGTTTTGTTCAGGATATTTTCAGCGAAAGATTCGGAACCGCTCACAGTATCCGGTATTTGCGCCCAAACGAACATTCCAACCTGATTTATTTGATAATTGCATTTTAAAATATCGAGTATCTCAAATCCGATTTTTTGTCTTTCTGAATACTCGTGATTCAAGTTTTTATACCAGGAATCAGGAGTGTTAAGGGCTTTTGCAGCCGCTTTCTGTAACGGTTTAAATATGCCCGAATCCATATTGCTTTTAATTTTTAGTATATGTTGAATGAATATCGGATTTGAAGCAAGCATCCCAATTCGCCATCCGGCCATATTGTGCGATTTGCTTAATGAATTTAACTCGATCGCAATTTCTTTTGCATCGGGTATTGATAAAATACTCAAAGGCTCCTCATTCAAAATGAAACTGTAAGGATTATCGTTACAGATCACAATATTGTTTGAACGGGCAAAATCTAACAATTTCTCAAAGCCTTCTTTGTTGATTTGAGCACCTGTTGGCATATTTGGATAGTTTACCCACATCAATTTTACTCCTGATAAATCTTGGTTACTTAATTTATCCAAATCAGGTAACCAACTCAGTTCTTTTTCTAGTTTGTAGATTAATGGAGTTGCACCTATCAGTTCACTCACAGCTTTGTAAGTAGGATATCCTGGATCGGGAATTAGTACTTTATCTCCAGGATTTAAGAATGCCATAGAAATATGTAAAATCCCTTCTTTTGAACCAATAAGTGGTAAAATTTCAGTTTCAGGATTTAACTCAACTTTAAATTTTGTTTGATACCATTTAGCAAAAGCATTTCTTAATTCGTCAATTCCCTTGTAAGGCTGGTAACCATGAGCATCAGTTTTTGTAATTTCAAACTGTAAAGTTTCGATGGTTGAGTCGGAAGGCAGCATGTCAGGATTGCCAATCCCTAAGTTGATGATGTCCTCGCCAGAAGCATTTCGCTTGGCAATTTCTCTTAATTTGTGTGAGAAATAGTATTCATTGATACTATTGACTCTTGTTGCAGGTATAATCATTTTATCTTAGTAAAGTGTGCTAATTTGTTGATGTTCAACCGGAGTTACAGCAGCCGTGTATTCACCTAAAATTCTGAGGTCTTCCACATATTTTCCAATGCTTTGGACTGCCCGTTGGTATTGTTCTGTTTTATCAAAAACCATATCGATATAAAACAAATACGTCCATTCTTGTCCAACCAAAGGAAGAGATTGGATTTTCGTAAGACTAATATCGAATGCTGCCAAAACAGTAAGTAATTGTGCTAAACTGCCTGAGCGGTGAGATAAGGTGACAACCCACGATGCCTTATTAATTTCACCCTTGCTTTTAATTTGTTTTGTAGGTTCATCGATCGGACTCACAATTAAGAATCGGGTAAAATTGCGTTTATTAGATTCGATTCCTCTTGCTAATAGTTTTAGACCGAAACTCTTTGCTGCGATTTCATTTGAAATTGCCCCTCTACCAGGTATTTGCATTTGACTAATTTCATAAGCACTGTAAGCTGTATCATCACTATTGATCAGTTTAATATGTGGATATTTCTTAAAGAACTCACTACATTGTTGCAAAGCCATTGGATGTGAATGAACTTCGGTTAGATCCTCAATTCGCTGACCTTCCAATGCAAGTAAACTGTGTTTTACCCTAAGCTTATGTTCGGCACGAATAAAGAGATTCGATTCACGAAGCAAGGTGTAATTACCCAATATGCTTCCTACAAGAGTGTTTTCTATTGCTACTATTCCAACATCAGCTTTTGATGAGTGAATGGCATCAAATAAACCTTCAAAGGTCATACAGGGAACAATTTCAATCTCCTCATTCTTAAAATATTGATGAGCCACAATTTCATGAAATGAATTATAATACCCTTGAATTCCGACTTTCTTCATATTTTTTTACAAAAAAAAATCCGCCTTTAGAGCGGATTGGTTAATAAATAGATTTTTATTATACAAACACCGCTCTAACCCTGCCTTGATAAGAGTAGAAGTAAAAATAAAAACCAAAATGTGTGTTAAAATTTCTCATGTCGTTTTAAGTCAAAAAAAAAGTCCCATCGTTTTGATGGGACTTTAAGTTTATATTTTAATATATACAAATTCCCATCTATCCTTTTTGATAAAAGTAAAAATAGAAATAAGTATAAAATGTGTTTTTCATGCTTTTGTTATGTGGCAACAAATGTAAGACGTTTTATAAATTAAATGCAAATTTTTTGTAAAAAAATAAAATTAAATAACTCAACAGCCTAATATATTAGAATAGAGTTAATTGAACAAGTGTTAACGCCTTGGTGTAGGATCCAAATAATTATTTAATGGATTTTGTGCACTTGTATTTTTTGAGATGATCCAGTCAACTGTTGGTTGCATGTATAAAATTGAAGTATTATAAGGATCAGGATCATATTGTGCAAACTTTGAAGGACCATTATTATATGGCAGAGAGTATAGATAATCAGTTGTAAGTACTTTGTATATTGTATTGGCCTCGATTGGAGTTCCGTTGGCAAGCCGATAACCCCCAATGGTTGTCATTCCGCCAATAACCAAATTCCCGATACAATCGATAACTTGTGTACCTGTTAGTTCAACTTCGTACAAGGTATTTGTAAAAGGCAAAAGTCCTACAATGGTTGCTAATGTAATATCTCCGGGCATTATATCTTGTCTGATACCTCCTGAATTAGTCATTGAAATATCTGCTTCTGGATATGCAAATAACCATGAATCAGCCACCATATTCATCATGGCTGGAGAGGATTTATTAATCGTTTGTGAACAATAGCCAATTACCATTGATAAATCTTCTTCAGCTTTTAATTGCCATTTTTCAACAATGGTTTGTACTTCATTATTAATGCTTGCAATTGGAGGGTTACTTACTATCTCATTTGAAAGCACTGTTGAAACTTTTGTTGATTTGTCATATTCAATCACGACCTTACAATAATTTTTCAAACCTGATCCTGACTCTATAAGTGCAACTCCATCTAATGATTTGGAAACTTTTTGATGGGTGTGACCTCCTGTAATTAAGGTAACACCAAGTGATTTTGCTAACGGAGCTAACAGGGTCATTTCATCCTCGCCAATGTGGCCAACAACAATAATTACTTCGGCACCTTGTAATTTAACAGCCGGAACATATTCATTTAAAGCTCCTTCATAAGAAGTAAATTCATAGTCTGCGACAAATGCAGGAAAGGTTGTGTAGGGTGTACTTCGGGATGCAAGGCCAATAAAAGCAACTTTTATACCATCAGCATTTTCAATGACATAGGGTACAGCGAAATAGGGTATTGAACCAGAACTTTTAGTACGAATGTTTGCAGCTATCAAAGGGAATTCAAGTAATTGTTTATTTTTAATCAATCCGTCAATCGTAAAATCAAACTCATGGTTGCCGATGGTCGCTACATCGTATTCCATTTTATTCATCACTTCAATCATCGATTCTCCCTGAAACCAGGTTGAAATTGCCGGACCAGTCCACATATCTCCACCACTGACAACCAAAAATGAATCGGCACTATTATATCCTTCTCTGGTTTTCCATAACTCAAACATTCCGGCAGCACCACCAAAGGTATTATCAGCTTCCATCCAACCATGTTCATCGTTGGTATATAAAATAACAAGGCTCGCTTTCTGGGCTGCTGTGGGGTCGCTGTTCGGTTCTCCTGTTTTTTTTGAACAGGAAATTTGAAAAATGATAAGCAAAAGAAGAAATAATTGGAAAATTCTTTTCATTATGTTAAATATTTAAGATTACTAAATGTTTCTCAAAATTAAAATTAAGTCACTTGTTTTCAAAGTAAAAATAACGGGTAAAATGCAAATTCGATTTGGACTATTTCTAAATTTTGTTATTAGTTTTCGAGATAAAAAGCAAATAAAAAAGGGAAAATTGAATTAGTTATGATTGATAAAATTAAAGATAATCGAGCATTTCTCTTCTGTCAAGATGCTTTACAAAATCATACATTTTTAACAAATATAGTATAGATCTGATCATTTTAGGCCTATTTTTTTTACAGTTTGTTATTAGCTAAGGTAACAGAAATGTAATTTTGAAGAAAAGACGTTGTTTTTTTAAGATCAAAATTCCTAACAATCAACGCGTTCTATTTGTGAGTTTGTAATAGATTTTTTTATTAACATTTATTAACATCTAATAATTGAGCGATATTATTTTTTTATCTTGTCCACCCATTTTAGAAACTTAACTTTAAAAACAAATAAAAATTTATGCAAAATCCAATTATTATGAAAAAAATGCTACGAAGTATTGCTGTAGTAGTTATGTTTATTACATCAGCTACTATTATGCAAGCTCAGGTAACCACATCCAGTATGAGTGGACGTGTGACTGATGTTGAAGGAGCTGTGATAGGTGCAACGGTGATTGCTACACACACACCTTCTGGAACAACTTTTGGTACTATAACCAATATGGAGGGCCGGTTCAATCTAAACGGTATGCGTGTTGGCGGACCTTATTCCGTTAAAGTTTCTTTTATCGGATATGGTTCATACGAGCAAAACAACATTACGTTGAGTTTAGGTGAAAACTATGTAATGAATATCGAACTCTCAGAAGTAGCAACATCATTAGATGAAGTTGTTATTTCGGCATCCCGCACAAAGTTCTCTACTGAGAAAACAGGTGCAGTTACCAATATAACTAATAACCAGATAGCTAATATGCCTACAGTAAGCCGTAGCATTATGGACATTACCCGCCTTTCGCCTTATGGAGGCAATGGAATGAGCTTTGTCGGCTCAGATGGTCGTACGGCTAACTTTACAGTGGATGGAGCTAATTTTAACAATAACTTCGGGTTGAGTTCTTCTCTTCCCGGTGGAGGCAGCCCAATTTCTATTGAATCTATCGAAGAATTACAGGTTGTAATCGCTCCATATGATGTTCGTCAAACTAACTTTATTGGTGGTGGTGTAAACGCTATTACAAAATCCGGTACAAATACCTTCAAAGCCAGTGCCTATACTTATCACAGAAATGAAAACATGCGCGGTGATGCTGTTAATGGTCTACAAATCCAAGGAGCACGTGAAAAAGACCGTAATACAACGTACGGTTTCACATTAAGTGGTCCGATTATCAAAAACAAATTATTTTTCTTCGTAAACGCTGAAATGGCTAAAACACCAACAATTGCCAATCGTTGGAGACCTTCAACAGATGGTGTTGCTGATGCAGACAACTTTATCTCTCGCACAACAGAAAGCGATCTTCAGACAGTTTCTGATTATGTGAAGAGTAAATATGGATATGAAACGGGATCTTACACAAGTTTCCCTGCAGATGAAAGCAACAATAAGCTTCTTGTTCGTTTGGATTGGAATATCACAAACAAACATCGTCTGGCTTTGCGTTACAACTACACAAAAAACCGTTTTTGGTCATCTCCTAATGCTAGTTCTATGGATGGTGGTACTCGTATGTCTGAGGCAAGAATGTCACAGGCTTCAATGTCATATGCCAACTCGATGTATTCGATGGATAACCTTGTTCATTCATTCTCTTTTGACTTAAACAGCCGTCTTTCTGATAATTTATCTAACCAATTTTTGGCAACATTCTCAAAACTTGACGATGTACGCGGATCCAGTTCATCAGAATTCCCATTTATTGATATTTTGAAAGACGGACAAGCCTATTTGTCTTTGGGGTATGAACTTTTTACCTGGAACAATGGCGTACACAACAACGTTTGGAATATCAAAGACGAACTCACATACTATTTAGGCAATCATAAAATTGTAGGTGGAATAGCTTACGAATATAAGATGGCAGATAATGCTTATATGCGTAACGGTACAGGATACTATCGCTACACAAGTCTTGACGACTTCTTAAACGAAGGAACACCAGAAGTTGTAAACTTAACTTACGGTTATGATGGAGAGAGCAATCCTGCAGCCCGCATAAGAACAAACAAAATTGGAGTTTACGGGCAAGATGATTGGAGCGTTACTGAAAATTTCAAACTTTCGTATGGACTTCGTATAGATGGACTTTTGTTCAATAATAGTGACCTGATAACAAACAATGCTATCGCTGCTATTGATTATAACGGTCGTAATATCAATACAGGAAAATGGCCTTCAGCAAATATCATAATCTCTCCCCGCATCGGTTTTGTGTGGGATACATATGGTGATAAAAGCTTGAAAGTTCGTGGAGGTACCGGTATTTTCTCGGGTAATTTACCGCTTGTATTCTTCACCAATATGCCTACCAATGGTGGAATGGTACAGTATCAGGCACAGATAAATGCAGCGAACGCAGCTAGAAAAGGTTTCACAATGGATGAATTTGCCGGCGGCCTTGTAACTGATGCTAACGGAGATGCTACTATTGCTGCACTTTATGATAAGTTAACATCATTGGGATATCCTTCAACTATTTCTCCCGAAGATGGAACAGTTCCTTCTGCTATCGCGGCTATAGATCCAAATTTCAAGATGCCGCAAGTATGGAAAACGTCATTTGCTGTTGACTATGCATTCAAAACATCTTTCCCATTCTCTGTAACGATAGAAGGAATCTTCAACAAAACGATCAACGGTGTTTCTATTTCTGACTGGAGTATTCCAAATGTAGGTGGTTTCGCCCGTTTCAACGGTGTTGACAATCGTCCGCTTTATCCTGCTGGTTATCGTACTGCCACAAAGGCATTCGTGTTAGAAAACACAAGCCGTGGTTATGGTTGGTCAGGCAACATCACACTTAATGCCCAACCAGCTGAATGGATCAGCTTGATGGCCGCTTATATACACACAGTTGCTAAAGATGTAACAGGTATGCCGGGATCTGCAGCAGAATCTGCATTTACATACGTTCCAACAGTAGAAGGTCCTAATAACATTAAATTGCACAATTCTCAATACACCACACCCGATCGTCTTGTGGCATCGCTTACTGCCCACGATAAGAGCGGTAATCACTATAGCATTATCTATGAAGGATGGCGCGGTGGAGCTAACTACTCATATATGACGGTTAACGATATCAATAGTGACGGTTACAACTACGATGCAATCTATGTTCCAACTGATGATGAAGTGGCAAACAATCAGTTCCGCTTTGTTTCAGCAGATGATCAAACTCGTTTTATGGACTATGTGCATGCCAATGATTATTTAAAAAACCAACAAGGCAAGTATTCAGAAGCCTATAGCGTTTACTCTCCCTGGGTACATCGTATCGACTTCGGCTACAAACATGATTTTACACTTAAGGCCGGCAATGACGCACATAAACTGCAACTTAGCTTCGATATTAAAAACGTGCTGAACCTGTTCAACTCCAGTTGGGGTGTAGGTAAATATTTGAACCCTGAAATTGGTTCGGAAGCTCGTATCCTCAAATATGAAGGTGTTGATGCTGAAGGTGTAGCTACATTCTCTACACCCTCTTCAATCAATGGTAATACCAAAACATTTACACCTAGTTACTCATTGGGTCAATGTTGGTATGCTTCAATTGGTATCAAATATTTTTTCAACTAATTAAAAAACTCCTACAATTATGAAATTAAAAAGAATATTTCCATTTTTCATTGCATTACTTGCCCTGTTAACAAGTTGTACTGAAAAAGAAATAATGACATTGCTTGATGAAATTCAAGTATCATCGTCTTATGTGTCTATCCCTGTAGCGGGCGGTTCTACATCAATTACTGTAACGGCTAAAGATAGCTGGACAGCAGAGAAAGTAACTACTGTTAAAAATCCGGTTACATGGCTTACTCTCTCTTCAAGCTCTGGCAGTGCCGGTGAATCAACGCTTACATTTTCGGCTGCATCTGCCATAGATGGTCGCACTGCAGAGGTTTTAATTCAAAGTGGAGGTAAAACTCAGAGAATTAACATCATCCAAGGTTTGGCAACAATTGCAACTGCCACATGTGCGGAGGTAATTGCCGGACCGGACAGCAAGACCTATCAGGTTACCGGAGAATGTACATCAATAACCAGCACAACTTACGGCAACTGGTATTTGAAGGATGCAACAGGCTCTGTTTATATATATGGTACCCTTGACGCTAAGGGTGCAGCGCAAAACTTTTTAAGTTTAGGACTTGAAGTGGGAGATGAAGTAACTGTTCAAGGACCAAAAACTACCTACGGAACAACGGTGGAATTGGTAAATGTAACAGTTATCAAACTCAATAAATCACTTGTGAAAGTTGATTCCGTAATAAACGCAGCGCTTCCTATCGAAGGTGGTGAATTTACTGCATACCTTACCTGCAAAGGACAAGGCGTATCGGTAGAAATTCCTGATAATGCCAAGTCTTGGCTATCAATTTCATCTATCCAATCAGCAGGAACTAATACTGTTGTGAAATTCAAAGCCATTGCTAATACCGGTGGAGATCGTGGAACTACTCTCACGTTCCGCACTACTGATGGTTCTAAAAACTATAGTGCACAAACAACTATTAGCCAAAAAGGAGCGATTGTAAAAGCAACTATTGCAGAATTCAATGCAGCTCCGGTTGGCGATATACAATATCGTTTGACAGGTGTTATTACCAGTATTCCCGATGCTACAACTGGCAAATTATACTTGAGAGATTTCTCCGGTGAAACATATGTTTATAAAATTCAAGATTTTGCCCAAAAAGGTCTAAAAGTAGGTGACATTATCACAATCGTTGGAAAACGTGCCGAATATAATGGACCACAAGTAAGTGGTGCTGTTCTGGAAAGCTCTATATCTGTAACTAAGGCTACTATTGCGGATGTGCTGACTAAACCTGACGCCAGCAGTACTTACTATATGGTAACCGGTGAAATTACATCGATTACTAGTGCGGATTACGGTAATCTTTATCTGAAAGACGGCGACAGTGAAATTTACGTATATGGCTGTTATCCAGGATATGGTGCAACCGGTAATGATAGAAAAGGTTTGTTAGCTGCCAAAGGCATTAAAGTTGGTGATACACTAACAGTAATTGCAACAAAGGGTTCCTATAATGGAGTAGCTCAACTTGCAAATGGTTCTTATTTCAGCCACGTAAGTGCTCAATAAAATGTAATATTCTTCCATTATTAATTTTAATGAAGTACTAAAAAAAGGAGGTCAATCGACCTCCTTTTTTATTTTCCACCAATTAATGAAATAACATCATTAAAAATTAACTTTTAAATTTAAACTGAAAGTACGCCCGAAGCCCCAGTTTCCCTGAAAACTTGAGAGATCATGATTTGATCCATCTTCACCACGGGTGATATATTCCTTATCGAATAAATTATAACAACTCAAACCGGTATAAACATCATAATTTGATATTTTAAAGTTGTATCCCAGATGTGCATCCAATAGACTATATGAGGGCAATCTAAAGGATTGTTTCCGGTCGTTTGGATCGTAGCGTGCAGCGGGGTCAAAATCGGCATACAGCCGATCATTATAAGTATAGTTAAAACTGAAATCAAACAAATCCATTATTTTACTTTTCAAAAAAATACCTAATTGAGTTTGAGGAGCATCGCCAACAAAAAGCCCATTTGCATAAACTTTTGTGGTATCAACCACAACATTGTGTTCGTTATAAAGTTCGGCAACAACATCATTTTTCCATTGCCAATCGCCTAGCGAGGCCATAAATCCAATGGTAAATTTCTTGCTGATTATTTTTTCAAATTCAATTTCAATCCCTTTATGAACTGCATCTAATCCTCTTATCAAAGCTCTGGTTTGCGATTGATCTTCTAAAAGGATATATTCTTTTGATAAGAATGAGATATCTTTCCAATTGGTGAAGTAGGCATTCACACTAAATTTTTGGTTATGATCATTATATCCATAACCAAGTTCAAGAGAATATATGTTTTCGTTATTGATATTGAGTGACGGAGTATTTGTCCAATTGCCGTAAATGAATTTAAAATAAGGTGCTTTAGAATAATAAGCTGAGTTCAAATAAACTTTATTTTTTGAATTTAAATGATAACTCAATCCACCTTTGATGTCAAATCCTAATTTACTAATGCTTTCACTTTTGATGTCGTTAATGTAATTGTATCTGTCTTCTCGCTGATAACTGGTATATGAAATACTGGAAGCCAAGAAGCTGTTCAGTTTATTGTGGGCGTATTCTATTTGGCTAAATAAATTGGTAAAGTTAATAATGGCTCCATTATCGACTTTGGTAATATCACCTACTTTTTTGATTTGATTTCTTCCGCCAACTCCGTCAATTGCCCAGACGTAATCATCGATCCAATATTGGCCGCCTAATAAATCCCGCACTTTCTCCTGTAATTTCGATTTAAAATATCTTTGATGAATTCCTCCAATAAATTTAAAATTTTCATTGATCTGATAATCAAAATTTGATAAAATCCCTGTCCAGATATGACTAGCTATATAATCAGTTTGAATGGAGTTAGAGAAGCCATTTACGATTGTCCCATTTGCCAGTGTATAATTTGATTGATTAGATGCGTTGTCATTATAAATTCCATCCCAATCGATTTGCTGGCTTGCATTTCGGAATGAAAATATGGATGGTCCGTAATTGAATGATTCGGCCCATTTACCCCCTCCGTAGCCATATGAAAAATAAGCTGATGTAGCCAAAAACATCCTCTCATTAATATTCCAATAATAATTCAAATTTGCCTGAGGTTTGTGATAATAATTTTCAGAAATATTGTTAATTTTTCCATTATAGCTTCCCCAATCCTTGTTGAATTTTAATCCATAATCTTGAGTTTCTTCGTTGCTAAGCAAAAGGTTACGCTGCCCATGTTTTTCAGGCGCACCTAAAAGTGTAAAGGTGATTTTGTGATTTTTATTGAATTGTTTACTTGCTGACAGAAAATAAGCCCAGGCATCTACATAAGTTGCATCAACGTATCCGGGACCGGAAGTATGAGAACCTAAAAATTGGATCGACCATCCATTTTTTAGCAAACCAGATGATAGACTTATGGTGCTCTTTTTATTCCCATAGCTGGTCATCGAATGCATAAATGCTCCACCTTTAGCCGAATTTGTTGCTTTTGTAATGATGTTAATGGTTCCACCTACAGAGTTAAGTGCGACCTTTGATGCTCCTATTCCTTTCTGAACCTGAATCATTTCAGTTGCCTCAGCCAACCCAATCCAGTTATTCCAATACACCAATCCATTTTCAACACTGCTAATTGGAACTCCATTTAATAATAATGCAACATTCTCTTGTTTAAATCCTCTTAAACTAACTTCCGCATCACCACTTCCACCGCCGGTTCTTGTAGCATAAATCCCGGGAATACTTTTCATGATTTCCGGGAAGCTTTGATCTCCAAGCTCTTTTTCGATGGTTGTCGATTTAATATTTGAGACAGAGACAGGTGTATTATTATCAGTAACAATAGATGAAATGATATTCACTTCTACCAGATCAGTCGATTCAGGTTCTAATAATATTATTCCTAAATCAATACTTTGAGATGAGTTATCACGGAGCTCAATAATTCTACTTTTAAAACCTATTGAACTGATAATTATTTTCTCAGGAATTATTTTAATTTCCAGATGAAATTGGCCGGAATAATCAGTAATAGTTCCAATTGAACGATTGCTAAATAAATAAATATTTGCTCCAGGAATACCATTTGACATATCACTACCGGTTACTTTTCCGGTAATTTGAAATTGGGAGAAAATGTTTGATGTAATCAGACTAAAAATGAGGACACTTAATAATTTAAAAATCATTCTTTTCATTACTCAATAAATTAAAATTCATAAAAAAACCCGAACATAATTATTCGGGGCATATGAATTATCATTTATTGATCAACACACTTCATGCATCTTAATTTGATATAAGGCACAGAAATGATTGAAAGCATCAACCAAGGATAATTTTCTTCTTCCATCCAGACTTTACTGTCGGCACCTGAATTTCACAGGTTCAGTCCCGATTTTTTTAGCTAAAAAATCGGGAGTCGCGGACTTTAACCGCCGGTCGGGAGTTTTCGCGTTCGCGAATCACCCTGCCCCGAAGAAATTATTACGCTGCAAAAATAATATTTTATATCATGTGAAAATTGAAATTCGTAATTTAGAATTAGTTTAGAATGAAAAAAAGGAAGTATTTAAATGATCTTTTTTATCAGTCGTAGTTTATGACTGTACGATTGGGTTAATAAATCGTAAATGCCATGATGATCAATTGAATCGATACGAACGTATCCGGAAGCATGGATGATTTTTGAATCGGGTAATAAGATTCCAACATGAGTGATAGCTCCTTCATCATTATCGAAAAAACATAAATCGGCAGGTGATGCATCTGTGATCAAATTAATTGTTTCCCCCTGAGTAGCTTGTTGGGATGCATCTCTCAATAATTTTATACCCGATATATAATAAGCCATTTGAACAAGTCCTGAACAATCAATTCCAAACGGACTTTTACCACCCCATAAATAAGGCGCATTTTTATACATTAAGGCATTTTCGATGATCTGACTAGCACTAGTTTTCTGTTTTGATGATTCAAGTGCACCATTATACAAATATTCCTGCTTATTAATCTGAAATACTTTGTTTTGTTCTCCGTAAATATTACTTCCCAATAAAATTGGGAAAATGGTGTTTTTGGAATTGTTATTAATGACTTGAACCAAATCTGTAACGATATTATGAGTTTCTGAAGTATATTGTTTGAATTCATTTTCTGAAATAAGACTTACTTGTTTTTGCTCTATCCAACCTTCATAATTATCATCTGATATCCTTATTTGTTGCCAATTTCCTGCATTTTCAATGATAGTATAGGTATGTCCAAATAATAATTGAGTCACCATCTCAGCACTATTGCATGCCTCTTTTCTAACAGGGATCAAACTATATTCACAAATTCCGTAACTCATATAATGTATTTTTGTGTTTCTAAAATTAATGAAATATTAATTATATACAGCATTTTGGTTATATTTACTCTGAGCAAAATATTATTTATGAAAAGAGTTACCGATTTTTTACGAATACATAAATCCTCAATATACAAAGGATTGCTGTTTTTATTTTCCATTATTCTTTTGGTAATAATCTTTCCAAAAGAAGGAAAATTTAAATATGAGTTTCAAAAAGGCAGACCGTGGATGCATAATGATTTAATCGCTTCCTATAATTTTGCCATTCTAAAACCGGAGAGCGAAATTGATCAGGAAAGGAAAAATTTGCTTGCTCAAGTAAAACCTTATTTTGTTTATGATGAAGGTGTTACACTAACAAAACAAGATGAATTATTTGTAAATTTTGAAAATAATTGGAAGGCAAAATATAAAGATTCGCCAGTGAGCGAACAAAAAAAGAATTTGAATTGGTACAGATGCAGTATGATTTTTGATTCGGTTATTTCTGTGGGCATTATTGAAAATTTAGCAGAAATTGTAGATGTGACTAAACAAGAAGTATTCGCAATGATAAAAGGCAATAAAGCAGAAGAAAAGCGATTTGATGAAGTTTTTAGCATTCAAACAGCGTATAACTATTTTCAAAAAGCGATCGCTGGAAATTCAAAACTGGATCAAAGTTTATTGTTAAGTACACTTGAGAATTCACTTTTTATTAATATCAAATATGATAAAGTAAAAACTGAGGAAGAAAGGCAATTGCAATTGACCAATTTATCTCTTATGCGAGGGATGGTGCAGACCGGTGAAAGAATCATTTCAAAAGGGGAGCTGGTGTCGTCAGACAAATTTCAAATTTTGGAATCGATGAAGAGGGAGTATGAGCAACAATTAGGATCAGCATCAACATACTATGTGATTATATTAGGACAGGTCATCCTGATTTCAATTTCAATGGTTGTATTATTCTTCTTTCTGTTATACTTCAGAAGAGAAATATTTTTTGATAACATTAAAATTGCGTTGATTTTATTGGTGATTATCATGATGGTATTCATAACCAGTTTGGTAATTAAATACAATGTTGGATATTTATATTTAGTACCTATCTGTATTATTCCTTTAATAATAAGATCATTTTTTGATACACGTCCGGCTTTATACGTTCATATTATCACCATTATTATTATTGGATTTTTGGTGCCTAATAGCTTTGAATTTGTGTTTCTTCAATTAATTGCAGGAATCATTGCGATTATTAGTGTTGTTCAATTACAGCGCAGAGCACAGTTTTTTATGAGTTCATTGATGATATTTCTAACTTATTCGGCTGTGTATTTTGGACTAAGTTTAGTACAGGAAGGAAGCTTTAATGGTATTGACTGGACTTTTTTCTTGTTATTCGCCGGAAGTGCGATTTTAACCTTGTTCTCTTACCCATTGATTTATCTTTTCGAAAAAGTATTTGGATTAATTACTGACGTAACCTTAATCGAACTTTCGAATACGAATAATAAATTATTGAGAGAATTGTCGTCGAAAGCTCCGGGTACTTTCCAGCATTCAATGCAGGTAGCAAACTTAGCAGAAGAAATATTATTTGAGATCGGGGGAAATACTTTACTAGCTAGAACAGGTGCGCTTTATCATGATATTGGCAAGATGGATGCACCTGTATATTTTATTGAAAATCAATCATCAGGAATCAATCCTCACGATAAATTAACCCCTGACCAAAGCGCTAAAATTATTGTTGATCATATATATAGAGGTGTCGAACTTGCCACTAAATACGATCTTCCTAAACAGGTAATTGATTTCATAGTGACACATCAGGGCAATAGAAAGGTAGAATATTTTTACCATATGAAGATGAACAGTAAGGACGCTAAAAATATTGATGAGAAATTATATTCTTATCCGGGTCCAATTCCGATGAGTCGTGAAACTGCTGTGGTTATGATGGCCGACTCGGTTGAAGCAGCTTCAAGAAGCATTAAGGTTCCAACCGAAGAATCTCTAAATAAACTTGTTGAAAGTATTATTGAAAAGCAAATTGATGCTGATCAATTCATTGACTCAAATATTACTTTCCGTGAAATCACAAAGATTAAAGAGATTCTGAAGAAAAAATTATTAAATATTTATCATGTTAGAATTGAATACCCTGAATAATTATTTCTGAATCATTGATTGCAAATAATTTAATGTATTGGGACCTTCGTTAAACAATAG
>Ga0268284_1000743_pt1 | contig 19923 bp, 22 predicted proteins | sample saktaG_14_FD_190137 | JGI IMG/M metagenome (GOLD analysis project Ga0268284, IMG submission 190137) | Saline water microbial communities from Sakinaw Lake, British Columbia, Canada - sak_2013_06_06_40m | ecosystem: Environmental > Aquatic > Non-marine Saline and Alkaline > Saline ...
AAAGCTTGCAGAACAGGCATACTGCAGTTTTGCCGGTTCGAGCCACCCGGCCATCGTTGAAAAATGCATCGGATGCCAGTCCTTGTTGAAGTACTCATGGGCGAGGTAGTGACGGTTCTGCTCCCTGAGATTCTTCATGCGCTCAGGAATCTGAGGGTTTGCCCGCGAATAGAGCGGATTGGCCGCCAGCATTTTTTCTGTGAAATCGATTGCCCCGTCAATACTGTTAATGATTCCTTTTCCGCCTGCACCGATTATGTCAGTATGCAAAGCCATCAGATGGCGTACAGGAGCGAATGCCGCCCATCCGGGCATCGTGTTGTAACTGATATAGAGAACACCTCCGACTTTCAGTTTTCTGCGGATAAATTCAACGATTTCTCGCCTGTTTTCGTCCGAAATCCAGCTCCATATCCCATGTAATCCGATAAAATCGAAATCAGGCAGGTCCTTGCGCATACAAAATTCATCAAATGCCTCATCAAAGACCTGCAGCTTCGCTCCTGAAGTTGATGCAAGCTCCTGCGCATATGCCGCCTGTGACGGATTGAAATCGGTCCCATACCAGTCGACAAGTGTAGCCGCGGCATGAATGTTTACACATAACCCCTGCCCGTAGCCAAGCTCGCATGCCGTCCCGGTTTCCGGAAAAGCCAGGCCTGCATTAAGGAACGCAAGTTTGAGCCTGAGCGGATTGAGCTCCGGATAATAACCGAACGTGTAATCAATATCTGCCATATAACCTGATGTCCAGTCCATTATCTAATGATTGTTAAAGGGTTGGGTTGTTGTAAACTGATCACAGTAAGCTAATAAACCGGCGTCCTTTATCAGGCTGGAGATCGAACAAGTCGTTTTGTCAAAAGGACGTACATCTACCCGCAAGGATCTTTCGGATCTCCTCCCCCAATATCTCCGGCCGGCCTTTGTATAACTTGTCTACATTATTGCTGCCGATAAGTTTTTTCTGAAGTCCTCTTCGCTCTTCATGAATATCGGCCATTCGAACTGCCGCTTCGATATATTTTTCGGCTGATTTTGCAATTGTCCATTTTGGCAGTCCAAGCCTTTTGAAAAGACCAGCATCGATATGTTCATGCACATGCGGCCCGCTTTTGCAGACTCCTACCAGACCGCAGATTGCGGCATCCGCGATCCCATTCATGTTTCCGTAGGGAAACGGTGTGATGAACATGTCGCACTGACTTAACATCTTCATGTATTCGGGATATGGAAGATGCCTGTATATGAAGGCTTTTTCCGGAAGGTAGGCCGAAATAAACTGCTCAGCCAGAGGCCAGACAAGGCCGGTACACCCGCCGACAAAAAAATGAAACTCCACTTTGGTTTTTGCCCGAACGGCTATTTGTCTGCAAGCCTCCAAAAACTCCGGGTTAAGTTTCATTACCGTTGCCGCCACAGCTATTTTCACTGTCCCATTACATCCCTGTCCCGATCGCATGAGTACATCCCTGTCAAGTGCACTGGAATGAACAAAGGGCATGGCATCATCTGGTAACGATATGATGTTTTCTGAAAATGTTGATTTTTCACCAATGAAATCCTCATCGACGGCAAAATAATCCACCCATGGGGACTGCGTGGAAGCTCCATGTCCCAAAGCGGTAACCTGAACCGGCGCAAGCCTCATGCTTGCGGCAAAAATTGTAAAGAGCTGCATGCCTACAGATGGCATATAGAGAACTCTTGCTCCTCTTTTTTCTATAATTTCCTGCACCATTTTCAACTGTTCCAGAACGGTACCTGATTCAAAAGGAATGAATTCTTCGAACACCTCGCATCCGCTCTGGTCCACGCATTTGTTATCGCTGCTGCCGATACCGATCAGATAAAAATTCTCTCTCATCGCAAGGAGAGATCGGGAATGCGTGCGATATACAGAATGTCCCGCATTGAACCATTCCAGAAGGACGACCATGACCGGTTTTCCATCAACAAGAGGAATATCCCTGCACTGCTCTCCTTGAATTTCTTTTAAACCATAATAACCAATCAGGTTATGACATATCCGGTGAATGGCTTTTTTTATGTCATGCTTTTTCCTGCTTGATGCATAACTGCAATGCATATAGACATCATGCAAAATATTGACAGGCAATCTGAGCTGGTCTTCCAGTCTCAACTTGTCAAGATGCGCCGGAAGCCACTTCAATGCGAAATCTCTTCTCTTATGCGCCGTCACGGTACCGAGGAACCGCGGAGTCACCCATGCAAGCGCTATGTTTACAGCCAGCAAGGGGCTTGAATTCCATACCATATCCAGATCGATCGGCACGCCAGAATTCGGCAGCATGATCAATGCCATTTTTAAAATATCTCTCGCATTCCACTGAATTATCTGACTTTCCCACCCAAGATTATTCAAACTGTAGATAATATGGTCGGCGTTCTTCATCGGTGTCCGTGAGAAAACTATATCCAGCCATCGCTGATAGGTCATCAACTGATAAAAACCGCCTTCACTCAGCTGAAAGTCAGGATCGGCAAACAAGGAGGTGATCGCAGCAGCCAACCTTGCGAAAAAATGATCGATAACCTGATCAATTTCCGTTTGATGGCTGTTATTTTTAAAGAACACCTCTTGCGGCAACTCCCCATAGTTCCTGTCGATCAATTGAAGCAGCCGTAAAAGCAACTTCCCGGCAAGCTCATGCTTGCCGGTATAGACCGCGTTTTCAAATTCCTCCAGTCTGAATATTTCATTTTCCGGCATGGGAATGTTATTGAAGCGTTTTGAAAAGGATGGCCCTGAATCGAATTCTTACTGAGAATTTAGCAATAATTCATCTTCTCGGATAAGTCGATAGAACCATGGTTCTTTTTTTTCTGCATCCTGCAGCGTATTCAAAAACGACATATCGAAACAAATGCTTAAACAAATCAAAGTCATGGGTTTTCTCCCCCTCAGTCATATTAAAACAGTAGTGTCCGGTTAAAATAAAGCCATTTTCGGGACCGGATCCCCCACCTTTTTATAGTTTTTTAACGGGGAATTATTACCTTTGAGAGTATAATTATGTTCACGTGAACATTGTACTGTATCAACCCATTTCCATGATAACCTTAACCACGAAATTGATGAATCATTCAGAAAGATTTATGAACTTGTCCCGACGTATCGTTACGGCGATTTTCCTGAGCCTTGTACTGATTGCTCCTCCTTCGTTCGCTGCACAGGAGAGTGTAAAAGTCGGTGTTGTCGATACCGGTAAAATACTTCAGCTGCTGCCGGAAACAAAACAGGCGGAAACCACCCTGCAGGCTACGGCTGCTCCCCTGCAGAAAGAGTTTGAGCGTATGAATCAGGACCTTCAGAAATCAGTCGCAGCTTACAGGCAGCAGGCCGCGTCGATGGCAAAACCAGCAAGAGACCAGAAAGAAAAGGAGCTGAACCTGAAAGGACAGGCCCTTGAGAAATACCAGCAGGAAAAGTTCGGACGTGGAGGTGTTGTTGAAAAGAAACAGACCGAACTGTTGATTCCTATCCGTCAGAAAGTATTGGCCGCTATTGAGTCAATTGCGCAAAAAGAAGGCTTTCCTCTGGTGTTTGAAAAAAACACGGCTGTCTATGTTACACCTGCAAATGATATCACGTTCAAGGTGATGAACCAGTTAAATATCAAGTAATTGGCATTTGCGTTGAAACAGTATAGCGTTCTTTTTCTGTATGTTGTGCTGATATTTGTCTCGGGATGCGGCAATCCTCACACGGAGCGCCGCTCCCCCGAAACCCGCATTACCGGCGGAAATCTCCCCGTTCAGGAAAGCTGGGGAATCAGGATTGCCATTACAGAATCCGGTATAAAGCGGGGAATCATAGAAGCCGGACACGCTGCTGAATACAAAATAAACGCCGGAAGCGAAAATCATCTTGACAGCGGGGTCAAGGTTACCTTCTTTGACGGCAAAGGAAATCCCACCACGAGAATAACCGCTCAAAAAGCGGTCATTCATGATAATCAGGATATTGAAGCTCTGGATAACGTTGTCATTACTTCCGAAGGTTCCACGGTCATTAAAACCGAGTATGCCAAACGGACAGCCAAAGACAAAATGATACGATCTGACAGGTTTGTTACCATTACCAGTCCGGATGAAACGATCAGGGGACAGGGTTTTGAAAGTGATCAGGCCTTGACAAGGTACCGGATCTTCAGGGGAAGCGGAGAAGCATTTATAAAACAATAATGAAGTTTGCCTGTTCATGAAATTACATGTATTAAAATCAAAAATCCATAACGCTATCGTGACAAGCGGAGATCTCGAATATGAAGGAAGCATCACCATTGACAATGAGCTTCTTGAAATGGTCGATATGTTTCCAAATGAGAAAGTGCTTGTTGTCAACAATAATAACGGCGAACGCTTTGAAACCTATATTATCAAGGGAGCTCAGGGATCCAGGGAAATTCAGCTCAACGGAGCTGCAGCCCGGTGCGCTCTCGTCGGCGATGAGATCATTATTATGACCTTTGCCCTGATGGAAGAAGCGGAAGCCCGGAACTACAAGCCCATGGTCCTTATCGTCGACGGCAAGAATAACCCGAAACGCCGTCACCGCGTAGGTGAGGAAGATGAAGTGTTATCATAGTCCAATCCCCCCCTTAATAACAATCAATGGCACTTGCAGTAATCATCATGGCGGCAGGAAAGGGCACCCGAATGCAATCGGATCTGCCCAAGGTACTGCATCACGCAAACGGACGGCCGCTTATCGAATATGTGCTCGATACCTCCAGCTCTCTTGAACCCGAGAAAACAGTGCTGATTGTCGGCCACCAGGCGGAACTGGTCAAAGAAGCGACCGCCGGGTACCGTGTGAAAACAGCACTTCAGGAGCCTCAGCTGGGAACTGGTCATGCCATTATGCAGGCAGAAGCACTGCTCACTGATTTTACGGGTGACGTGCTCATCCTCTCCGGAGACGCACCTCTGGTAAATGCCCGAACCCTGCATGAGCTGATTGCATTTCATGACGCAAGAGATGCGGCGGCAACGGTCCTGACCGCTGATCTCTCTGATCCTGCGGGATACGGACGGGTTATCCGGGAGAATAACAGCGACAGCGTCCTGAAAATAGTGGAACAGAAGGATGCCTCTGAAGAGGAACTTGCCGTGCGGGAGATCAATTCCGGTGTTTACGTTTTCAATGCCCCCCTCCTTTTCAAGGCCCTCCGGCAGATCAACACCAACAATGCTCAGAAAGAGTATTATCTAACCGATGTTTTCGGTATCTGCTTCAGGAGCGGGTACCGGGTTTGCGCCTTCAAGACCGATAATCCGGAAGAAATTATCGGCATCAACACCCCTGAACAGCTCATGGACGCAGAGCGGCTGCTGAGGCTGCGCAGTATTGAAAACAAAAAGAGTTCTGGATAAGCTTTATAAGAAAGAGGGTGCCTGCGTGACACGAAGTATGACTGGAAAGAATCCCCACAAGTTCGCACGAGAAAGCTGTCCATGAAAGGCATATAATCACGCTGTTCCGGGAACTGGATACTCAGGCTTATTTTCTGGTACGGCGCGGCTTTTGCTTTTCCATCTCTTCCGCCCTTTTAATGCGGCTTCCGGCAGCGATTGAGTTTGGAGAAGAAAGATCGATATCAGGACTCTCATTCTGTATACCGGTATCATGCATCGAATAAAACTCAACAAGATTACCGTCCGGATCCATGACGAAAAAAGCTCTTCCTTCGCGACGAAAAGCCGGCCTGGTTACAAGATGCACACCTTGATCATCAAGATAGACCGCAGCAGCGTCAACTTCGGCATCTGAAGCCAGCCTGAAACCGAAATGATCAACCCTTATATCCCTTGCCTCAGGAGAGCCCGGAGTTTCAGCCTTGACAAGCACCAGCATATCCGAGTTAATGCGCAGATAGGAAATGTTTGCACCGACCCGGTGTTCAAGCTTGAAACCGAGAACGCCGCCGTAGAATTCTTCGGCCAGACGCAGGTCATTGACTCGAAGGGTAATCTGGTTAATGCCCGTCAGCTTCATCATCTTCATCGGCTTGTATAATCTTTTTCTCCGCAGGTTTTTCCAGCGTGTAATCGTATTTATGCTCGAAATAATCGGCGACAGCTTTATGGGAAGCCTTTTCACGAACCTCAAATTCAAGACTGATAGCAATCTGTTCCGGGAATACCTTGTCCGACTCGGATTCGCTGCTTGGATTACGAATCATCTCCTTGTAGGGAAGCAGCTTATCTTCAAGTACAGCTCGCTCTTCATCGTGTATTTTCTTTGCTTTTTTTGAAATGGCAACCACCGTCTCATACAGATTCGAGTGTGCCCTTCTCAATTTGCTCAGGTCAACAGGTTTAACCGACATCGCACTTATTTTTACGTGTTTGAAAGAAATTTGCTGATTACTGCCGTTACAGTATCTACCGTCCGGTCAAGATTGTTATTGACGATCACCTCATCAAAACGGTCAGCATATCCAAGTTCAAGTTCTGCGCGCTCAAGCCGCACTTTCAGACTCTCTTCATCTTCACTGGCCCGGCCTTCAAGCCTCTGTTTTAATACCTCCATACTCGGAGGCTTGAAAAAAAGCAATAATGAATTTCCAGGAAAAAGCTGTTTGAGATTCAGCGCCCCTTTGACATCAAGATCAAGCAGCATATGGGTGCCGGTATCAATAACCTCCTGTGTTTTATCAAGCAGCGTGCCATAATTGTTTCCGAAAAAGAATTCATACTCAATAAATCCGCCACTGCGGATCTTCTCCTCAAAATCGTCTTTGCTGAGATAATAGTAGTTGACCCCTTCTTCTTCTCCGGCTCGCTTCCGGCGTGTTGTAGCAGAAACAGAAAAACGGATATCAGGGAAACGTTCAAGCACCTTTTTGGCTATCGTTGACTTACCGGTACCCGATGGAGCTGAAAAAACAATGAGCTTTCCCTGCTGTTTCCGCTCTACAACCATATGATTACTCTATATTTTGCAGTTGCTCCCTGACTTTTTCAAGCTCTTCCTTGATATGGACAATTTTCTGGGAAATTTCTGCATTCTGGGATTTTGATGCAATGGTATTTGCTTCACGCAGCTGTTCCTGAAGCAGAAAATTCAGTTTCCTGCCCGTACCGCTTTCATCGTTATGCAGCTCTTCAAGAAAAAACTTGTTATGGCTGGCAAAGCGGGTTAACTCCTCAGTAATATCAAGCTTGTCAGCAGCAAGAACCAGCTCCATTTCAAGACGGTCACGGCTGTAGGCAAGATCTTTTCCGGCAACAGCCTCAACTTTTGCAGCGAGCCTTTTTCTTACTGACTCAAGGTTATCGACCGAACAAGTCGTGATGAAAGCCAGAGTTTTATCAATTTCAGCAATTCTTCCGGTAAAGTCAACTGAAAGCTCCTCGCCTTCCCTGCGCCGCATTGCCTTGAGACGGGCAATTGCTTCCTGAAGAAGATTTTTTACAAGGGGCCACAGAATTTCCGGACTGTCCAGCGTGGTGGTACCGTTATCGAATATTTCCGGAAAACGGAGCAGGTGTTCAAGACTTACCGGAGTAACAAGCCCTGCTTCTCTCTGCAGGTTATCGAGAAGTTCCCTGTAAGCTTTAACCTTTGAGACATTGACGCTGACGGCAATAGGCTGTTCCTCGTCAAGCTGGATTTGAATATATGCGGATATTTTCCCTCTCTGAAAATGCGCACGGATCAACTCCCTGACTTCGAGTTCAAAAGAGAGTAACTGACGGGGAAGCTTGACACTGATTTCAGCGAACCGGTTATTGACAGACCGCAGTTCAACAAGAGTCCGGACTCCACGTTCCACCGACTCAGCGCTGCCGTATCCGGTCATACTTTCCAACATATTGTCCCCTGTACAGCAATCTTTGTTAAAAAGATAACCTGCAGGGCCACTGCCCTGCAGAGATGAGGCTTAAACCGATCAAATTATGCTCTTATTTGCGGAGATCAAGTTCTGCAATCACTTTACGATAACGGTCGATATCGATATTTTTCAGGTAATTCAGCATTTTTTTCCGCTTTGCAACCAGCATAAGCAAGCCGCGACGGGAATGCTTATCCTTCGGATGCAGCTGCAAATGACCGGTAAGATCACTGATTCTGCGGGTGTATAACGCAACCTGCACCTCGGATTTTCCGGTATTCTGCTCTGATGCACCGAACTGCTTGATAACTTCCGCTTTATATTCTTTTGTCAGGCTCATAGCTCTTCATTTGTTATGTTAAATCGATTGACCTTGAATATAATATTATTAACAATACAACTCTACCGTTTTTTTATCTTTTTCAAGCTGAACTTTAAGTTCCTCAACTGACAGAAATTTCTTTTCCTCCCTGATAAACCTGAGCAGGCTGAATTTGAGAACAGACCCGTAAAGGTTTCCATTATAACCGAGGATGTGAGCTTCAACAGTTTTAACTCCTGCAGAAGAGACCGTAGGACGGACGCCAACATTCATCAGTACCATATAAGTTCTTCCGTTGACCTCCGTTCCTGCCAGATAGACCCCGTTGCGGGGGAGCAGCTTGTCCGGATCGGACAGGCTCAGATTCACTGTCGGAAACCCGATCTCCCGTCCGCGTCTGTCACCTTCAACAACTTTCCCGCTGATCATATAGGGATAACCGAGAAATTCATTAGCCTCCTCAATCATACCCTCTTCCAGCAGTGCTCTTATCCTTGTACTTGAAAAATGCTCATTGCCGATCCGTACTTCATCGACAACCTCCACATCAAAACCAAGAGCGCCGCCAAGATTCTCCAGCGTTTCACGGCTTCCGCTCCTGTTACTGCCGAAACCGTGATCATAACCGACAATGATGCTTTTTGCCCCCAGGAGACCGACCAGAACATTCCTGATAAAATCTTCCGAGCTGCGCGAAGCAAAAGCCGGAGTAAAACGGACAACAAAGAGAAGATCGACCCTTTCACGCTCAAGAAGATCAATTTTTTCATCAAGAGCGGTAAGGAGCCCGAGAGGCCCGGAAACCGGGCCCTTGAGTATCCTTCTTGGATGTGGCTCAAAAGTAACGACAACACTTCTCAACCCGCGGCATGCTGCAATAGCTGTCATCCGGGCAATAATCATCCTGTGACCTTCATGCACACCGTCATAGGATCCGACCGTCACGACAGAACCGGTGGAAGATAAATCGACAGGGTTGACAGAACCATAGCTGCATACATGATTATTGTCATACTCAACAATACGCATACTTCCTTTTATCTCCCTTCACCCGTAGGGGTGGTTGACGCCTGCAGAAGAATAGCTTCCATGGTCTCTGATACTGTTCTGGCGGAACTAAGATTATATGGGCCGATCGCAACCCTCCTCAGAGAGGCGAGATATCCTCCGACACCGAGTGCCCGGCCCAGATCATGCGCAATAACCCTGATATAGGCTCCCTTTGATACATGAAGTATAAAATGAACAACGGGTAGTTCAATGCGGTTGATCTCAAAGCTAAAGACAACAATCTCCTTTGCTTTTCGCTCTTTGATCACCTCTCCCTTGCGCGCATGTTCGTACAGTCGCTTGCCGTTGTGCCAGGCAGCTGAATGCATCGGCGGCTGCTGCATATGCATTCCGATAAAACCGGATGCTGCCGACCTGATCTGCATCTCGGTCAGATGAGCTGTGCTGCAGGTTCCGTATTCAGGGGTTTCACTATCATGGCTTTCCGTCATGACGCCAAGCTTTATGGTACCCTCATATACCTTGTCAAGCACTTCAAGTGAGACAATTTCTTTGGTTTTTCTGCCGGTAGCAAGAATAAGCAGACCGGTCGCTTTGGGATCAAGAGTTCCAGAGTGGCCTACTTTCCGCTTGAAACCGCCGTTTTTGTAGGTATTCCTGATTTTTGCCACGACATCAAACGAGGTCCAGTCAAGCGGTTTGTCAATGAAGAGAAAATCGCCCTCATCATGAATGATGCTCTCAGTTATGCTGTTCATCCGCACACGCTGTTTAGAAACAGCTCACTTTGAATCGTTGTCAACCGGACCTTTTCTCACCTCGTTCAAAAGCTGCTCAATTCTGTTTGCCTGTTCATAGAGGTGATCTTCATGAAATTCGAGTTCCGGAATACGCCTGAAATGATGCCGGATTTTCGATGAAAGAATCTTTCTGATGCTCTTTGTTTCTTCCCGCAGATATGTCATAGCTAAGGCCTGTTCTTTCGTCGTTCCGATAATGGAGACATAAACCCTCGCAATGCTCAGGTCGACTGTAACCTTTACATCAACAACCGTGATGATCGGGCCGCTGCGGGGCAGCTCCTTTAGAAGGATTGCTCCAAGTTCCTGCTGCAGAAGTGATGCAACTCTCTCAGTACGTATCGACATGGATCAGCAATAAACGGTTCACAGTTTTCGTTTTTTCTCAACGATTTTATAAGCCTCGACAACGTCACCGGTCTTGATGTCATCATAATTCTTGAGGCTCAGACCGCACTCATAACCGGCATCAACCTCCTTGACATCGTCCTTGAAGCGTCTGAGCGCGGCAAGCTGCCCTTCGTAGATCTGCACGCCGTCACGGAGCAGACGAACCTTGGAATCCCTGAAAATCTTCCCTTCAAGCATATAACATCCGGCGACATTACCGATTTTAGGCACTTTAAAGACCTGGCGGATTTCAAGGGATCCGAGACTCTCTTCATGGAGTTCAGGCGAAAGCATTCCCTCAAGCGCCTTCTCGACATCCTCAAGCACATGATAAATAACGCTGTAAAAACGAACATCAAGATCTTCCTTTTCTGCAAGTTTTTTAGCGTTGACATTCGGTCTCACCCTGAATCCGATAATGATGGCATCGGATGCTGCGGCAAGCAGCACGTCAGTTTCAGTAATCTGTCCGACGCCCTGGTGAATGATCTGTACCTTGACTTCTTCGTTTTGAATTTTCATGAGCCCGTCAGCCAGCGCCTGGATGGAGCCGTCTGTATCTGCCTTGATAATGACACTCAGCTCTTTCATCAGTCCTTCCTTGATCTGGCGGGCTATACTGTCAAGTTTGACCCGGGTGCTGCGGCGGAAGTCATGCTCCCGGCGGATAACCTGCCGTTTCTGGGCAAGATCGCGTGCATCCCTGTCCGTTACCATAACCGTCAGAACATCGCCCGATTGCGGCAGGTCTTCAAATCCAAGCACCCTGACCGGCTGCGAAGGGTTGGCAAAAAGAATTCTCTTGCCTCTTTCATCCATAAGGGCACGAACCTTGCCCATGGTATTGCCTGCTACAAAAGGGTCGCCAACCTTGAGGATGCCGCGCTGAACGAGAACCGTTGAAATAACGCCCTTGCCCTTGTCAAGCTCCGATTCTACAATTATGCCGCTTGCCTTGACCTCGCTGGAATAATTACCTTTAAGTTCTCGCATTTCAGCTTCAGTAAGCACTTTTTCCATAAGTTCGGCAATACCGGTACCTTTCTTTGCTGAAATCTCCTGGCACTGGTAGGCTCCACCCCACTCTTCAACGAGCACCCCTGCATCTGAAAGCTGGGTTTTAATCTTCTCAGGATTAGCTTCTGCCTTGTCAATTTTATTGAGAGCAACGACAATCGGCACCCCGGCCGCTTTTGCATGATTGATGGCCTCGATGGTCTGAGGCATAACGCTGTCATCTGCGGCAACAACAAGAATGACGATATCGGTCACCTGCGCCCCCCTTGCCCTCATTGCAGTAAAGGCTTCATGACCCGGAGTATCAAGAAAAGTGATTTTCCTTCCGCCTTCCACCGTAACTTCATAAGCTCCGATATGCTGGGTAATACCACCGGATTCACCGGCAACAACTTTGCTGTTGCGGATATAATCAAGCAGCGATGTCTTTCCGTGATCGACATGCCCCATAATCGTAACAACCGGTGGACGGGTCTTCAAATCGGCTTCGGCATCCTCCTCAATAACAACAGCAGTTGCCTCAACCTCTGAAATAAATTCAGCCTCGAAACCGAACTCAAGCGCAATCAGCTCAATCGATTCTTTATCAAGACGCTGATTGATGGTGACAAACTTTCCAAGTGCAAAACATTTCTGGATGATATCCTTGGCGGTAATTCCCATGAGCTCGGCCAGTTCATGCGGTGAAGCATATTCGGTAACCCTCACGATCATCTGCTGAGACTCACGGAAAGCTTCATCCTCTTCGTGCTCGCGCTCACGGTCGATGCGGCGCATACGGCGGAATTTCTGGCGTGAACCTGTTCCGCCCCGGTCCTCAATACCGCTGATTGTTTTCTGTATATTCGCTGAGATGACCTTGTCGTCAACCTCCGGTTTCTTTTTCTTCTTCCCTTTTTTCTTCTTGCCGGCCGAACTCTCCGTCGTCGCCAGAGGCTTGGGCTTCTCATCACCGGCAGTTTTTACCGTTTTCTTTGCCGCAATTCCCTTCTCTTCTTTGCCAACCTCTTCAATAACCTTTGCGGGCTCAAACTCGTCTTTCAGGGCATCAGCCTGTTCCTTGAAATTCTTTTTACGGTTTTTCCTGTTTCTGCCGGCGTCCATATCAAGGGTGCCCAGCACAGTAAGTCCGCCCATATTCTGAGGGGAGTCAAAAGAGACCAGATGCTCATTGACCGACGGCTCCTCTCTTTTAGATGCAGGTTCTGGCTCTTCAGTGATCTCAATAACCTCCTCATGCGCTTCGGAAACGTCCGGAGTTTCTTGCGCTTCCGGAGCTTCAGAAATCTGGATCTCTGTCTGTTGAAACGGTTTTGCGGGATTTTCTATAACCGGTAGAGGGGAAATCTCTTTTTTCGCTTCAGGGATCACAAACACCGGAGCTGCCGGAGGACTCAGGGTTTCGCTGAGCTGCTGCTCCTTTTCATAGGTTTTCCGTGACTGTTCCTCAAGCCGCGTTAACCGCTTCTCTTTCTCTTCCCTTATTTTTTTGGTCTCATCGACCATTTTCTTCTCAACGCTGAAATGACCGAAAATAAGATCGTGTATCTCTTCGCTGACCATAGAGGATGTAGAGGCTACCCGGCCCCCTTCCTGCTTGACAAAAAGTAATACTTCCTGCGGACTCACCTGCAGTTCTCTTGCTATATCACTTATTCGATATTTCTTTTCCATGTCCTCAAGGGCCATTACATCCTCCTCTGGATTTTAAAACACTTTACTCTTTATCCAATACTCACTCTCTTACGGACGTCATGCTTCATCTGAAGCCGATTCGTCCGGCTCCGGATCTTCATGATCATCAAAAAGGCTCTGCAGATCCGCTTCAGTGAACTGTTCCTTGACCGTTTTATAGATGTTCTCGGCTATCTTCTTCCAATAGCGTTTTTCATCTTCGGTAACTTTACGCTCCCTTGGCTTTACACTGCTTTTATAACTCTTGCCGAAAACCGTCTGCTCTTCGGGTTTTGCCGGTCCGAGAAGTGCCTGCTCAATTTCATCAACTCCTGCCTTCAGGACTTTTTTGGCTGTATCAAGACCGCCGTCCAGAAGCTGATAAATCATATCATCACCAAACTCTTCACGGAACTCAATGATATCGATGTCAGTAGGATCATCAAGAGACTTGTCAATCACATCACGATAGACATCGATCTCGTAGCCGGTAAGTTTTTCCGCCAGATGGATATTGTTCCCGTTCTTTCCGATAGCATATTTAATCTGATCAGGCTTGAGCATGACCCTTGCTTTCCGTGTTTTCACATCGGCATGAACCGTCAGCGGATCAATTTTAGCCGGCTGCATCGCTCTTGAAATATAAATCTGCGGCTCATCAGCGTAGTATATTACATCGATATTTTCGTTGTTCAGCTCCTTGACTATGCTCTGAATGCGCTTGCCCCGATATCCAACGGTCGCACCGACAGGATCAATCCTCGCGCTGGTGGATTCAACCGCAACCTTGGCACGTTCACCGGGAACCCTCGCAATAGCCTTGATTACAATAAGACCGTCCAGAATTTCCGGAACTTCATGCTCAAACAGCTTGTACAGAAAACGGTCATCAACCCGTGAAACAATAACCTTCATGCCCCCGTCAGGCTTTTCCCGCTCAACCATACTGCCATCGTCAAGCCTTACTTTTACCTTTTCGCGCTCAATCCGCTTGACATAGAGTTTCATCCTCGGGGTTCGGCGGGGATTATCCTTTTTCATCATCTCAGATTTCGGCAGAACAAGCTCAACACGATGGTCTTTCGAGGTGTTATAGGTAAAAATCACCTCATTCGAACGGATCTGATAAACTTCTCCGGCTATAACCTCGCCGACTTTTTCAAGGCACTCTTCATAAACAACAAGACGCTCAAGATCCCTGACTTTCTTCTGTACGGACTGTTTGATAATCTGAATTGATTTGCGGCTCAGATAGTCTTCAAGCTTGATCGGTCCTTCCTCATAGTAATCACCGATTTCAAGCGAGTCATCGATCTTTCTTACCTCATCCAGACTGATCTCGATGCTTTCAATGTCTACTTCCTCGACAATCTTTTTCAGAATATAGACCTCAAAATCCCCGCGTTCAGGGTTGATGAAAATGTTGGATTCAACTTCAGGATCATAATCTTTTCTGAGCTGTTTCTGGATAATATCCTTGAGAAGATCGGCTATATCCATTTTTACAGCAGCGCTCTCGGTGCGCTTATCCAGAAAGATCTTGGACTGCTCAATTTCACCGAAAGCACTGGCGATCTGAGCCTTCCTGTCCTGTCCTTCATCTTTTATTTTCTTTCTGACCATCTCTTTCTTGATTGTACATTTTTAAAAGAAATATTCCACTGAACCTAACCTGTTACAATAACTCCGCCTCAGGAACAGAACGCATTACCTGATCGAGGTAAAGTGTGATGGGTTCCGTTTTCGGCTGATGACCCTTTTTTTTGTTTTTTTCCGGCATGATCACGATCCGGTCCCTGCTTTCCTCTGTGAGTGAAACCTCCATAAGATGACCGGTCACCTCAAGCTGTTCGCCGGATTCACCGGTAAAGACAACATGCAGAAGCTTTCCGATATGCCTTATGTACTGCCGGGGCAGCACGATAGGTTCGCCAAGACCGGGAGAAGAGACCATAAGTTCAAAATCCTCGCCAACCAGAGCCAGAAGCTCCTCATCTCCTTCAAGCCGCTCCCTGATCCTTCTGCTCATATAAGCGCACTGGTGAATGCGGATACCGTCATCAGCATCCATCAGTATCTCTATTTTCCTGCCCCTCGGAGAACCTTTTATCTTCAGATCGATAAGATAAGCCCCCTCCCCCCTTGTTCCGGAAGACTCTTCAATAATCCGGAGAACACAATTCCTGATAAGCTCTTGCATGAAAACCTCATACGAACATTAACCGGAAAACAAAAAAGTGGGGAACCCCCACTTTCAGAAAAAGATAATTCTACACATCGTCAAATCAAGTACGCTAATGTACTAAAAAACCCGTCAACAGCAAAAAACCTTACACCTCTCGCCGGTCTTTGTTGTTAAGGTGGCTTTCAAGCACCTCATAATCAGCCTCCTCAATACTGCTCCCTGCAGAAAATGAGTCCCGTGTGCTTCCTCCTCTACGGGAACCGGCTTCATGATGAAAAAACACCCCCCTCTGCAACACACGCACAATCATGCGGATCACCAGAAAAAGTGCAATAAAAACAAGAATGGTTTTCAGCATCGTATCATAATATTTTTGGATCGGGAATTCCTGATTGAAACAGGAAACAAAACCGGCTCTTTTTGATTATTCAGATCCCTCTTTCAGCTCATGGCTCCTGATTCTCATCCCGAAGCAATGCAAGCAGCCGGGTTTCGTTCACCCGGTACTTGAACGCCATGATGCCGTCAACAAAAACGACCGGAATCTTCTGACCGAACTCCTCAAGCAGTTCCGGGTTGCCGGAAATATCTGTTTTTTCCAGATCAAAAGGCACTAAAGCATGAACTTTCTGCAGCACCTCCATTACCTGATCACACAGACAGCACTCTTTCTTACCATAGAGCATAACCTTATGGCGAATGATCTTCATCATTTCAGCATCTCCCTTGCCGCCGGTTCATGCAGAATTTCAAGCACAGCCTCCAGTGAAAGGGTGGTCTGCTCGGAGGTAACAAGATTTTTCAGTGAATACAACCCGGTCATCTGTTCGGTCATACCTATGAAGAGCGCATATGAGGCTCTTATCCTGTTAGCCTCCCTCATCTGCGCTTTCATGCTTCTTGCAGCCAGGTCGATCTCCGTCCTGATTCCGGCTTTGCGCAGTCGCCACGCAATCTGCATGCCATGGTCTGCAAACTCCTGCTGCTGCACAATAACATAAACAAGCGGTCCGGGAGGAGTAAGTGTCGCAAAAAGCCCCTGTTTTTCCATCGTCATCAGAAGCCGCTCCATCCCTACAGCAAATCCTGCGGCAGGAACATCCGAAGAGCTGCCGAGTTCCCGGGCAAGACCATCGTAGCGCCCGCCCCCTCCCAGTGCATCCTGGGCGCCCAGCTCTGAACTGGTGACCTCGAAGGCGGTGTGACAGTAATAATCAAGCCCGCGGACAAGGCGATAATCAATTTCATAGGCGATATCCCGCTCTGCGAGGTAAAAAAGCACTTTCTCAAACTCTTCAACAGCAGAAGCATTGAGAAAGTCATACAATCTTGGAGCATCGGCAACGATCTCCTGTACAGCAGGATTTTTTGAATCAAGAATCCTGAGCGGGTTTTTCTGGAGCCGTTCTTTCGATGCTTCGTCAAGGGTATCGTGGAAAGGCTCAAAATAAGCCTGCAGTGCCTCCCTGTAACGAAGCCTGTCATCCGTTCCGCCAAGGGTATTGATTCTGAGCTTCAGGCCATGCAGACCGAGAGACTTAAAAACCTGCATCATCAGCGTTATAACCTCGGCTACCGCTAAGGGCGAGGAGACTCCGAGCAGTTCAGCCCCGAACTGTGAGAACTGGCGCTGCCTTCCTGCCTGGGGCCTCTCCTTGCGAAACAGCTCGCTGATATAGTAAAGCTTGTGCACGGGAGCCGATGAAAGAAGATTTTTCTGAAGTGCCGCCCTCATCACACCGGCAGTCATCTCAGGACGCAGCGTAATCGAGCGTCCCTTCGGGTCCGGCTGAAAAGAAAACATCTCCTTGCCTACAATGTCCGTCGTTGAGCCGATCCCTCTCTGAAAAAGCTCGGTATACTCAAAAACAGGAGTCCTGATTTCGCTGAATCCGTATAGAGCGCAAAGATTATGAACAATCCCCTCAACATACTTCCATTGAGCTGCCTCTTCCGGAAAAATATCCCTTGTCCCCTTGACTGCCTGATACTGCGGCATAATTATTAGTGATCCCCTGCTGCTAATGTTCTAAATCCAGATACTCTGCTTTTTCCAGGATTGATACATGAAAAGATTGTCCACGAATTACACGAACGGGAGATCGGAATCCGGATTAAAAAACCTTCCCACGCCTAAGAGCCAACACATCCCCGTTAAATCTGAGGCAAATCCTTTTCCTCTTCCCTGAACAGTTTGAGAACCTCTGCCGGTGATGTTGCAAGAATAAGTCTCTGGCGAACATCATCCCGTCCTGCAACCCTGGTAATGCGGCCAAGCAGCTTCAGATGTTCTGCAAGCATTTCCGACGGCATTGCAAGCAGAAAAACAATACGGACCGGCTCATTATCAATAGAATCAAAATTGATCTCGTTGCGAAGCGTGGCAAAAGCCAGAACCGGCCGGGTTACGGCATCAGTTTTGGCGTGCGGAAGGGCAATTTTCTTGCCGATACCTGTCGACATCTCCTGTTCACGCTTCAGCACATCCTCCCGCAGTCTGCCGATATTCCTCACTCCGTCATTATCAGCAACAATGGAAAGCATTTTTTCTATCACCTGACTTTTTAACGTCAGTTCAAGATTCAAAATGATAGAGTCTTCAGAAAGAAGGTCTTCAATTTTCATTATGATAACCTCTTGCGGTTAATCCCATTGAAATATGACAGCGCGTGCTCTGCTCACCAATTGATGGAGTAATATAAAAAAACATTCAGTATCGAGGCCTCAGCAGAGCCTGCTTGTCCCGTCCCCTCAGAGGCGGGACGTAATAAAATAAATAAACGGGGATACAAATATGACCGTGTCAAAGCGGTCAAGAACCCCCCCGTGACCGGGAATCAAACATGATGAGTCTTTTACGCCGGCATCTCTTTTGAACATCGATTCAATCAGGTCACCTGCCGGACTGGCCAACCCGATCAGAAGGCCGGTCAAAAGAGCTGTAGAAAAGGAGAGCTGCGGAACAAAATTCCCGTAAATCATTGATGCAGAGAGACTTCCTGCAAGCCCAAACAAAAAACCCTCCCAGGTTTTATGAGGGCTTAACCGCTCAAACAATTTGCGGTGAATAAATCGGCCGCCAAGTGTGCTTCCTCCGAAGTAAGCACAAATATCGGCTGACCAGACACAAAAAAACATAAGAAAGACCATCAGTTCGCCTCTTCCATCTGCGGTTTCCAGACGAAGTCTCAGAAGGGAGCCGAAAGAGAGATTGACATAGAGCAGGCCAGGAAACACCGCGCCAAGATTCAGCAGCGGAGATCCATCCTTCAAAAACAGCTCCATGACAAGAAGCGCCAGCACAACAACCAGCAAAAGCTCCCATACTTCAGCAAAGGGTTTATAGAAGTTCACCTGGAACAGCAGTGTTATCAGGAGCACAATCCAGAGCGCAGGCGGGTGTGCCTTATGCTTTGCAAGACGATGAAATTCAAAAACGGCCAGAAGCGCCAGCAGTAAAAAAAAACAGAAGAACAAGACACCGCCAACCTTGATCAGCCACAGCAGAAGAGGAATGCCGGCAATCGCCACAAGAACCCTCTGCAATAAATTATAACTCAAAAGTTTACCCATACATCACGTTTTAACCAACTGATCAACCCCGGTATCAACATTTCTCCGTCATGCACCCTCTCTCGGCAGAACACAAGGCGGCAAACCTCCTGATAACCATAACAAACAGGAACAGACTTCCTGATACAACAAGCCACCACCACGGAAAATTAAAAACAAGCTCCGGTTCAAGCGACCTGATCGAATTGACTCCCCCCGCAAAAGGAAGAAGAAGCAGCGCTGCAAGATTGTTAACAAGATGAGCAAAAAAAGGAATCGCAAGATTGCCTGTTTTGCTGTAAATATAACCAATATACCATCCAAGCAATGCAAGGGGTAAAAGATTCGAAGGACTCAAATGAAAAACGGCAAAAACAAATCCTGTCAGCAAAACGGCACTTCCCGACGACATTGACCGGGTATAATTCTGCTGGATATATCCCCTGAAAAACAGCTCTTCACAAACAGCAGGAGTTACGGAAAAGACAAAAAAAACCGGGATAAACTCTGAGGATGTTCGAACCTCTGCAAGCTCTCTGATAAACGAGTCCATGAGATCACGCTGGCGAACCACCTCGGCACCCGCAGTTCCGAGAGCAGGCCACAGATAGAGATCCTGAAGTCCGGCAAGAGTGTGCAGAAAAGGCTGAAGGAGAAAAATACCGCTGACGGCAAGAGCCGCTGCGCCGAAGTTGACCCGGCTGCCTATCCCTAAAAAGGCAAGACTTTCCCTGGAAAAAGGATTTCTCCGTCCGGTATGGAGGGCTGCGAGCAGAAAAACGGGAAGTGCAAGCACAAGAACCTGTCCTGCGGCCTGAATCATGCGCAGTGAAGCGAGCATACTCCTGTCAATGTGCAATAAGGAGAAAGTCTGCCCGTCACCGCCGTTGACAAGAGCAAACAGCAGCACGCCGGCAAGAGGGTAAAGAACCATAATGGCGATCAAAAAAAGAGTATTGGCCCAAAAGGATAGCCGCGCAGCAGATGGATCGGAAGAGGTTAACGTCTGCATTGAGTGTTATGTTATAATGAATCCAGGAGAATTTGATACTTTATCTTCTTGAAACCCGGACATGTTCGAGAACTATCAACAGACAGGTATTGAAC
>Ga0268284_1000746_pt1 | contig 19879 bp, 19 predicted proteins | sample saktaG_14_FD_190137 | JGI IMG/M metagenome (GOLD analysis project Ga0268284, IMG submission 190137) | Saline water microbial communities from Sakinaw Lake, British Columbia, Canada - sak_2013_06_06_40m | ecosystem: Environmental > Aquatic > Non-marine Saline and Alkaline > Saline ...
GGAGTGATCATCCTGAACAGGTTAAAATCATTCAACGTGGAATCCGGATCCTATCCATCCTGATCATTCCAATTGCACTTGCGATCCACACGGTCACATCATGGCTCTTTGCTGTGACCATGCGCCCAGGATGGGACAGTTCCATCTTCGGCCCTTATTTTGTGACCGGTGCCTTTGTCTCGGGAACCGCTGCTGTAATCCTGGCGATGTATTTCTTCAGAAGAAACTACCACCTGAAAGCATATATTACAGATTTTCACTTTGATAAGATGGCCAAACTCCTGGTACTTGTGTCATTGGTTTACCTTTATTTTAATATCAATGAGTTCCTGGTCCCGGGATATAAATTAAAGCGGGCTGATGCTGTGCACCTACATGCGTTGTTCAGCGGACACTATGCCTGGATTTTTTGGGGTACTCAGGTTTTTGGATTGATCCTGCCAATCATCCTCCTCGTGTTCAGATTCTTTCGCAAACCGGCAAATGCCTTTGTCATTGCCTTGTTTGTGCTTGCAGGCTCCTGGTTAAAGCGTTATCTCATTGTTGTTCCCACAATGGAACATCCATTTCTTCCCGCACAACACCTGCCACCGTCATTTGTTGTATATACACCAACACTCATAGAGATCACCATCACCATGGGAACCATTTTTCTTGCATTGATCATCATCACCGTTTTATCCAAGTTCCTTCCAATTATCCCAATCTGGGAGATGGTACACAGCGAGGAACACAACAAAAAAGAGTAAGGATTTTCATAATTTTGCAGTAAACGTTAATAATAAAAATAATGTCTGAACCCCAATACTCCGACCGTCAATTGCAAATTATCAATGCAGCCATCAAACTGATGGGGGAGGGGGGGATCCAGATGCTCACGACCAAAAACCTCGCTCTTGAAGTTGCTGTGACTGAGCCTGCCCTTTACCGGCATTTTTCTAGTAAAGCTGATCTGATCTTGCAGGTGCTCGAATACCTTAAATCGAGGATTATCTACAGACTTACCTGTATAGTTGACTCCGATAATACCCCAGTTGAAAAATTGAGGGAGTTGGTAACAAGGCAATTCCAGGCTTTTGTCAGCCGGCCTGAAATCGTGGTGGTGCTGCTGTCTGAGGGGTTATACCAAAACAACAAAGAACTCTCTTCCATTGTCTTTTCGATCATGCAGGAATCATCATCATTTTACTTGCAAATTATAAAGGACGGTCAGGAGTCTGGTGATTTTCGCAGCGATGTGCCCGCCGAACGAATCGCCTTTATGATCATGGGCAGTATGCGGTTTTGCGTGATCCAATGGCATCTGTCTGGCAATTCCTACGACCTGGTCCCCAAAGGTGAAGACCTGCTTAGCACCTTTTTTACCCTTCTGACAGCGAAATCACGCTAACGAGTTGATGATCTCTTATTCCTGCTGATTTCTGGAATTTTCCCAGGGAGGCAACTTTTTAACAGTGATTATTAAATTATTAAAAAATAAAGTTAGTATTTGCTAACTTTATTTATATTTGCAATGTAGTATTTATTTACCTAATTACTCTTGAAAGGAAATTTATTCAGAACTTGTATTACAAAAATAAACTAACAACATTCAACCATGAAACATTTGATTAAATCCGCAGTAATTGCAGGCACATTGGTTACCCTGATGATCTCAGGATGTAGTAAAACAAGCGAAATCGTTCCTGAAACCACGACCCCAGCAGCAACAGCACCCGCCATTACTTTTGCTGATGGTTATGGCGCATTGGCTGCTGTACGTTCGGTTTCCTATACAACTGTTGCCGGCATGGCCATTCCCCTTGAAGTGAATACGGCTGTTGCTGCCTTTACAACCACCATGGGTGGGAGTACATTTGTCGATGGCGGAACTGTGACGCTCAATACCAAAGGTCTGACAAAATCAACAAACAATGCATATGTATATCAAAATCTCACCGATCCCTTAACTTTCAGCACACTGGCATGGAATGTAACCGGTTCCGCGTCTGTGCCTGCCATCAGTTATACCGATGAACGGCCCATACCTGACTATACAGGATTCAGTACACTTCCCGCCACCATTACCAAAACAGCCGGTGCGACCATTTCTCTGGGCAGTGCTGTGTCAAATGCCGATTCAATTTATGTCACAGTTACCGATTACAATAATCACAGGATCTTTAAAAGACTTGGCGGAAATGCCGGCGAATGTGTGATCAGTTCTTCCGAACTCGCAGTCTTCACTGCTGGTCAGGGAATGGTTCAGGTTTGTCCATGGAATTTAAAAGCAGAGGACATCAGCGGAAAAAGATTCTATTTTATCATAGAATCTGCCTTTACAAAACAGGGAATAACAATTAATTAAATCGTACATTATAACCATTTGTCTGACTTTTTATGAAAACAGTATGTTATATTGATGTGCCGGAGAAGGAAAACGGCCATGGAGTATCGGTTCGTAAATTGCATGAGAACGAACATGTTATGGTTGCCCATATCAAATTGAATCCGGGTGAAAAGGTCAACCCTCATAGCACGCCGGTTGATGTGTTCTTTTATATTCTTGAAGGGGTTTGTACCGTTGAAATCGGCACGGAACGGCAACAGGTTTCAAAAGATACTCTTGTTGAAAGTCCGGCCAGGACACAACACGCTTTATACAATGAAAGTGCCCAAGTGACCAGGATTATGGTCGTTAAAACACCACGGCCAGGAAATAAATAGTCGTCTAATCATGGAATAATTAAAATCAGATATGAAAGCAACAGATCACCTGATCCGAGAGCACGAAGCCGTGCTCAAAATGATTGAAATATTGGAAGCAATTGCACAGAAACTCGATAAAGGCGAGAATGTGTGGGCCAGCGACCTCGAAGCAGCTTTGAATTTTTTACGAATTTTCGTTGATAAATGCCATCATGGGAAGGAGGAAAATATCCTGTTTCCGAAGTTGGTGGAAACCGGCATTCCAAATGAAGGTGGTCCGGTTGGCATGATGTTGCGTGAACATGTGATTGGTCGCGGGTACATCGCAGGATTTGCAGAAGGGACAGAGAAATACAAAGCCGGAGACAAGCAGGCCATTTCTGAGATCACCGAAAATATCAGGGGATATGGTGAATTGCTGACCTCACATATCTTTAAAGAGAATAACGTGCTCTATAAAATGGCCGACATGCATCTTACCGCTCAGCAGCAAACTGAACTCCTGGCCAATTTTGAAAAGCTCGAAGATGAAGTCATCGGCAGGGGGAAACATGAAGAATATCACAAATTGCTGGAAAGATTGGAACAGCAATATCTTGTTTAATCCAATAGAAGATTGAGCAAACTGTAGAATGCAAAAACGAATAATCAACCCAAATTAGTGGCTCATATTATGGAAAAAAATAATCTGGAATCGCGTAGAATCGGGGAAATTGTCACTGATAATTTCAAGGCTGCCGAAATTTTCAAAAAGTATGGCATGGATTTCTGTTGCGGCGGGAACTCTCCGTTGAAACAGGCGTGTGCTGAAAAGAATATTGACCTGGCAGTTCTGACACAGGAACTAACCGAACTTGCCGGACAACCGGCCGACGCTGCCCACAATTTCAAGGAATGGAATCTAGGTTTTTTGTGCGATTACATCGTAAACACCCATCATCAAACAGTTACAAAGCTGTTACCCCAGGTGTTGGCATACACCAGGAAAATTGCTGATGTTCATGGATCGCATCACCCTGAATTACTGCAGATAGCTTCTTTATTTGCACAACTAAATGACGAACTTGTTCCGCATCTGAAAAACGAAGAAGAGCTATTATTCCCGGCCATTAAGGATGCTCTCAACACCGGGTCGTTGCAATCAAAAGAAACCATAAAATCGGAAATAGCCCGTATGAGCAAAGAACATGAGGTGGCAGGAGATGCGATGGACAGAATTAACAAATTAAGCTCAGGATACCACCTTCCGCCGGATGCCTGCAATTCTTATATGGTTGCTTTCAAACTGCTCGAAGAGTTTGAGGATGATCTGCATATACACGTTCATTTGGAAAATAATATTGTGTATCCTAAGGCTTTGGAATTAGCAAAGTAACTTGGACTTTGGCTCAATTCCGAAGGTGAATCCTGCTTTAACCCGTTCGATCAATTCCGGTAAAATATCCTGATATTCACCAACGATTCCAAAATCGGCATGGTGAAAAATAGGCGCTTTAGGATTATGGTCGATGGCAATGATTTTTTCGGATTCTTTCATTCCGGCAACATGCTGGATCGCCCCGGAAATGCCTATGGCAATATATACTTTGGGACGCAGTGTCTTGCCGGTTTGTCCTACCTGGCGCGCATATTCCGCAACACCTTCATCAACAACCGGACGGCTGCTCGTCCATTCGGCATTTACGCCCTGCATGACCAATGCATCGGCAAGCGCTTTTACCAAACCTAAACCGTCGTTTGTGGTCCCCCTGCCTCCTGAGACGATGACGTCGGCCTCGAAGAGGTTTGCTAACCCTCCTTCCCCTCTTTCTGTTTTCAGAATTTCAACAATAAAATCCTTATCTGTAAGAACAGGATCAAAACTTGAAATGATGCCCTTCCTTCCCGTAATAACTTTGGGGACTTCAAACGTACCGGCACGGGCTGTCGAAATCTGTGGACAAACAAAACCAAGGATCGTTGCAAGTTTACTTTCACCATACGTTGGCCTTCGCGATTCGAGGATGGGGGTGTAGATCACTTTTTCTTTTTTGTCAATATACTCCCCAATCTCAAGGCCTGTGCAATCTGCGGTAACTCCGCTATCGGTTTTCATCCCAATCCTGGGCGCCAGTTCCCGGCCGGAAGTGGTTGCCGCAAAAAGCGCAATTTCCGGTTTCCGTTCCCGTATGATTTGGGCAAAAATGGATGAAAATGGCAGAACGAGATATTCTTCCAGTTTATCGTTTTCAACAAGAATAACCTCATCTGAACCATGTTCAATCAAGGTTTGAGCAAAAGGCCGTAAATTCTTTCCAATGATGACCGTAACTACTTTCGTGTCGTGGCCTAACTGTGTCGCCAGGTTCCTGGCTGGAGTTAACAACTCAAGCGAAGGTCTCGATATCTTGCCATTGGTCACTTCCGCCCAGGTAAAAATTCCCCGGGCCCCATCCCTTGGGTCCTTTTCGGGGAAATCTGTACGTTCCACCTCCTTTTTATCTTGCAGCTCTTTTTTCACCAAAACATTCCCGCCCTTTTTAAAATTGGCGATCATGCTGTCAACCAGGGATGCTTCATTGTGCCCTTGTGACATCGTTATCGGCGGGCGTTCACTTACAATATTGACAACTTTGGAAACGATGGTCGGTGATCCGTTAAGGCCAATTTTCTCGGTTCCCAGCCCGATGTCGGCAATTCCAAAGGTCGTAATCTTCAGCGTGCGGGCCCTGACAGCTCCGCTTAAGGAAGGCTTCCGGGGAGGAATTCCAGTCGGAGTCAGCGAAATAACACATGGCATGGGCAATTTCAGCAACTGATATCCGCCTTCTATGATCCTTTTCGCAATTACATTGCCGGCATTGTCAGCAGTCACACGCTCTACAAATGTGGCCTGTGGAATTCCGATACGCTCGGCTACCTGTGATGGAACATGGGCAGTATCTCCATCGCTGGTTTGCCGGCCGGCTAAGATGATAAAAGGATCTTTCGATTCTTTTGTGAATCCCAGGTATTTCAGCATGGTAGCGATCGCAAGACCGGTAGCATAGGTATCGCTGCCACCCAGTTTACGGTCGGAGAGGAGGTATGCTTCGTCATAACCCATTGAAACGGCTGTGCGGAGCGATGCCTCAAATGAACCCGGCCCCATTGAACAAACGATCAGCCTTGCTTCGGGATATTGCGTCCTCAGTTGCAACCCCGCTTCCAGTCCAAAAGTACAGTCAATATTAATGATCGATTTTGCCTTCGTCCGGTCCATCAGCCCGTCATCACCCATCCGCATCTCGCTGGGGAGCGGAACTTGCTTTATTAAACTAATTATCGTTAAACCCATTGTCAATTTATCTTTTCACAATTACATATTTTGAAATTCAGGACCATTGCCGCCATTTGGCACGATCCAGGTAATCCCCTTTCCCTGGGATTTGATGTCGCATGTCTTGCAATGCATGCAATTCTCCGCATGGATGCGAAGCTCTCTCTTGCCTGCTTTATTCGTATGAATCTCGTACACTTCGGAGGAACAAAAAAATTGCTCAGCGGCCTCATATTGAGCGATGTTCACCGCATCAAAGTTCTCCTGATCGTTAATGTGCAGATGCACAACCTGTTGCTCGTCGTGGTGAACGCCCGAATAATAGATATCTGTTGCTTTATCGAATGTGAGCACTTTATCGAATTCCAGTTGCCCCTTAAACCTTTCCTTAAATGGCTTCGTTATAAGTTCAGTGATTTTCAGCGTGGTGTCAGAATCAGGATGAGATCTGAGCCTGCCAAAGAATCCTGCACCACCCGTGAGCAGTTGCATACCAAATTGAATTCCACCAGCAATCAAGCCCTTTGCAAAACCCTGCCTGAAATTTCTGACCGGGTACAATTCTTTGCGGATCCAACTTTTATTGACCAGGACCTCGTATTGCTGAAGACTATTTTCCGATGTGTCGTTTTTTGCCAATGCATTGGCAGCAGTCTCTGCAGCAAGCATTCCTGATTTGATGGCAAGGTGTACACCTTTTAAAGCCGGCATGGCAAGCATACCGGCGCTGTCGCCTACGATCAGGGCATTGTCGACATACAACTTAGGGATGGCGTAATATCCGCCTTCGGGCAGGGTTTTTGCGCCATATTCCACCAATTTGCCTCCCTTCAGGATGTTAGAGACAAACGGCGTGGTTTTCCAGATCTGCATGGCATCGTGGGTGTCAAACGTCGGGTCTTTATAATCAAGTCCGACAACCAGACCAACAGCAACTTTATCATCGTTTAATCCATAGATAAAACCTCCGCCAAACTCATCAAAATTAAGCGGATAGCCCATGGTATGGTAGATCTCACCGGGTGCAATTCTGCCTTTGGGTACTGACCACAATTCTTTGCATCCCAACGAGTAAACCTGTTCATTTTTGCCTTTGGTCAGGTTGAACCTGCTGATCAGCATTTTGGCAAGGCTGCCCCGTGTTCCTTCTGCAAATACGGTGATCCTGGCCTCGACACTTGTTCCCGCCTGAAAATTCTCCATCTGATGTCCGTGATGGTCTATCCCGGTATCTTTTGTTTTGGCACCGATCACCTTTCCATCCTTGTATAAAATCTCATCAACAGAAAAGCCGGTATAAATTTCCACTCCTTTTTCTTCAGCTTTCACTGCCAAGTATTTACATACCTGACCAAGCGATGCCGTGAAATTGCCAATATTATTCATGTAGGGTATATGAAACGGAAAAGTAATGCTTCCATTTTTGGTAAGCCATACCGTTCTGTCCTTAACCACTTTAGCATTGAATGGAATCTCTGCTATATCCACTTCTGGCAATAGCTCCTTGAAAACTGCAGGTTTAATCACTGCGCCCGATAATATATGGCTTCCGATTGAACTACCTTTTTCGATCAGTAAGATTCGATGCGTCTGTCCTGTCTGTTTAAATAGATCTGCTAAATGAATCGCTGTGGCCAAACCCGATGGGCCACCTCCGATAATTAACACATCCGTTGATACTTTATCATTAACACTCATTGAATGGCCTCCATGTTAATAGTTCTTTTACGAAATGTTGACTGGATATTATTTGTCGAAAATAATTCTTTCGTATATCCCCTGAGAATTTCTGTGCAAAATTACTATTATATACGCATTGACGTACCTTATTTCATAAATGTTTGATCATTTATGATACCGCAGACAAAAGTGGACAATAACTGAGTTATTTCGTAAGGTTTGACTACAGAAGATCTACATATAGAAGTTCGCCAGGAATAAAACCCATAGGTATAATTATATTATATATGCTGAAATACAACAACTTAAAAAATACATTTCAAAATACTTGCATTATTGAATTAATTACCATTATATTTGCAGAGTGAACATTCACACACTTATTTTTAGTTAGACGAATATAAAAAGTAAACTTAAATCAGAATGACAACGGAATTATCAGAAAGACAATTAGAAATAGTAGAAGCAGCCGGTAAAATACTTACTTCATCCGGTGTGAGTGGGCTGACTATAAAAAATTTGGCGAACGAAATGAAATTTTCAGAAAGTGCTATTTACCGTCATTTTACGAGCAAAGAGGAAATTATCATTGCAATGCTTACCTTTTTGGCTGAAAGCATTGACCAACGGTTGTCCAATATCACCAGTTTGCCAGGTCCTGAAGAAAAATTTAAAGCCATGTTTCAGGAACAATTCAGGTTTTTTCACCTGCATCCTCATTTTGTCGTCGCTGTATTTTCTGACGGATTGATGGAAGAGACTCAACGGATCAATGATGCCATCCTTAACCTGATGAATGTTAAAATGAAACACTTGATGCCGGTCATCACAGAGGGACAACAAAAAGGTGTTTTTACAAATGCGATTACGACCGACGAACTTGTTCACGTAATTATGGGGGCTTTCAAGCTTCAGATGTTTAAATGGCGAATCGCAAATTTTCAATTCGATATCTTGCGGAATGGAGAAAACATGATTCAATCAATACTTACCCTGATTAAAACCAACTAATTATGAAAAAAGCTGTGCCATATTTGATAGCAACAGTGTTAGCCGCATTTGGGCTGCTCACTTTATTTTTAAGTAGTTCTGTGATATTTGATTTCTTTGATATCAGAGCAAAGGAGGGCAATTATATATTGTTCGTTGTGTGGGCAAATTTCATCAGCAGCCTGCTATATCTTGCCGCATCATGGGGATTTATTCGAATCAAAAAATGGACTGCCGTTCCTTTAGTCATTTCAACCGTCATTCTATTGTTTGCATTTGCTGGACTTTTATTTCACATCAATGCCGGCGGTATTTACGAAACAAAAACAATTGGCGCTATAATTTTCAGAATTACTGTTACTTCTGGATTTGCCATAATTGCATATTTTGCGTTTAAAGGAAAAACTGAAGCAATTAACTAAAAAATTTACCTAATCATGTTAGTAAACATTCACAAACATTCGATCGTTTTGTTGCTGCTCCTTACGGTATTGGTTTCCGGAAAGGCACAAAGCCAGGTATGGACTTTGCAGCAGTGCATTGATACCGCCCTGGTAAACAATAAGAATTTGCAAATAAGCCGGAATTCAATGGAGGTTGGTGAACAGAAGCATCAGGAGGCCCTGGCAAACCTGATTCCCAAAGTAAATGTCAATGCCGACTATCGCTACTACGCCAACCTTCCTTACCAGTTTATGCCCTTATCGGCTTTCGGGGGGCCGGATGGGCAATTTAAGGAGGTGCAATTTGGTGTGCCACATAACATCAATGCCAATTTGCAACTGACGTTGTCGGTATATAATCCACTTGTCTATGGTGCCATCCAATCAACGAAGATCGGAACAGAAATCAGTGGATTACAGGTTCAGAAAACAACGGAACAGGTCTTTTTTGAAATATCCAATTTGTATTATAATGGACAGATACTGAATAGTCAGCGTACATTCATTGACAGCAACCTCACCAACAATAAAAAATTACTTAAGAACCTGCAATTGCTGAAGGAGCAATTACTTGCAAAAGGCACTGACGTAAGTAAGGTACAGTTGCAGATTGACCAGTTGACCAATCAGCGTGAAATAATAGCAAACAAATACGAACAGGTACTCAATGCCTTGAAATTCACCTTGGGTATCTCCGGGGAACGGTCCATGGACATTGAACCTCTCTCAATATATCAGTTAGAAAACAAAGAATATAAAAACGCTTCAACTATTGAAATCCGTATTTCAGAAACACAATCGAGGTTGTTGGCCAGTGAACTCAGGACGTTGAAAAATTCACGGTTACCCTCTCTGTCAATATATGGAACTTATGGAACAGCCGGCTATGGATATGACAAACAACCCAATGAGTTTTTGAAATTTTATCCTATCGGATATGCAGGCCTTCAGTTGACCTATCCCTTGTTTAACGGGACAATCACCCAACGAAAAATCAACCAGAAGAAACTGGAAGTCAGGAACAGCGAACTGCAGCAGAGCTTAATAGCCGATCAAACCAATATGCAGGTTGATAATGCACGACAACAAAAGATCGTAGCACAACATTCATTGGAAACCACCCTCTCACAAATTGCATTGGGTCAATCCGTTTATGGGCAAACAATCTTACAGCAGGCACAAGGCACGGCAGCTCTGGCAGATGTTCTGCTTGCTGACAATGCCTTGCGCGAAGCCCAGCAAAACTACCTCACAGCCGTGGTTGAATATCTGAAAGCAGATCTGGAATTAAAAAAATTAACAGGAAACATTTTAAATAAATAAGCGATGAAAAAAGTCCTTTATATCACCATACCACTCTTATTGTTCGCCATCGTGGTCATTCGTCTAATGACCAATAAAGAAACGGCCCGGCAGCAAGTTTATCAGTACAATAAGGAAGAAGCCGTTAATGTACAGGCTGATACCCTGCATTTGGAGGATGTTGACGCAGATTATTCTTTTTCCGGCACTTTTGAACCGAACAAGGAAACGAAACTCAGTGCTGAAATCCAGGGTAGGATTAATGCGGTTTTTGTGGATGCAGGCAGCAACATTAAAAAAGGGCAGCCCTTATTGCAATTGGATAACTCTTTGCTAAAGCTGCAACTTCAATCGGCTGAAGTGCAAATTGAAGGCCTGGAGGCTGATGTGAAGCGATATACCATCCTCACAAATGCCGATGCCGTACAGGGCGTGCTCCTGGAGAAAGCCGAACTTGGTTTGAAATCTGCCAGAGTTCAAAGAAACACCTTGCTGGAGCAGATCAGTAAAACGACCATCACAGCGCCATTTGAAGGTGTAGTTACTGCAAAACTAACAGAGGTGGGCGCATTTGCAGCCCCGGGTGTCCCGTTACTCCAAATTACAGATATATCCCAATTGAAATTTACCGTAACCGTTCCCGAAGCGGATTTGAATTTGTTCAATATCAATACTTCATATGATGTGGTTGCAGATGTTTTTCCTGAGATCATTTTTTCGGGGAAAGTGACTCTGACAGGAAGCAGGGCAAATGCTGCCAGCAGTTTCCCTGTGCAGTTCACCATAAAAAATACGCCAGACTTAACCATCAAAGCCGGAATGTTTGGTAAAGTTATGTTAGCAGAAAGAAAAGGAGGAAAACACATGGTCATTCCGGCTTCTGCCATTGTCGGGTCATCTGTTCACCCGCAACTTTACCTGGTTGAAAACGGGAAAGCGGTACTAAAAAATATCACCGTCTCTGCACGAACTAAAAATAAAGCTGTGGTGAACGCTGGATTAAAAGAAGGCGATGTAATGATAACCGGCGGGTTCATCAACCTTTTTGATGGGGCCAATGTAAACGTTAAATAAATCAGTGAGCCATGAATATCACACAAATATCAATCAATCGTCCTTCGCTGATCATCGTACTTTTCAGTGTACTGACCTTAGCCGGATTTATCGGATATAAAAATCTGAGTTACGAACTGATGCCCGATTTCAATCAGCCGGTCGTCGTAATTAAAACCTTGTACCCCGGAGCTGAACCCCCTGAAGTAGAGACATCTGTGTCGCGTAAGATTGAAGATGCACTCTCTAACCTTGAAGGAGTGGACTATCTGGTAACAAAGTCATTGCCCAATGCATCCATCATCATCGTTAACCTGAAATACGGTACCGACCTGGGTAAAACGATGCAGGACGCCCAGCGCTATATCGACAATATCCGCAAAGATCTGCCTTCGGATATTCACAGTCCCGTAATGAGCAAAGTTTCCCCCAATGATTTACCGATCATGTCGGTCAGCGCTGCCAGTAATTTGCAGGGAACTGAATTTTATCAGAAAATGAAAGATGAATTCCTTCCACAGATTCAGCAATTAAAGGGTGTGGCAGAAATTACGCTGCTGGGAGGTGAAGAGCGGGAAATTGAGGTAAAGGTAAACCAGGAAAAATTAAAGTTATATAAAATTTCACTTTCCCAGGTCACCGAAGCCATTAACCGTTCAGGGTTGGATTTGCCGGCAGGGAAAGTTCAAACGAGCACGGATAATAATTCCGTTCGGTTGACCGGCAAATTTTCGACCATCGATGACATTAAGAATGTTCAGGTGGCGATGCCTGTTCCGGGTAGCCCGGTGTATGTGAAAGATGTTGCAACCGTGACTGATGGAATAAAGGAAATCACATCCATCAGCCGTTATAATGGAAAGAACGGGATCGGGTTATTAATTAAAAAGCAAGGCGATGCCAATGCAGTTGAAGTTTCAAGGCTGGTTCGGGAAAAATTCAAATCCATTGAACAGCAATACGCTTCTGCCGGGGTGCAATTTGTAATTGCCGATGACAGCACCGATAAAACGATCGCAGCAGTTGACTCTGTTGTTTTTGATTTGTTTTTGGCTGTGATCCTGGTATCACTGGTCATGCTGTTGTTTCTGAGAAGCTTCAGAAATTCGCTGATTGTGCTGATTGCAATTCCAACATCTTTGGTAACCGCTTTTGCAGTGATGTGGATTTTGGGTTACACACTCAACCTGATGACGCTGCTGGCCATGTCGCTGATTATTGGCATCCTGGTCGATGATGCCACGGTGGTCCTGGAAAATATCCAACGCCACCTGGATATGAAAAAGGAAAAACGTGCCGCGGCACTGGATGGCAGAATGGAAATCGGATTTTCCGCATTATCCATCACCCTGGTGGATGTGGTCGTGTTCCTTCCAATTCTGTTTTTGCAGGTTTTTGTGGCCGATATGCTCAAGCAATTTTCGATTGTGGTCGTCACTTCAACACTCACCAGTTTGTTGGTTGGCTTTACCCTGACTCCCTGGCTTGCTTCACGGATAGGGAAATCGGAGGATTTAAAACCAACCAACTTTTTTAACCGTTTTTTGCTCTGGTTTGAACACAACCTGCAGAAATTCATCACATGGTATGGTGCACAACTGGAATGGGTACTCGCGCATAAACTCATCTTCGCCGGAATTGTGCTTTTGCTGTTTGCATTTACGGGGATTATGTTCAAACAAGGCATCATCGGCAAGGAGCTCATTGCTACCGGCGACCAGGGGAAATTCCGGCTGAACCTGGAATTTGATAAATCAACATCCGTTCAGCAGAACAACATCCGGTCGAGGCAAATTGAAAACTATATGCTGCAGCAACCTGAGGTGGCAACCGTATTCAGTAACATCGGAGGTCCTGGCACCGGTATTGGAAGCCTGGGTGTGGGTGCATCCAACAAAACAGAATTTACCATCCAGTTAAAACCTGCCAACGAACGGAACAACCGGCCGACAGAAGAATTTATGAAGCAGTCGCGGGAAGCGCTTCAAAAGCAATTTCCCGGGATCAACTACTCCATGGCCGCATTGGGGTTAATACCGCGTACAGCGCCTATTGAGTTGACTGTGAGTGGAAGTAATCCCGATTTGGTTATGAAAACAGGTACTGCGTTAAGATCCGTCATTGAAAAAATTCCCGGAGCCGACAATGTACGGTTATCTGTCGAGGAGGGAAGTCCTGAATATAAAATCATTCCCGACAAGGATAAACTGCAACGCTTTGGATTAACGACTGCCTATGTGGGAATGAACATCAGAAGCGCCTTTACAGGCAATGACGATGCGACTTTAACCGAAAACGGGACGGAATATCCTGTTCGAATCTGGCTGGATGATTTCAACCGTGAAAATTTTGAAGATGTCAACAAACTGACCATTGTAAACCCAATGGGCATGCCCATTGAGGTAAAGCAATTTGCAGAAGTAGTGCAGGACAACTCCCCATCTTTACTGGAAAGAAAAGACCGTCAACCGGCTGTTACATTGACGGCAGAGGCCCTGGGCAGACCTTCGGGCACAGTGGCCGATGATGTGGTGGCCTACCTGAAAAAGAATCCACTGCCTGCAGGCGTGGAGATGACATGGGGAAGCGACATTAAAAGACAGAATGACAGCTTTGGCGCTTTAGGGTCGGTTTTAATCATTTCGTTTCTGCTGATCTATTTGATCCTGGTAGCGCTGTACGATAGTTTTATCTACCCGTTTGTCGTATTGTTCTCCATTCCGGTAGCGGTAATTGGTGCTTTTCTTGCATTGAACTTAACGATGAGTAATCTGAGTTTGTTTTCATTGCTCGGTTTAATCATGTTGATGGGGCTGGTCGCAAAAAACGCCATTCTGATCGTGGACTTCACCAACCAGTTAAAAGCACAGGGTAAAAGTGTCGGAGAAGCATTGATCATGGCCGGCAAAGAGCGGATGCGGCCTATTTTAATGACAACCCTTTCGATGGTGATCGGGATGTTGCCGATCGCACTTGCGAAAGGAACGGCCAGTGAATGGAAAAACGGACTGGCCTGGGTCATCATCGGTGGGCTATTGTCGTCACTTATCCTGACGGTTTACCTGGTTCCGGTGGTGTATTATGCAGTTGATAGTTTGAAAGAAAAATTCACAAAAAAATCAAAGTGAAATGAAATATTTAAACAAAATTATACTGTCCAGTTTGACGGTATTGATCCTTTCGGCTTTTATAAATCAAGGCGTAACGAGCTTTTCGTTGACAGTAAATGTAGCGGGGTTACAAAATTCAAAAGGAATTGTTCAATATGCATTATATAATACAGAAGGATCCATTCCAGATGAATCGTATAAAAAGTCCTTCCGGATACTGACAGGGACGATCATCAACGGTTCATCAGAGGTAACTTTTAATAATCTTCCTCCAGGCAGATATGCCTTGAATATCCTGCATGATGAGAACAGCAATGGTAAAATTGATAAGGGTCTGATTTTTCCAAAAGAAGGTATTGGATTTTCAAATTATCAATCCATTGGTTTGAAAAACAGACCCGATTTTTCAAAGGCTGGTTTTGAAATAAAGGCAGATACATCAATTAGCGTAAAAGTGATTTACATGTAAGAGTATAAATCTACTTGGGCTAGCAATGAAAATACCGTAAATTCATCTTGGTCTATAACAACTGAACTTCATAATAATAAGGTAGTTTTCCTTCATATTTTCGAACAACTATATTCCCAGAGTACCTGCCAGGTATTATAAATAAACTGGCGATGTCTTCAAACAACTTTATATGAGTTTTGAAGGATGGTTTAGCTATTTTTTGTTATTTTAAAATTTATTGTGAAATGTTTCACTAATAAATAAAATTGCTAATTTCGCATAAATATAATTACTATAAAGAGGTAGCATTTAATGAACTTGAAAAAGACAACTGAATATGCACTTAGTGTTTTAGCCTTTATGGCCACACGAAACCAGAAAATGTACGCTGCTGAATTACTTCATCAGGAGTTGCAAATTCCCCGGCAATACCTGCGTCGCCTTTTGACTGACCTGTCCAAAAAAGGTTTTATTATCAGCACCCGCGGCAGGAGCGGTGGGTTTGTCTTCGCCCGGAATATGTCGACCATCAATTTCGCTCAGGTGATCGATGCCATGGAAGGAGAGGAAGCCATGAACACCTGCCTGCTTAGTTTCACGGCATGTATTCTGGATCATCCTTGTGTCATGCATGATATGTGGACAGAGGCCCGGTTGAAAATGATCGAAACACTAACAAAAACAACATTTGCCGACCTGTATGAAAAGTACCAGAAGGACATCGTGAAGGGTTGCTTTTGACCTTTCACGTGTCACGTGTCACGAAAATAGCAATGAAACAAAGCACTAAATAATCACAGTCATTAACTAAAAACATCAATTATGATCGACTCAACTGTTGTGTTAAACGGCCAGACGCTGGCCTACACAAGTTATTGTCTTGCCATCCTGCTGGTTATGGGATGGTTCGGCTACAAAATTACCCGGCCTGGTAAGGACAACAAGATCGCGAATGCACTTTTTTATTCATTTACCGCGATGCTGGTGGTGTTGGGGGTCTCCCTGCACATCATAACCTTCAACACGATTCCATGGGCACCCATGGATCTGAACCGTGCCGACATCAAGCCCGACAAGGTTTTTAACATCTCAATTGAAAAACACAAATTCACCCTACCGGAAACAACATTGAACATTAATTGCAACGAAAAGGTTCTCTTTTCTGTCCTTTCCCATGATCTCACATATGGGTTCGGCCTTTTCAGACAGGACAATTCCATGATGTTCCAGATGCAGGTGGTCCCCGGCCATGCGAATGACATCCTGTGGGTATTCGACAAACCGGGAACTTATACGATCCGATCTACGGAATATTCCGGCCCTGATGGTTGGAACATCGTCCTGAAGGATGCCGTTGTAGTTTCCTGCAACACAACAGCTAACAATTAATCAACCGGGTATAAACTATAAATACACATCAATATGAACTTTTTACAAACATTAATGAAGGGTGAACAATCCTTGTTCAAACCAGACAGCCTAACCCCAATGCAAAAGCTTACACTGCGGTTTGTTGTGGTCGGTCTGGTCTACTATGCCTTTGCGGTTATTGAAGGGATGATCATGCGTATCTATGAAATTCAGCCAATTCCACAGATTTCGACGAACCAATTTTTTGCCATCATGACCGCCCACCCATTGGTGGGGATTTTCGGTTCCACCTATTCAATCGTTTTTGGGGCATTTCTCTTTCTGGTCCCTTTCCTGATGAAAAAACCATTGTGGAGCATCAAACTTGGAAACTGGAACCTGTGGCTCATAGCCATCGGTACATTTATGTTTTGGTTCTCAGGATTTCTAACCCATTATGCTCCATTATATACCTTATATTGGCCATTGCCAGTTGATTTCACGCAATTCAGCGTTGTTGGAGGGATCTTTTTCATCCTTGGTATTGCCCTGGTGATGCTAGGAACAGTTTTTTTTGTGATCAACGTTTTCGCTACAATCACTTATACCCCTGAGGGATGGGACAAACAACCATCAGGAGCGTTGATTGCATCTGCCCTTGGTGTAAGCGGGATGAAGAACCTTTTCTCCAGGAATAAAAAAGAGCACCTGGTGCCACTTCCTGTCGCTGCCATCGCCCGGGGAACCGTAGATGTAGCCCTCAACGCAGGAATAATCCTTTTCACCGGTGTGCTGATCCTTGTTTACATGTTATTTAACCTGTTTGGGATTAGCCTTAAGGATACGGCCATTGATGCCTTGTTATACAAAAACTGGTTCTGGTGGGGGCTAGACCTGGTCGCTGACGGGCTTGTACTGATCTTTGTCGCCGGAACATGGTATCTGCTTGCAACACTGATCACCGGGAAAAAACTTTTCATGGAAAACATTGCCCGTACAGCCTTGCTGGTTGAATTGGTGGTTTCATGGACTGTTTGGTCACATCATCTCCTTTCGGATCAGGCCCAGCCAGGGTTTTTAAAAGTACTCTCAGGTGAAATGGTTACTGCCTTGGAACTAATCACTCAAGGATTGGCTTTCTTTATCACGCTTGCCACCTTGTGGAGTGCCCGTCCATTGAAAATGACCAACCCGCTGAAGTTTTTGCTTGGCGGGTTGCTCGGCTTTGCCCTCGCTGTTCCAGCAGGCATCATGCAGGCTGATATTGGGCTCAACAGGATTCTTCACAACACTCAATGGGTCATCGGTCCTCATGTACACGTTGCCATCCTGGTTGGACTGGCCATGACGCTATACTCAGCAATCTACTTCCTTTTCCCGATCCTTACCAATGGCGCCCAGCTTTTCAGCCAGAAACTGGCAAACTTTCACTTCTGGTGCCAGCTTGTAGGCGGCATTGGCATGGGAGCATTCATGGGAATGGCCGGATTGCATGGAATGCTTCGCCGTTCCCTGTATGTAAACGGTGAATTCAACACTTACATGGTACTGGCAGGATTGTCAGGTGCCCTGTTACTCTTGGGTTTCCTGGCATTTTTCTATAACATCGTAATGAGTGTGGGCATCAATGGTGTGATCGGGATATTTATGCCATCAAAACTCAAAACCAAAGATTTGTTGCCAACCAAGGCATAACTCATTTCCAGTTCGAAAAAAGCTGCCTCAGAATAACCGGGGTGGTTTTTTTTTGCGGTAATTTCGGTTAAAATGTCAGCGTTTTGTCACTATCCAGCGTCCATTGCACTAATTCTTTCATGGTACTGAGTTCGGTGCCATCTATGAGCGGAAGATCCTTTATTCCCCTTGCTTCTGCACAGGAGCCACAGATTTTGACTTTTCCACCTTTCAATAGCACCGATTTAATCATCCTTTCAATATTATAATAACCCTGGGGTGTAATCTGATTGGGCAGTGCGGCGGTTGCAGCATCGGCCATCAAAAAAACGCGGACTTCGGCAGTTTCATCCTCTTTCTGGATGGTCATGGCCATCCGCAGTGCATTGTAGGCTTTCTCAGTGCCGTATGGGGCATCGTTGATGATAAACAGGATTTTCATAGGAGGGATGTTGAAAAATGTTAAAATGTTATAACCTTATTGGACCACTTCACGATGTCGTACATGTCCTGCATGGTGGAAAGCGGGCACATTTCTGAACCCTCCTTTTTACGGATGGTCAGGCATGTCCCACATGCAAAAATCTTCCCGCCATTTTCAACAAACTTTTTAATCTGGTCGGTTACCTTAAATTTGTCGGTATTCAACGACTCGCATTCAACCCCTTTTGCCAATAAAAAAACTTTAACCGAATCTCCCTCGCCAATTGCGAAATTCCCGAACCTGAATGCATTCCATACCGTTTCAGGGTCATTGGAATAAATGACCATTCCGATTTTCATCTTTGGATCCGGAATTGATTCCTTAACGGAAACTGGCGTTGTTTGGCTAATTCCTATGAAAGGAAGAAGATAGAGCAGGAAAAAAATAATCTGTTTCATGAGTTCGTTTGTTTAAATGTGCGGTTACAAAGGTATGTTTTATCAAATCGTTATACATCTAAACAAAGTCTATTTGCATTTACGACCAATAAAAAAAGCGTTCAGGCCTAAGCCTGAACGCCCTAATCATGGACTGGACCGAAGGTCAGAACTTGATTTTACCTTCAACATCAGAGATGCTTGCATCAAATGATGACCTGAGAAAATCAATGACTTTCTTGATGCCAGGGGTGAAACTGGTGGTGAAGACATTACCGTCCGAATCATTCAGCCGCATTGAGCAGTTGAAATCATTGGATGCAGTCTGGAACCTTTCCAGTTCGCTTCGGGTCTGGACCAGCTTGGCCCTTTTTTCGATGACCAGCTGGAGGTTTTCGACCTTGAGTATCTTCTCCATCAGGGTCATTTCCTTGACCGGTTCAGGAGCAGGAACAACTGGTTTTTCAGGTTCTACCTTCAGAAGAGGCTTTTGCTCTTCGGTTTTGGTCTCTTCGGGGTTGAGAACCGTTTTTGCAGCTGCAATAACTGCGTTTTCTTCTTTGGATGCTCCTCCATTGGTCGGCTTCAGTACTGGTGCTATAATCTTTGTCATTGTGTTTCGCTGCTGCCTTGCAGACTTTTTTAGGCATCTGGCTCGCCGGGGTTTAAGAAAAAATTTATGCCTCGGGAACAAACGGAGTGAAAATTTTAAGCAAGAGTTCAGGTCATGATTTTATGCAATAAAATCTGAATGAACCCGAAGGGTGACAGTGCCAGAAGGCGGTCACTCTTAGCGAAAAAGATTTTCATGAGTTTAACTTTGCTGCAAATTTTGAGTAATAGTGGGTTGGCTTTTGCTTGCTTTCTCCTATAAATCCTCTTCAAATACCAAATTATAGAGCCTTTTGGGTGCTACTTTCTCCTGCGAGTTTATCCGTCATTACTGACGGCCATAACTCATGTCTGTGTTCTCAAAGTC
>Ga0268284_1000747_pt1 | contig 19865 bp, 10 predicted proteins | sample saktaG_14_FD_190137 | JGI IMG/M metagenome (GOLD analysis project Ga0268284, IMG submission 190137) | Saline water microbial communities from Sakinaw Lake, British Columbia, Canada - sak_2013_06_06_40m | ecosystem: Environmental > Aquatic > Non-marine Saline and Alkaline > Saline ...
CCACGCGCCCATACCGATGGCTCAATCGCAAGCGCTACGACGAGGACTACAACTAGAATGTGCGTGAATGTTCTCATGGGAGACTCTCTAAGTATAGTGTTACTGTCGTGCATGACTGTCAGGCCATCGGGCACATTCAGCGTGCCGCTCGTGTCAGGGTGAGTTCCGGCACATCGGGCAGGGCAACATCGCCGGCGAACCGGTTCATGGAGTTGATGCTGAGCGTGTCGTCGCCGCTGCAGGTCATGAGATAGGTGGCGCTGAACGGCGTGCCATTGACGAGCATGCCATTGCATTCGATCGCCCAGCCGCTTTCTTGCGGCGACCACAGGCCCTTGTCGGTATTGCCGCGCGAGTCAAACGTCCATGAGGCGACCTGCCGCAGGTCCGGGTCCCAGCCGATGACTTGCGCGCCCTGCACCAGTACGTTGGTATCAGCCTGTGTAATCCATGTGCGCTGGAAGAACGGGCCGTCACCGACGCGCGTGATGGTCATCTCGGTGCGCAGACCGTTCGTGCTGGCCTGCCACGTGCCCACCAGCCATGCCAGATCCTTCACCACGGCGTATTTATCCAGCGTGCTGTCCACCAAGTCTTCCACGCTCACCATCACCCATTCCTTACCTTGGCGCACATGCGTGGCGATGTACTGTTCCGCTGTCGACTCCGCCCCAGGCTTTGCGATCACCGTGGTGGTGCCACGCTCCACCGCCGTGAATGCGTTGATCAGCTTGATTTCTTCCACCGCCACCGTCACCGTGGCTTCGGGATTCCCGGCAAAGGCATCCTGGTAGAACTTCTCGATCGCCGCACGCCCTTTGTACACGGTGCCGCCCGAGTCGGTGTACGTGCCGTGGGGCGACCACTCCGCGGCGATGGCCTTGGCATCGTGCGCGTTGTACGCCCGCACAAATTCCTGCACCTCGCGCTGCACTTGCTGCTTCACGGCCGCGGTGATGCTGGCGACATCAAATGTCTGCGGCATCGCCCCGCGCGCAGGCAACAATCCCGTGTTAGTGGTCAGTACTCCAGACTGCGCAATGGGCGGCGGGGCCAAGCCTGAACCGGGCGCGGGATCCGCCGCCGGTAGGACAGCCGCCAGACAGAACGCCGCCAGAACAGTGCTGACAAGGTATTGGCTCATAACCGAACTCCTCATGTGGTGACGCAGAGCATGTCGACAGATAGTGTAACATTGTGGACAGGGGAAATCAAGGTTTTCTGTGCGTTCGTTCCGCTATCAAGGAGCTGCACAATGCTGGCACGGTAATCCCTGCTGTCATGGCTGATTGTGCGGTGGCAGAGGTGCAGTGATTGATCACATGCGTGGAAGACAAGTACGCGCGAGCAGCGCAGTTGGCGCAGTTGGAGTGTAAGTCTCAGCTTGAGCAGCAACAACACTAGGCGCGCATGCACTCACCTTGCCATCAAAGACCTCGATCATGTGCGCTAGAGTAGCGGGCGCAGGCTGCTCACGGATTTCAGCCCAACATCCGCACCGGCACGGTGACAACCAAAAAACGCACGCCCCGATCAGCGGGGCGTGCGGCGCAAACACTTGCAATACGATGCGGGTCAATCTTTCGACCAGAACTTCCACCATTTCTTGGGGGCCGGCTCAGCCTTTTTCGGGGTAACGGCGTCTTTAGCCACCTCTTTGACGCCGGCTGCGGAATCTTTAGCCACCTCTTTGACGACGGCTGCGGAATCTTTGGCCACCTCTTTGACGCCGGCTGCGGAGTCTTTGACCACTTCTTTGACGACGGGCACGCTGTCTTGGGCCGCCTCTTTGACGCCGGCTGCGCCATCTTTAGCCACCTCTTTGACGACAGTCGCGCCACCAGAGGCTGCCGATTTGACGCCGGCTGCGGAGTCCTTGACTGCTTCTTTGACAACGGGTACGCTTTCTTTGGCCACCTCTTTGACGCCGGCTGCGGAGTCCTTGACTACTTCTTTGACAACGGGCACGCTGTCTTTGGCCACCTCTTTGACGCCGGTTGCGGATTCTTTGGCCACTTCTTTGACGACGGTTGCGCCGTCATGGGCCACCGCTTTGACGTCGGTCGCGGCGTCACGGACCACGCCGGCTGCGGCGCCATTGGCCGCCAGCAGCAAGCCAGCCAGAATGAAAAAGGTACCAACCAGTAGAGTGTTGTGCATAGTGCTCCTTGTTTGAGTGAGGTTCGTTGTTAGGTGTTAGGTGTTGGTACACGGGGACCACCTGTAGCCCCGTGCGCATTGCATTTTACAGACGCATGCTTCACGCGCTTATTCATTAACGCCTTTTTTTCTCAGTCCTGCCTGTTGCGGCTCGGAGTGCCGCAAAAGTGGTATTCAACATTCGTCATGCACCCGGTCCGCAGGCGGATGCGGAGTGTCCGCTGCCGCGTTCATTTCTTCCGCGCGCGGCGGCGCAGGCGCGCCTCGGCCGGGTCCACATGCCGCTCGGCCTGCTTGACTTTGCAGCCGATCAGCACCGGCTTGGCCGCCAAGGTCTTGCCTTTGAACGTCGGCAGGAACGGCCGATGCGCCGCCAGCAGTTCGCGCGTCATCGCTCGAATCTGGTCGAGTGTGCATATCGCCGCGGTCAACGGATCGAGCGCCATGGCTTGAAATACTTTCTCCGGATCGGCTTCGAGCGCCGCCTCGACCGCTAGTTGCTGCGCGCTGATCTGCATCCGGTTGATCGCCGCCAGATGCGTCGGCAGTGCCCCGACATGCAACGGCTGCACCCCGTTCTTGTTCACATAGCACGGCACTTCGACGCAGCAGCCCGGCGGCAGATTCTCGATCAAGTTCGTGTTCGGCACGTTGCCGTAAATCACACAGGCATCCCCGCCCACCATCGCATTCACGATTTGCGAGCCGTACTCGACGCTGCGTGCCAGGTTGATCGGCTGCTTCCATGTCGCCATGGCATTCATTTGCTTGCGCCAGTCTTTGCGGTCGTACAGCTTCTTGATGAAACCGTGCTCGCCGTTCCAGCCGCCGCGCGGGCAGTATTGTGCCACGGTTGCCTGGTTCTTGCGAAACCAGGGCGAGTATTCCGAATTGTGCCCGCTCGACTCGGTCACCGGATAGCCAAAATGCTTGACATACTCCATCCGGCTCGTGTCGCCCAGCCAGATCTCCGGGTTGAGTGCCAATGCGCGCACCCGTGGCAGCAGGTCGACGCCGTCACGCTCCATCCGCAGCATCCACGCTTGATGGTTGATGCCCGCGCAGACGAAGTTGATCTCGTTCTGCGGCACCTGCAAGCGCTGGGCCCAGTCTTGCAGGCAACCCTGCACGGAGTGGCAGAGCCCCACCAAGCGGACTGCCGGCGCTGCATGCGTCATGCCCCAGCACAACATGCCCATGGGATTGGTGTAGTTGAGCACTTGGGCGCGCGGACACAATTCACGCACATCGCGCATAACCTCGGCCAAGACCGGCAACGTGCGCAGGCAACGCATGATGCCGCCCGGTGTGAGGGTATCGCCAATCGCCTGGCTGACGCCATATTTCATCGGGATGTCAATCTCGGCTTCGATCGCCGGATAGCCGCCAACCAGAATACTGGTGATCACAAAGTCACAATCCTTCAGCACACTGCGCCGGTCGCGCGCCGCCGTGCAGCTCGCCTTGGTGTAGCCGCCCTCCTTGAAAATCCGGCGGGTGATGCGCTCCGCATACTGCAGCCGCGCGGGATCCGTGTCCACCAGCGCAAACTGCGTGTCGCGCAGCGTATCATACGTGAGAATGTCCGCCACCATGCGGCTGGAAAACGCCATGCTGCCGGCGCCGATAATCGCAACTTTTTTCATGGTCATTTCTACTGCTGTTCGAGTTTGAGCGTGATGGTCGTGGCATCACACACGCTGGGTGGACCAAAATACTGAATCGGGCCGGCATTGAGATACTGCTCGCTGAGCGCCCACTCCGCGCGTTTCGCCGCGAAGGCCTTGAAGGGCGCGGCGTCGAGTTCAACCAGCGCTTTCTTGATCACCGGTTTGTGCTGGCCGTGGCGGCGCTCGATGTTCATCATCATGGTCAGCGGCACGCCGCCGGCCACCCATTTGCGCGCCGGCTGCGCCAGATTTTTGACGCAGGCCATGTAGCCCGTCACACCCGCTTGCGCCAGCGCCGCCGCCGTGTAGCCCAGCGCATAGCAATAATCCGCATCGAAATTTGAGGGGGCGGCGCAGCGGCCTTCGTAGCCAAAGAAGTGATGTTGCGCGCTGAAGTCCCCCGCGTAGGTCCCGTTCGCTTTCATCTCGCGCAACGTGTCGCCCACCAGGTCAATCAGCAGTTTTTCGGTCTCAATCCGCGACACTTGCACATTGCCGTGCGGATCGCGATCCATCAGCAGCTGCTCTTGAATCACCAGCGGCAGCGACGAGAACACCTGCGATGAAGCCGGCGTCAAATGCCGATTGACAAATTGGGCCTGGTCATCAAACGTCTTCAACGTCGCAAAAAACGCGTCGTCCTTCGCCAGCAGCTCGTTCAGCTCGTCGATCAACGCCTTGACTTCTGGCACAAACTCGATCAATCCTTCCGGCACCAGCACTACGCCGAAGTTTTTCTTGTGGGCCGCCCGGGCCGTGATGACGCCGACAATCTCGGCGACAATCTGCCGCAGCGTCAGCTTCTTGGCCGCCACTTCCTCGGAAATGATCGTCACATTCGGCTGCGTTTGCAGCGCGGCTTCGAGCGAAATATGGCTCGCGCTGCGGCCCATCAGCTTGATGAAGTGCCAATATTTCTTGGCCGAATTCGCGTCGCGACAAATGTTGCCGATCAGTTCGCTGTAGGTCTTCACTGCCGTGTCAAAGCCGAACGAGGTGGCGATCTGCGCGTTCTTCAAGTCGCCGTCAATCGTCTTCGGCACGCCGATCACCTGGATCGGCACGGTGTGCGCCGCGAAATACTCGGCCAACAGCGCCGCATTGGTGTTCGAATCATCACCGCCGATGATCACCAGCGTGCCAATGTTCAAGGCCCTCAGTGTCTGGCGCGTCTTCTCATACTGCTCGACCGTGTCCAGCTTGGTGCGCCCGCTGCCGATAATGTCGAAGCCACCGGTGTTGCGATACTGATTCACCAGCGCGTTGCTGATCTCGATATACTTTGCCTCGACCACGCCGGCCGGCCCACCCAGAAAGCCGTACAGCTTGTTGGTCTTGTGCGCCGCCTTGAGCGCGTCGAACAAGCCGGCGATGACATTGTGCCCGCCCGGCGCCTGGCCACCCGACAAGATCACGCCGACATTCATCGTGCGCGGCGTGCTCTGCGGCGCCGGCGCAAACGTCAGGACCGGCGCGCCATAGGTGTGCGGAAACAATGCGCGCACTTCGGCCGCATTCGTCACGCTGGTCGTCGGCGCGTCGCCGCGCACACTGACGTACATGCCTTGTTCTTCAAATACACGCGGCAGCTTGGGATGATATTTCGCGCGTTCTTTCGTCAAGGGAGAGACTATGTGCATAGTGGAGGTGGTAAAGATGACGGGCGTGCTGGTGGTGCCGGTGTGGCCAGACTGCCTCAGATGAACAATGCGCTGGCAAGCCGCCGACGATATTCGGCGACGCGCGGATCAGCGCCTAAAATATCAAACACAGCGACCAGCAGTTTGCGCGCTTCGCCTTGGTGGAAATCCTTGTCGCGCTCGATGAGGCTGAGCAAACCTTCGCAGGCCGCGTCAAGCTGGCCATCCATCACCAGGCAGCAGGCCCACGCATACACAGCCAGCATGTCCTGCGCATTCTGCTTGGCGCGTTCGGCCGCGGCGCGCGTGCCGCCCAGCGCGACGCAGCGGGCCTGCACTTCGATCAACAATTTGACGCGCTCGAGTTCATCCAGCCGATCGGGCGCATCCAGTTTGTCCAGCACGGCCTGTGCGGCCGCGCCGTCTTTCAGCATCACCTGGCAGCGTGCCAGCGTCAGCAGCGCGCTGACGTTTTCCGGGTCCGCGGCGATCACCTTGAGCAATAGTGCGCGCGCGCCGTTCGCCTCGCCTGCCGCCAGCAGTTCGCGCGCGCTGTCCACCGCGTTCTTCTGCTCAATCGGCTGTGGCAGCGCTTGCTTGATGTAGTCGTCAATCACCTGTTCCGGCTGCGCGCCATTGAATTGCCCGACCATCTTGCCGCCGCAAATCAGTTTGACCGCCGGGATGCTGCGCACCTGAAAATACTGGGCCAGCTCTGGCTGCTCGGCAATGTTGATCCTGGCAATATGCACGCGCGGCGCGTATTTGCGCGCCACCTTCTCGAGCAGCGGTGCGAGCACCTTGCACGGCGCGGCCGTCGGCGCCCAGAAATTCAGCAGCAGCAGTTCATCTTCCGGCAAACCTGCAATGGCCTCTTGCAGGTCCTGCGGCGTGCGGATGTCTTCAATTGAAATGTCGTTGAGTAGCATAAAAGTTGGTAAACCTGTTACAAACCACTAAAGTATAGTAGAATAGAGCAAATATGTCAAGGAATTCCGGCAGCCCCTGCTCAAACGCGGAGGGAGGCGCCGCTTCCATGATGACAGCCGTTGCCAAGTAACAACTGCACTTTTTCTATGCACAAAGAAATTGACCTCTGCACGCTGGTGCTCGCGGCCGGCTTCTCCACCCGCATGGGCCGGCCGAAAGCCCTGCTCGATTGGCACGGCGCGACTTTTCTGGCACAGATCTGCCGCGCACTTGCCGCGGCAGTGATGCCACGGGTCATCGTGGTGACCAGCGCCGCACACGACGCGGCCTGCCGTCTGCACACAACAGAAAATGTTATGTGTGTCATCAATCCGCAGCCGGAAGACGGCATGTTATCGTCCATCCGCTGCGGCCTGCGCGCGCTGGGCAGCACACGCGCGCACCTCATGCTCTGCCTGGTGGATCATCCCGGGGTGCAGGCCGCGACCTATCGCGCGCTGGCTGCGCACGCCGCAGCCGACACGATCGTCGTGCCGACGTATGCCGGCCGGCGCGGGCATCCCACCGTGTTTGGCGCCGATTTTCTTGGCGAGCTGCGCAACGGCGCGTGCCCCGACGGCGCGCGCAGCATTGTGCGCGCGCATCCCGACGCACTCCGCGCCGTCGCGGTGGATGACCCATTTGTGCTGATGGACATCGACACGCCGGCCGACTACGCCGCGGCACGCGGCACGCGATGAGCGGGGTTCAGGTCTTTACTTCGTACTTCTGCAATCGTTGATCGGCATTCTTCAATCACAGTGATTGACGAGTGACGAGCAAATGAAGTGAAACAAGGATGAAGTGCGGTACTTCACTTTTATTGCACCGTCAGGTTCTCGGCGCGGAACGCGCCGATCACGACCGTTACCTTGCTGCCTGATTTGACAATGCCGCGGGTGTTGGCGAAGATCACGAAATAGATTTTGCCGGCGGCGAGTTGCGCGGCGGTTTGGCGGAGCGGCCCGATTTTTGGCGAACTGGGCACGCGCAGAATGGCGCCAGTGGCCTGATCAATAAGGTGTGGTCTGTTCTCGCGCGCCGCCAGCGCGGCGGCTTTGGCCGGGTCGAGCACCTTGTAGCGGAAATCCAGCATGCGGCCGTGGGCAGAGAGGCGCAGGCTGGCGATCTCGATGCCCCACTGTGTGCGCAGCGTGGCGGCATCAGCCGCGCCGACGAAGCCGGAGGGCGCGTGGTTAGTGGTGAGCGCAGCCGGCGGAGCAGGACTGTTGGACACACACACTGGTGCTCGTGCCGGTGCCGCGCCCGCGCCCGCCAGCGCGAGCAGCGCGGTAATGCCGGCCACTGTTCGTGCCGTCTTCATGGCTTCAATGACTGCACCGCCCAGATCATGTGCGCCGGCGCCTGTACGCCGCCAGTGCCAGCAGGATTGCCAGCGGCGCGAATGGTTCTGGTGTGACCGAGACGGGATAGTTCTCGCTGACGGGCAGGCCGGGACGTGGGGTGTACACATCGGCCACCCGCGCACGCACATACACCACCCGCGGATAGGGCCCGCTGACCAAGCCCGCAAAAGATCCGTCCACTTGCACCATGCTGGCGAGTGGCTCCCACGTGTCGCCGGACTGATCGCGAAATTCAACCAGCAAAACAGATTCCGGCAGGACATCGTTGCCCGGGCCCACCAGCACGCTACCGCTCACCGTGCCGTTGACGGTCTGCGTCGGCGGCGGCTGCGTCATGGGGATCAGATAGGCCGGATTGATGTTGGTGATGAGGGGGTCGCTCGGCCATTGATAGGCATCCGCTGCGCTGCTCAACGTGCGTTCCGTCGTGTTGCCGAGCGTATCGCCGTAATACGCGCTGTTGGTGATCCGCGTGGCGGAGAAGCAGCGCAGCCAGCCGCGGCGCGTCGCATCGGACGAGCCGATCGAGCCACTGACTTGGCCAGGCTTGCTGGTGAAGCCGACACCGGCATCGTCATCACCCATGCGGCATGTGTCGACTTGGTACTCGAAGCATGCGGGCGGCAGATAATTAGTAAACGCATTCCCGGTCGCAGCCCAGCCCCAGTTGGTGGGCGTGGCGAGGTCGTCAACGCCGTTGGCATCCGAGACGCACTTTTGAACATAGAGACCGACCGGCGCGGGAGTCAGATCCTTCATGCGCACCAGGTGCTGAAAGCTGGGCGCCTCGTCCGTGACATAAAACGCTTTCGTGGACGCCAACGCAGCCGTGGCAAGCAGACACACGAACGCGAGCGTGCTAGACAGTGTCATTTTCATCGCAGTGTTCCTGTGGTTCATAAGCGCATGTGCTTAGTATGGTTTCGGCACGATCCAATTCGTGGTTGCGCCGGTATGCAGCGGATTAATCAGCATGAGATAGCCTTTGCCCGCCATCACGTTGGTGGCGACCGGTGCGTCGTAGAACCAGGCCCCGACGCCGCGCGAGGCCGTGAAGGTGTCGCCGCCGATCGGCTCTTGGCTTTGCACCTTGTCGCGGTTGTTGAGCAGGCCGCTCTGGTCGGTCAAGACCGAGGCAACCGCGCCCTGGTCGAACGACGCCCGGGCCGGATACGGATAGCCCACCCAGTTTTCGCGCACGAGCACGCCATCCGACTGGACGATGCCGGCGACCGTGTGGGTGGCCGCGTTGCGGACCTTGCCGACGAACGTCAGTGGTTTGTCCGGGCCGGTATGCAGCGGGTTAATCAGAATCGAGTACATCTTGTGTGCGTACCAATTCGTGGCAGCCGGCGCATCCACGAACCAGACGCCATTGCCGCGCGAGGCGGTGAAGGTATCGCCGCCGACGGGTTCCTGGCTCTGGATGCGATCGCGCCGGCTGAGCAGGCCGGTTTCGTCGGTCAAGCAGGCGGCAACCTGCAGCTCGTCGAACGATTTGAACGGCACGCTGTTGCCGTTGTTGTCGAGAAAATCGAGCGGCGATGACACCCAATTCTCGCGGAAGAGCACGCTGTCCGATTGCTTGATGGCGAGCGTGAAGGCGCCCACATCATACTGGCTGGTGAACACGCCGGTCACAAGCCGGTAGTAGATTGACGGATAATTCGACGCGGCGGCATGTGACCACGGCGAGACCACATCGGCGGCCAGCACAAACCAGTCGGCAGGATCGGTCGAGTAATAGCGGTTGGTGCAGGCCAGCACGCCTGCTGTGCCGTTGCTCCACGACAGTTGCACGGCGCCGCCCGACAGGTTGATGCTGAAGAGCGTGAGATCGGCGGGCGTGCCAGTGGGGGCTTGACGTGTGATCATGAGGGTATCGAAGCTTTGCACGTCGACCGCATTGGTGCCGAACACGGCGACGACATTCGGGCCCTGCACCAGATTGTTGACCGTGAGCTGCCATGCGGCGGCGGCGGCAATGCTGCCGGCGTCCACGATCGGCCCGGCCAGCTCGTTCGAGTGGCATGCGTACGTCAGATTGCCGACGCAGAAGAGGCTGGTGCCGCCGATGGTTGCGCTCGCGACCTCGTTCTGAACCGTGAAGTCCGCGTTGGTGATGCCCACGAACGGCGGCGCATCATAGGTCACGTCGTGGCTGTCATTTGCCAGCGCGCCCACGCTGTTGGAGCCGTAGACGAAAATCGTATTCAGACCGGGAAGAAGGGCCACCGCATTGCTCCACGCAAAGGCGCTGCTTGCGCCGCCCATGGCGGCGTTTGACACCCACAGGCCGAGCGTGTCGGCGTTGTTGGTGCCGTAGATATTGACGAGCGGCACCGGCACGTGCTGGGGCGCCGCGTTGGTGATGTCGACAAACGGCGCATCGGGTAGCCACGGCGCGTTCACGGCGAGGTGGGCGAGCATGCCGCCGAAGCCGTTGGTCGCGATCACCAGGCCGAGCCGGCGGTCGTACAGGGCGAAGACATTGGTCTGGTACACGCGCAGCACGGCGTCCATCGTCTTGAGCGGCGCGAGCGGTGTTGTGTAGGTCTGACGGGTGTAGGGCATCGGATTGCCGTCTTCCGCAACCAACTGGAAATCCGCCCCGTCCAGCGTGGGAATATGATAATCTATGCCGGCGTTAATCAGGCGCAAAAGAATGCGGCCGTTCGGCTGGCCCGCCGGCACGGGCGGCAGGCCATTGGTGTACGAAACGCCGTTGATGAAAAAGTACTGGGGATGGTACGCGAGCGTGCTGGTCACTTGCTTGCCCGGGCCGTAGTTGCCGGATGCAACCGCATCGTGCAGATCCGGATCAATCGCGCTGAACAGCAGGGTCACTTGGGAATCAAAGGGAACGGCGGGGTAGGCCATGCCCGCGCCGTCGAGTTTGGTGAGCGAGCCGTAGAGGCCCATTTGCACCTGGAGCGCGGGATGCGAGCCGCTATGGTAGAGGTAGGTGCCGGCCTGCAGATTCGACCAGGCATAGTCCGCCATGCCACCGGGCGGGGCCTCATGGGTGAAAGAGCGGACGCGGCCGTCCGGATTTCTGACGGGGTTGCCTAAGGCTGCCTGCTGGCTGGGCATGACGAGCGAGACGGGTTCCGGCAGCGTATTGGTAAGGTGGATCACCAGATCCTGGTTGCCCGGCCCCACGGCGATGGCTGGGCCGGGTACGGTGATCGTTCCGTCCTGGTTGCTGGCGCTGGAATCTTGGGCGAAGCCCCACATGACTACGGTCCTGCCGTCCGTCATCGTATTTGTCGTCAGCGCCGCGCGGAGGTACAGCTCCGTCAGCGCGCCCCGGCTCGTGCCGGCCAGCATAAGGCAGACACCCAGCACGAAGAGTCGCGGTCGCAGCGTCATTCTTGAACAGTTCATATTTGTCTCCTGATTTTCACAGAGCATTGCCTGGCATTAGTGCCCGGGCGCCATGGTCATCATGTTGGTCGCCGGGTATGCTTCGATCATCGCCATGGTCAGCATCCCGCCGGGGAAAATGTTGTTGTTGCAGATTTCCTTCTCGTTGTGCGAGTGCCACATGAACGTATAGCCGCCGTTCGGATTGAAGCCGACATCGCCGGGCGGCAGAATGCCGCTGCTGCCCAAGAACGGGCTGCCGCCATAGTGCGCGCCAAAGGTGAGCTGCTGGTCGTTGGGCAGGCTGACGGGGAACGGCTTGGCGTGGTCGGGCGCATACTCAAACGGCGCCAGCGGGTCGTTCGTGCTGGTGTGGCCGTAGACGTCCCAGCCAAGCTTCGCGCCGGTCCACGTGAAGATGGCGTCAAAGGTGGTGCCGGGCATCGAGGGGATGGTGAAGGCCGACTGCGCCAAGTCGGGGCCGGCGCCCGGCGCGCTTTCCAACACACGGCCATCGCGGGCGATGATGCTGGTGTTGTTGCCATGATGGTGGAAGGGGTGCGGATCGCGACCGCCGCCAATCACGCGCATCAGCACCTTCTCGCCGGGATGGAACATGGGCATGCAGTCGTACGGCTGCGTCGGCAGCCAGGACACGCGGGGATCCAGCATGGTATCCGGCCCGGTGCGGCCATTGATAAACCAATAGACGGGCCACCATTTCGTCGTGTCCACCTCGGCCATGCGGCCCTGCTCGACCAAATCGTGAATGTCCTCGTCCATCTCGGTCAGGAGGAAGAGAAACTCCTGGTCGAACATGGTGTTGGTATGCGCATAGGCCTGCATTGCGATCACCGCACCCATGCTGTTGGTGGGACGGATGATCAGGGCGCCAACCATGCCCATCTCAATCTGCAAGTCGGGCCGGGTGCCGCTGTGATACAGATACGTGCCGGGCTGGCGCGCGGTGAAGGCATACGAGACCGTGCCGCCGTTGGTGCTTGCCTCGCGGGTGATCGCACCCGGCACGCCGCCGCTGGCCACCACGCCGGCCTGGCCCGGAAACACCAGTGAGACGGGGACGTTTAACTGATTGGCAAGGTTGACTTGCAGCGCGGCCCCCTGGGCGGCAATGATCGTTGGCGCGGGATATTGCACCGGGCCGGCCTCGTGTGCCAGGCCCCAGACATAAATGCTATTGCCGTCGGCTGTGCTGATATGGCCGTCCGTGGCGGTCAGGTTGATGACCGTGTTGCTGATGCCGTCAATCATGTGCATTACCATTTCCGCGCGGGCACTGCCAGCAGCAAGCGCCAGGAGCGCCAACAGTGCCGCCAGGCCCAGCGTGCCCGGTTTTACTACATGCATCGTCATTTCAATTCTCCATTGGGATGTTCGTGTCGTCGTATGACAGGGGCCTATTCGATGACAATCTCGGTCATCATGCCGCCATAGTCTTCCTGGTCATTGCTCAGGTGATTGAGCCGGGTGTTGTACATGAAGTAGCTGCCCGGCGCAATGCCGGTGGTATCGAGCAGGAGGTCGTAGCTCTCGCCGCCGCCGAGCGTGACTGAGGTGGTCTTGTAGTACAGGTTCATCCCGCTGGTGCTGCGCTGCAGCCGCGCATCTTTGCCGATCACCTGCATCGGGATGCCCAGCACGGTCAGCGAGTGAAAGTCGGCGATCGAGAGGTTGGAGACGCGCAGCAGGATTTTTTGGCCCGGGGCCGCCCGCACCAGCGCGCTCACTTTTTGCGATTCGTTGTCGGCCGTTGCGTTGTAGAGCGGGCCGGGCACGGTCGTGTCCGGGTAGCCGCGGCCGTTGATCATCGGATAGCTCTCATGCAGCGACCAGAACGGCAGGGGCTGCACGGCGATGTGTTGCTCGTGGAAGTTCCGGTCAAAGCCCGTCAACTGGATCGGGCAGTCCAAGTCGTAGTAGGTCGAGCCGTCGCCATCGTCGTAGGCGTACGTGAAGCCTTTGTGATGCACGAACGAACCCAGGATGGTGCCGTCAGGCAGGTTGTTCTGCTTAGGCAGGACGTAGAGACTGCCCAGCATGCCCATTTCCATGTGCTCGGTCGCCTCAACGTGGCAGTGATACATGAACGTGCCCGGCTCGACGATCTCGTAGTAGTAACGGAAGGTCGAGCCCATGTTGATCGAGACGGACGCCATCGGCTCGCCGTCGAAGATCGGGGCCGCGTTGGGGAAGCCGTGGAAGTGGACCGTGTGCGGGTCAAACAGATCGGGGCGCATGATCATGCCGACATTCGAGAGATCGAGGTAGACCCGCTGCCCCTCCTTGAGCACGATCGTGGGGGCACATATATTGGCCTTCAACATGCCGTTCATCATCACCATCGGCGGGGCCGTGTGGCCAGAATCCATGTCGCCGTGCACCAGCGCCGTGAGGGTCTGGTCGGAAAAGCCGAAGCAATACAGCTCGTTGCCATCAGCCATCTTGGCGAAGCCGTCACCGGCCGCCAGATGGACGTAGTTGACATCGTTGCTGACATTGCCGTCGCCATCGGTGTCGATCCCGTCGTTGTCGGGCGGATACATCGAGTGATGGAAGAAGGTTGCGGCCGCATACTGGCCGAGGGCATAACCAAGGGCAAGCCCCTGCTCGTTGCCATAGCTGAAATGGAGGCCACCCCAGACGCGTTCGACGCCGGCCTCGTTGGCCGCCTCACTGAAACTGCCGTAGTACCGCTGCAGCATCGGATTCATGTACTCGTTGACGGCAAACACGATGGTGTCGGTGCCGAAGAAGCCCGCCAGCACGCCCGCCGCAGCCGCGCTGAAGGTGCTGTGCGCGGAAACGTATTCGGGGAAGGCCGGGGTGGTGATCATGGGCGTCCAGTTGGTATCCGCCACGGTCGCCGGATTGCCATCCGTGGCCGCCTCGCGAATCGCCGCGATGGGGCGCCAGCGGTTGTAGTAGTACTTTGCGTCCCACGCTGCAATGCCGGCGTCGGCCAGGCCGATGTTCAGCAGGGCGAACAAGCGCGCGTTGTCCGAGAGTGAGTTTGTACGCTGCGCGGCCGTGTAACGGGCGATCTGGTTCCAGCGGCCGGCCGTCGTCACCGTGCCCGGCATATCGGTCCAGAACATGACGGCCTGTGACTGGGCCAGCGTGCGGTTGCTGCTGACCAGCGCGCCGATGGCTTTGACTTCGTCGAAATCGGCAGAGTACACGGCGCTGTCCAGCTCGGGTGGCGGCGGTGGGCGGAACTGCATGCCGTCCATCATGGCGAACGGCGTGGCCATGCCCCAGTGCGGCATCATCGGCGGCATATAGCCTGGTGGCGTCGGGCGCCAGTCACCTGGATTGGTGCCCGCCGTATAATTGGTCATCATCATCGTCATCATGTCGGGCGCGCGCCAGGCCAGCATCTGTTGGCCGATGTCAACGCCAAGCATAATCCCGTTGGTCTTGGCCACGCCATCCGCGACCAGTGCCAGCGAGTTGGACAAGGCGACATTGAGATAGGCCACCTGCGTGGTGTAGATGCCGCTTAGGACGGTGTGCGCCGCCGCCGCCGCCGCCGCTTCGCGTGAGCAGGCGTCCCAAAACCGGGCCAGCGAGCGGTAGGGGCTGTGGGTCATCTCAATCGCGTTGACCGCATCGTACATCGCCCCGTGCGTCATGGCCAGCGTGCGCGCTGCCACGGGCGCCATCTGCGCGTTGGTCTTGACCATTTCGAGCGCGATCAGATTCCAGATCGTCACCACGTCTTGCGCGACCAGGGTCCCGTTGGTCACCGCGTTTTGCGCGGGCGGATTGCCGGCATAGCGCACCACTTGATACAATTGCGTAAGCTGATTGTTGATCTCGTTGAGTTCAGCCTGACTGTTGGCCGAATCGGCAAAGGCGCGGAAGGTGGGCAGATACTGATCCGCGCCCGGCGTTGGTATGGCCGGTGCGCTGAGCGCCGAAAAGACCACGGTGGTCGAGGCGCCCACCGCCAGCGAGCCCAAGGTGGCAAAGGCATCTTCAGGCGTGCCCGGCGGCACGTTGGCGCCCGGCTGGTCACGCCACACGGAAAGCCCGCCGGCCACGCCGTTCGTCTGGCCTTGGTTGCGCACTTTCACATGCGCGGAAAATGTGCCGCCATTGGTGACCACTTGCGGCACCAAGCTGATTTCCGTCACCGCGAAATCCGGCAGCGGTAAGGTGACCGTCAGCACGACCACCGCCAGATTGCTGTTGGTCAGTCCGTCGCTGGCCGTGTAGTAGAATGTGTCAACGCCCTCGAAGCCCGGATCGGGCGTGTAGGTGAACGAGCCGTCTGGATTAAGCGTCAGTGCGCCATTGTCCGCGCCGGCGAACAAGACCGCGCTGAGCGGATCGTGATCCACGTCAGTATCATTGGCTAGCACACCAGGCGCCGGCACTGTCAAGGCCAAGCCCCCGTTGACAGCATAGGCATCATCGTTGGCAACCGGTGCATCATTGACCGGTTGCACCGCCAGAACCACTTCGGCCGGCCGGCTCCGCAGCGCGCCAGATCTGGCACGGTAGGTAAACGTATCCGTGCCGTTGAAATTCGTGGCGGGCCGGTAGTTCAGCGTGCCACTCCCGCTCAAGATCAGCGTGCCGTGTGACGGATTGCTTTCCACCACGGCCTGCAACGGACTCGGTCCAACGTCGTTGGTCAACACGCCCGGCGCAAAAACGAGGAGCACGGTGTCTTCGGTGGCAGAGTAGGTGTCATTGGATGCCACGACGGTCGCCAGCGCGTACTCGTCCGCGCCAATGTCGGGATTCGTGCCATAGGGGCGGTAGTCCGTATCATAGTCGCCGCGCAGGGACGGGAACTGGCTCAGGAATGTGCTTTCGCCACGGTTCACGGCCGGCGACGTGCTGACGATGTGGTAGTTGCCCTGCACGCCGGTGGGCTCGAAGCGGACATTGATATTGTTGCCCGCCTCATCCACGGTCGCGGCGGCCATGAGTGCATTGGTGTAGCCCGCCATGAACAGCGGATTGGTTGCCAGATTCGAGGAATCGTAGCCCGTCACACTCGTCAGAATGCAGTTGCGCGGATTGAGCGGCATGCCGGCGGGTGAGCCAATGTCGCGGTACGGGGTGCCCGGGTTAGGTTTGAGATTCTGCGCAACGCCATCAAAGTAGAACGAGCGATTGTGCCAGATGATCGTGTCGTAGAGGGTCGGATTCGAGTAGGTCTGGCCCGACGCGGCCGCCAGCGTGGCGTTGTGAGGATACGCAACGATGCCCGCGCCCTGCGGGGTCGAGTTGGTTGCGCCGGTCGGGAACGCAGACTTGGCGGTCGCCGCGCTGTCGTTGTTGGCCACCGTGTTGAAAATGATCCGCGCCCGCGTGACGTCGGTCAGCGAGATGCCGCCTGCCGCATAGCCCGCCACGTTGTTGACAATAATATTGTTGAAGAGGTCCAGCGTGTACCAGTTGACCGGATTGGCACTGGCTATGACATCGTCGCCGTTCACGCCGTTGAGGCAGATGCCGCCACCATTGCCCGAGCCGGCAAGGTTGCCCTGGATCAGGTTGCCCTCGATCGCCACGGAGCCCGAGCCCGTGTTGCCGCCGGCCGCCACGGCCTCGCCGCCGATATAGATGCCGCCGCCGTCGCCGCCCACCGCCGTCCCGAAAAATACTTCGTTGTTGCGGATCACGTTCCGCGCAATCAGGCCGCCCGCGCTCACGCCCGTGTGGCCGATGCCGCCGCCGTTGCCGCGGCAGAAATTGCCCAAGATCCAATTATCGAGGATACGGTAGCCAGTCGCGCCAGTGTTGATCGCCACGCCGCCAGCGCCGTTGATGCCCCCGTTCTTTAGGATCTGGTTGCCCTGAATGGTCACGTTCTGATTGTCAAAGACAGTGCCCGCATTGTCCAATTGGCCGAGCGAGATGCCGCCGCAGAAGGTGCCTTGGTTGCCATCCAGCCGGTTATTGCTGATGCGCAGACGGTGGGCATACATATACACCTGGATGCCGCCGCCGGAAATTGAGCCGCGGATGGTGAAGCCGTCAATCCGCGACGGGGCCGCGTTGAAGCCGGTGCTGCTCGTGCCGAACGCGGTGAAGCCCGGATTGTCGCTGGTGACAAATGGATCGCTGCCGAGAATGCTGAGCACCTTTGCATGCCAGGTCGCCAGGCGGCTGGGTGGCGTCGGATTGGCGTACACCAAGGAGGCTGCACCGGCGCCTTGCACGCGCACCGGCTTGTAGACTATCGGATTCTCATTGTAGACGCCCGGCCCGACCAGGATCAAGTCGCCCGGCAGTGCGGCATCAATGGCTTCTTGAATGGGATCGGGCAGTGGATCAGCCTGCGTCGGCGTGCGCGGCACCACCTGATGCAGCGCACCAACGCCACCGTACGTCAGCGTGACACCGATCGGCGAGACAAGGCCACTGTCGCGCCGCGTTACCATCAGCCGGCCTTCGGTGCCGGCAAATATGGTGGCGTTCAGTCTGGCCTTGATGACATTGGTGCTCCAGGAGACGATCGTCAGGGGCAGCCCCTCGATCGTCACCGTGCCCGCGTTGGTGCCAAAGCCATAGTCGCGGACAATCATGCTCGAACTACCAAACGGCATGGCCGGGTCGGGCACGGGCGTCGGCCCCATGGCGGTGATGACGAGCACCTGCGCCGTGCTGGTAACGTACGGGCCGACGAAGCCGGCGGTTCCGTTGGTGACAGACCAGATGACCGGTGTTTTGTCCGGCGGCTCGACATCCAATTGATTGTTCGGATAGCCGACAAAGCCGGCGATGGGCACGATCGGCGTGTCGGCATACAGCACCGTGCCGGGATAGTAGTGCAGCGTCCAGGGCGTCGTACTGAAGTTCGCATTGTAGAACGGATCGGGTATCCGCCGCCGGCCCGTTGGATCGGTCGGATCGGCCATGGTTGGATCGTTCAGGATGATCGTCAGCATGTTGGGCGCCACGCCACTCGGCGCGGGAATGTTGACGCTGTAGGTCGAGGGCACCAAGGCGTTGTAGGTGCCGAATTCGTCTGAATAGACATGCGCGACTTCGTTGTCGGCCCAGTCACGGATCGAGATGGGCAGCCAGCCGGGCGAGCCCTTCTCGCCGTAGATCGGGCTGAAGGCGTTGAACTCGGCGGTCAAATCGTTCAGTACAAAACCGACCACACGCGTCGCTTTCGGCACCTCAGTGTACATGTTGAAGTCCGCACCGGCATTGCGGCCGTCTGCAACCCGCACCCATTTCATGTCCGCCAGCGGCCGCGTCTCGCCCGCAAACGGCGCGGCTATCTTCTGATCCGGAAACAGCGTCAGGTACGGCGGCACGATGTGCAATGGATCGCCATTGTTGGTCGTGCCCACGCAAACCGGCGCCAGCGCCATGAGGCTTGGTTGATAGGCATCGCCAAAGACAACATTGAAGCTCTCCTCCTTCTGAATCTCGTAGCCGGGAGGTGGGACGCCCTGGACAATATACATGCCGGGCGGCAAGCCATCCACTTCATTGGTCGTGTTGACCATGCCGCCGGGGAAGTACGAGACGAACGCATAGCCGCCATCAAACACACCCGGCCGGATCTGGTTCCAGGTGCTGTAGTTGTCGCTGCCAATGATCGCCTTGCCCAGCACCACCGGCGGACTCATCTGGATCGAGCCGGCCGGCTTGTTGTCGTCCGTGCTGTCGGTCCACACAATCTGAAGGGCGTCGCCGACATCGAAGACGCCATTGGTGTTGTGGTCAACATCTTCCGGGCCTCGCGTACCGCCGTCTGCCCAGCCCAGCGGATAGTTGTCCACGTCCGCCTGCGTAACGCTGCCGCTGCCGTCGAGATCGTCAATGATCTGGTCGGCATTCGCATCCTGATACAACACCACCTCGACGCGCGGTATGCCGGGCTCCCACGGCTCGCCCACGGCGTTGCGCGGATCCTCCTCTGCCCGGGTCGTGCTGTAGTACGCGATGCCCGCAATCCCGCCGTTCTCGCCGGCGGAATACTCGGTCTTGCCCCAGTCAATACGATTGTTCTGGTTCAGATATAGTTGCATCGCCTCGAGCAGCAGCGGGAACGGCCCGTCCTCCGTCTTGCTCAGGTTGTTGCCTGTGTTGGGATTGTTGACTGGGATCGGTGCGCCCGCGCCGTTGGTGAGAACGACGCCGGTCACGGGATCAGTCTCATATTGCGGCTGCGGATTACGCACGCCTTCCGAGGGCATGTCCCAGCCGTCGTCCGGCGGGATGAAGCCGCCGGCATCAATAACTGCGGTCATACCACTGGGTTTGTAACGGCTATAGTCCACCTCCGCCACCAGCCACTTGAAAAACGGGAACACCTCGGTCATGCCGTAGCCACCGCCGGCATCGGTCGTCGTCGACATGTAGATCGTGCCGTCGCGGTAGCGCAAGTTGACCACCTGCGACGGTATCCCGTTCTCACCCTCATCCTTGAAACCGTTGGTGTTGGCATCGTAGAAGACGCTGCCCTCGAAGGTGCCGAACCAGCGGTAGGAAAGGACGTTACCCAGGTTCTGCACGCCGGACACCGTGCTCGTCACGATGATCGTGTAGAACCCGAACAGTGCGTCCAGCGGCGTGTCCCACGTCACCAACTGGTAGGTGCCCGGCGGCACGTTCGTGATCGCAAAGGTGCCGTCGGCATTGCACGGCGCGGCATACAACCCGCGGCCCGCTGCGTTCAGCGCGCCAACTTCGTT
>Ga0268284_1000749_pt1 | contig 19845 bp, 9 predicted proteins | sample saktaG_14_FD_190137 | JGI IMG/M metagenome (GOLD analysis project Ga0268284, IMG submission 190137) | Saline water microbial communities from Sakinaw Lake, British Columbia, Canada - sak_2013_06_06_40m | ecosystem: Environmental > Aquatic > Non-marine Saline and Alkaline > Saline ...
GGAAAGCCGTGCCCGGACAAACGAATGATCCGGCCAAGCCCACCGGCAGCATGATCAACACCGCAACCTTCCCGCCCGTCTCCACCAGCAAGATCCGGGTGGTCTTCACCCATATCGGCGAGGGCAACTCGCGCAGCGGTGTCACCGAAATCGAGGTCTGGGAAAAATAATCAGTTGCTGGCACTCACCTATTCGGGCTGCCCGCCGGCAGGTCTGACGGTGTAACAGGGACTTGACTTGTCATTGCCCTGACCGGTGATGACAAGGCTGTAATAGGGTTGGCCGGGGTCCGGGTGCCGGTCGATGAAGTGGCCTAACTCAGTGCTGACGAGGAGGGTATCTTCGCCGGGGGTGAAGCCGTCCCGGTTGCCACGGTGGATTTCCGCTTGCAGGCCGATGGTGTAAGCGGTGCGATCCCAGCTCAAGAGCCACTGGCCGTCCTTGCCCGGGCTGACTTTCAGGGCGGGCGCGACACTTGGCACGGCGGGCGGAATCAGCATGCGGCTTTGTCCGGCGATGATCGATGCTGCCGCGCCAGGCATGTCGACTCTGGGATTTTTCAGCGCGGCCTCGCGGCCGGCCCTGATGATTGCCAGCATCTCCTGATAGATTGGATCGTTAGAGTCGGCAAATGTGAGATGGGCGGTTCCACCCTCCTGAAGCGGAGGAACGGGGATCTTGGCAAAACTCTCCAAAGGCAACACCGCGTGTTCATAGCCGCCCGTGCGCATCATCTTGAGACGGCTGCGCAAGGGATCGGCTTTGTGGCTGCGGCAGATGGCCAGACCATTGCCTGGACCGCCCTTGGCCATCGGGGCACGCAGGAGGCGGCTGTATTCAGGTGCCTGCAAGTTGAACCAGTCGGTGGTGAAGCTCTGGTCGTGACATTCGATGCAATTGGCTTTTTGCATGACGGCGCTGAGTTGCCGGGCGGTATCGCCCCAGCTTCTCACACTGGTGAACGGGGTGTAGTCCCATGACCCGTAATACAGGCCGTTGCTGTCGATCCATGCCATCACCAAGTCGCGTTCCACAGCGGTCAGGTGGGTGATGCGTTGCTTGTGTCCGCTGGCAATCACCTTGGCCAGTGGTGCGGTTGCCGAGCCAAAACTGCGAGGCTTGAACAGGGGCACGGAATAGTGGGCGGTGCCATTCATGCAGTCAATGCCGTCGATCAGATATGGAACCAGCTGGGTTTCACGTCGAGCCACCAGGTTCTCGTAACTGATATTGAAATGTTCCGTCCAACCGCCGGTGAGGTCGAGCCGCCCCGCGATGTCCGATTTTCCGCCATGACAGTCGATGCAATGCTTATCCCAGATCGGCTGAATCATCGATGGGTAGTCCATATATCCCGTGCCCCAGGATTCCGGCTCGACAACAGCCTGTTTCTCATTGAGGGCGACGGTTTTAATGGAATTGGCACAATCCGGGGCATTCGATTTGTCCTCATGGCAACCGATACAGGCGCGGGTGACGCCGGGAGCGGCCTGGATGAAGGTGCGCATGCTTTGAATCAAGCGCTTGTCCTTGTCGAGCACTTGGAAGAACAGGATGCGGCCGGACGGGGCGTCGAAGTAAACCGAACCGTCGTCACGGATCGGGATGATGCCATGATAGATTTTCGGGCTGAAGGCGAGGGCCGCGCTGATAGGGAAGGTCTGGTTGTAGGGGTTGCCGCCGGGACTCGTGCTGACCCGCGATGACTCTTCGACGACCCGCAGCCATTTGGCCTCGCCGCGCTTGATGCCAGCGAGGCCCTGATAGACGTCCTGGACATAAAACGCGCCACGAGTCTGGGTGCGGTCTGCCAGGGTCGGCAAGGTTTGGGCGAGGCGCGGCTTGACGAGCATGGGGGCATGCAGGCAGATCTCGGTGTCGGCCAGCAGGGTGATGCGCTTGCCCGCGCGGTTGATCATCAGGATGGCGCTGCGGTTTTGGCCGGGCATGCGACCGCTGTAAAGCATGAGGTCCTCGCTGAGCGGATAGGGTTCACAGGAATCGCCCAGGTCGTAAGTCGGGTTGTCCGGGTGTTCGAAGTTGAAGATGGCCGCGGGGTCGTTTTTGCCGGTCACGGGATCGATCATGACCACGGACCCCCGTGGCGGGGCATTGTGCTTGGCGAGGGTGGCGGCGATCAGACGGGAGCCAGGCACGGGGCGGGGATCGAGAATGGCCTCCGGGAAAGTCATGTTGTTACCGAACATGGCGGTCTCATTGGTGCCATCGGGATTGATGGTCCAGAGCGATTGAACGGTCAACGCGGTCTTATCGATATATTCCCACCGGCCATAGATGATGCGGCCATCGGGAAGAATCATGGGATCAAATTCGGTTTCCGAGTTGACCGAGATCGGATGGATATCCGAACCGTCCGCATTCATGACATGCAGGATGCTGACCCCTTCGTTGGCACATGGCACCAGGCCGCGCGGCCGGGTTGATAGAAAAACGATCCGTCCATCGGGGAGATAGGTCGGGGAAATGTCGTGCATTCCGCTTTTCACGCCATGGTAACTTGCGACCCTGTCCGACGGGTCGGTGAGTTGGTGCAGGCCGGATCCATCCAGTTGGATTTCATAGATGGCCGTGCATGCGTCGGCGCTGTTTTTATAACAAAAAATGACCTTGCTGGCATCGGGTGAGATGTCGGGATGGGTGTAAACACCCTTGCCAAGCGTGCGTGGTGTGGTGGCGTCGATCAGGGCGCGGATTTTCCATTCGCTGCGGGGGCCGGCGGGATTTTCGAGAATGTACAAGCCGCCACCGCCACCGCCCGGCCATTTGTAGCAGGTGTCGTAGATATGGATACCCTCATAGGAATGGCGTTTCGCGAAAAGCAGCGGGGCGTCCAGCTTTGAGAACATGGCCTGTTCCAGCATGGTTTCTTCGGCCGTTTTGACTGCGCTGTCCCCCCCGCTGTGGGCGGAGGCCAGCGCTGGCGCCCCGGCGCCCGGCAACGGCGCGGCGGACCCGCCGGGTACCGCCGTCGGGACGGCTGCCGCCGAAGTCAGCAGAGCCAAACGGGTTAGCAGAATCCAGAGAACGGTCATGTAAGGTTGTTGGGGAGTGGTACGCATAGGAAAGCCGATGGCAGCTTCATGGCGGCTATACGCCCCCGGAATCCGCGGTCTTACAGACAGTCGCTTCTCACCAGGATCATCGCCGCGCATCCAGACCCTGCCAGCGATAGGTCCATGGCTCGGGGAAGAATGGCTATCCGAAGGCCAGCGCTTCCTTCTCCGCCAAGTTCGGCGGTGTTGCCGAAAAAGCCATCGACGGCAAAATCAGCTATCGGCCGACGCCGGTGAACCGCTGGACCAGTTATGAGTCGCCTAACACAAGCGACTGGCTCGCAGTGGATTTCGGCGGCAAAAAACAGGTGGGTCGCGTGCTGCTGCATGTCTTCTCCGACGGCGGCGGTGTCCGGGAACCCAAGAGTTATGTCGTCGAAGGCAGGACCGGCAGCGAATGGAAAGCCGTGCCCGGACAAACGAATGATCCGGCCAAGCCCACCGGCAGCATGATCAACACCGCAACCTTCCCGCCCGTCTCCACCAGCAAGATCCGGGTGGTCTTCACCCATATCGGCGAGGGCAAATCGCGCAGCGGCGTCACCGAAATCGAGGTCTGGGAAAAATAATCAGCTGCTGCCACACGCCATCGAAGTCCTGTCCTGGATTGGGATCTTCAGAATACGGCATGGATTTCCTCGCGAGTGAGGGGGGTAAGGGGTTCACTGCGTGGCGTGGCGCGAACAGTTCCCGTTGCATTTCCGGCTTGGCCCGCACCCCGCTCGGGGCTGTCGGTGAGCCTGTCGGCTGGGCTTGACCGGAGCGGAGGTGTACGACTAGGCTGCTAAACCTCCGCATCCACCTCACCCTGATGAACGACGTAACACTAATCCTTGACGCCATCGCCCGTGGTGAGGGCCATGCCTCCGAGGAACTGCTGCCGCTGGTTTATGACGAATTGCGGCGTCAGGCCGCCGCACACATGGCCGGGGAAGCGGGGGGGCAGACGCTGCAGCCTACCGCGCTGGTGCATGAAGCATGGTTGCGCCTGGTGCAAGAGGACAGTCGGACGTGGCAGAACCGGGCGCATTTTTTTCGCACGGCGGCCCTGGCGATGCGGCGGATTCTGGTGGACCGGGCGCGGCACAAGAGGAGCCTCAAAGGGGGAGGGAGTCTGGAGAAGGTGTGGATCGAAGGCATGGATTTGGCTGGTGTGACGGCGGAGGATCAGGTGTTGCTGGTGGATCAATGTTTGGGGCGGTTGGAGCAGGAAGATCCTGAAAGCGCCCGGGTGATCAACCTGAAATTTTTCTGCGGGCTGACCAACGGCGAGGTCGCGTCCATCCTCAACGTGAGCGAACGCTCGGTGGATCGGCAATGGGCATACGCCAAGACGCGTCTCTTCGAAATCATCCGGGAAGAAATATGATAGACCCGTGGTGGCGGGTTTTCCGCGCGCATTACGCTTATGGAAATGAAGGACGGCACAGCGTTCCATGACCCAATCCAGACAAATCGAGAAAGAACTGTTCGAATCCGCCATCGAACTGGCTGAGCCGTCCGCGCGAACGGCATTTCTCAACAAGGCATGCGGCGGCAATCCTGACATCCGCAACCGGGTGGAGAAACTGTTAGCCGTGCATGCGTCGGCGGAAGAATTCTTCAGCGGCAGTCCGGTGCATCTGACGGGCGTCACCGCCGGCCCGGATCTAACATCACTCATGGCGGTGCCGCCGGTCCGGAACTCTGCCGTCGCGCCGGAGGGCCCCAGCGCGGTTATAGGCCGGTACACGCTGTTGCGGCGGCTGGGTGAGGGCGGCTGCGGGGTCGTGTATGAAGCCGAGCAGGGGCCACCGCTGCGCCGCCGGGTGGCATTGAAAATCATCCGGCTGGGCATGGATACGGAAAAGGTCATCGCCAGGTTTGAGGCGGAGCGGCAGGCGCTCGCCTTGATGGCCCATCCCAGCATCGCCCATGTGCTGGATGCCGGGGCCACCGAATCCGGCCGGCCCTACATCGTGATGGAACTGGTGCATGGGGTGAAAATCACCGACTATTGCGACCACAACCATCTCGGCACCCGGCAACGGTTGGAGCTTTTCATCCAAATTTGTCATGCCATCCAGCATGCCCATCAAAAGGGGGTGATCCACCGCGACATCAAGCCGTCCAACATCCTGGTCGCGTTGGAGAATGGGGTGCCGATACCCAAGGTGATTGACTTCGGCATTGCCAAAGCCACCGAGGGAAGGCTTGCCGACAACACGCTCTACACCGCCGTGCAGCAATTCGTTGGCACCCCTGCCTACATGAGTCCGGAGCAGGCGGACAGCAGCGGCCTGGACGTGGACACGCGTAGCGACATCTACAGTCTGGGCGTGTTGCTGTATGAATTGCTCACCGGACAAACACCGTTTGATTCCAACAAACTGCTAGAGTCAGGGATGATTGAAATGTGCCGCACCTTGCGCGAGATCGAGCCGCCACCGCCGTCGACCCTGCTGACCACCCTGGGCAACACACGGCTCGCCGCCATCGCCGTCCAGCACCACGCGGAGTCGGGGCACCTCATCTCGTCGCTGCGCGGCGATTTGGACTGGATCGTGATGAAGGCGATGGAGAAGGACCGGGGGCGGCGTTACGAAACGGTCAACGGTCTGGCACTGGATTTGCAGCGCTATCTGGACCACGAGCCGGTGCTGGCACGCCCGCAGAGCCGGATCTACCGCCTGCAAAAAATGGTGCGCAGGAACCGGGTGGTGTTCGCCGCGGGCACCGCCGTGGTCGCAGCGCTCATCATTGGCCTCGGCACTTCGACCTGGCTCTTCGTCAGGGAACGGGAGGCCCGCAGGGAGCAGGTGCGGCTGCGCCTGGAAGGCGAAAACCGGCAAAAGCTGACCCAGGCCATGCTGTTGCTGACCCGCGATCAATTCGCGGCAGCCGACCAACTGATTCACGGAATCCCGGCCGCCGAGGCCGGTCTGGAATACGCCGCCGTGTATCGCACGCTGGGCGACTGGCACGCCGACCACGAGCGCTGGCAACAAGCCTGCACGCGGTATGCGGTCTTGTTTCAAATCGGCGCCCTAACAAAAAGAGAGGTGACCACGAATTCGTTGGATTGCCTGCGCTATGGAGCGGCTCTGGTCGAAGCCGGGGACCTCGCCGGATATGATCGGTTTCGTCGTTCCGTTATCGCTTGTTATACCAATTCGCCCGAGGTGGTGTGGGCGGAGCGGATCATCAAAGTCAGCCTGTTGACGCCAGCCGACAGCGCTTTGATTCGCACGCTCGATCCGCTGGCCCGACTTACCGCGGAATCCCTCGAGCAGAGCGAACCGCCAGCCAACAGGGGCGCGGCCGGCTTCTGCGCTTTTTCGCTGGCCCTCATGAAATTCCGCGATGGCGACTACCACGCAGCGCTCGCGATGTGCGAACGTTCGGAGAAACTGGAGTCTTCCAACATCGAGCTGGCCGCTAGCAGAAACCTCGTGCGTGCCATGGCACAAGCCCGTCTCGGCCGGATCGAGCAGGCCCGCGCCGAACTCGCCCGGAACCGCGAGGCGGTGGAAGGCTTTCATCACAACAAAACCCCGTATGAATTCTGGTGGGACGGGGTGCTGCCGAAAATCCTGTGGCGCGAAGCCGCCGCCATGGTCAAGGAGTGAGGCAGCATGCCTCGGACCTGACCTTTATATTTTCAGGATGCCTGCCAGAACGGTGAGCGGCAGGATGCGGGCGCGCGTGGCGGAGAACTCGACATCCTTGGTGCCGCCATGCACCTGATAGAAGAGCGGAATGTCGGAACGGGCGGCGAAGTAGGGGATGTTCCGGCTGAGGTCGCGCTCGCCGGTCTTGCATTCCACGGCGAAGACCGGCTTGCCGCCACGCACGACGATGAAGTCGATTTCCCGTCCGGCGGAGTCGCGCAGAAAGCGCAGACTCATGCTTTCGCCCTCGGTGTCTTCGAGATGATGGCAGTATTTCAGGAGCTGGGATGCGACCAGGTTTTCGAAGCGGGCGGCGCGGTCATCGCAGAGCGACCAATCCCACATGTAGAGCTTCTGTTCCTTTTTCGCCGCCCGGAGCTTGGGCAGGCCGTGAGGCGCAATGCGAAAGCAAAAGTAGGGCACGCTGCATGCGGATAGTTTTATGGATGCATGATTTCGAGTCAAGTCGAAAAATTACATGAATTTATTAGAGTCGCGCTGATTTTTTTCCGCGACCTCCGCCCTCCGACCCCTGACCCTGATCTCTGATCTCTGATCTCCGACCCCCGCTCCCTCGGGTGATCGAAAAATAGTTTGAACTATTTTGGCGGGTTCTCACGGCGGAATCCGCTTGTCCGATTGACAGGCAAGTCGGCTCCCAAGAATCCGCCCCGCCACCGCCTCAATCCCCACCCCAATCCAAAATACCAATAATAAAAAATAAGACCATGAACACAAGTCACTCGTCTTCCCCTCCACGTTCACACTGGCCACGCGGTTTTGCCGCGGGGGCCTCTCATGCGCTGCTCTTCGCGGTCCTGTGCCTCGGGCCGGGCAAGGCCGCGGCGCAGACCGGGACGCTGATCCATGAATGGGGCTTCGACGGCGACGGCACCGACGTGGCTGGCGGCAATACGGCCACGGTCTACGGTGCCGCCACGTTTGCCACCACGGGCGGACTGTTCGGCGGGGGCTGCCTCATCTGCCCGGCTTCTTTGACCGACTACGCCTCGGTCACCTACTTCCCCCCGCCCGGCACGGCCGACAACGGCACCACTGGCACGCGCAGCTATACGGTCTCGGCGTGGGTCAATATGGGCGGTGCCAATACCACCAGGGACGCCATGGTCTTCGCGTGGGGACAGAATGGCGCGAATGGACTCAGCGAGCAGGGCATTACAACAAGAAACGGGCAGGTGGGACACGGCCGTTGGGATGGTGTGACTTGGCAATCCTCTTTTGTCGGCTCCATTCCGGCCAGTAACTGGCACCTGCTTGCGAACACCGTGTCCGGCAATACTGTTAGCCAGTATATCGACGGCGTGCTGGTTGGCACAACAAGCATTACCAACACTCCCAACACCGGCCAGATCTTGATGGGCAATCTGAACTGGGCTGGCGGCTATCAATTTGGCAGCACCAGGAAGATCGACGACATCGCCGTGTGGAGCAGCCCGTTGAGCGCCGGGAAGCTGGCGGCGCTTTCCAATGTCCTGAGCGTCAACAGCGGCACCCTCAACGACTACAATGCGGGCAGGATGGCCGTGTTGTTCCAGATCTATGACGACTCCACATCCCGCGACGTCACCAGCACCGCCGGGACGCTGAGCTGGACGAAGTTCACCGATGTGAGCGGCACGGCCGGGCAGGTGACCTACAATGCCGGTACCTATCAGGCGTGGTTTACCGCCACCGACGGTGTGCAGGCGAATGTTTTCACCTACACCATCACGCCATCCGCCGGAACGGGCGGAACGATCACGCCGAGTGATCCCGTGGTGGTAGGCCAGGGAGCAAGCCAGAGCTTCACGATCACAGCCGATGTCGGCTACGCCATCGATCAGGTTCTCGTTGATGGCGTCAACGATGACACCGCTGTTACGACTGGCAGCTACACGTTCAGCAACGTGACCGGGGACCACACGATCGCGGCCACGTTTGCAAGCACGGACACCTGGACCATCACCGTAACCCAGGGCGCTAACGGGACAATCACCCCGGATCCCGCGATTGTGAACAATGGTGCCAACCAGACATTCACCATCGCCCCAAATTCCCGCTATCAGATAGCAGACGTCCTGGTTGACGGCGTTTCCGTCGGAGCTGTCGGCAGCTACACGTTTACCAACGTGACGGCCGATGGCCACACCATCACGGCCACGTTTGCGCCTGTTGTTCCGCTGGTTGATGTGAATCTGGCCAGCGTGGCTGGCGGCAGCGTTACTTCCATCCCCAACGGGGGTTCCCTGGGTGGAAACTTCACCGTCGATGGGACCGGTACCGCTCCGGTTGTGACGATCGTTGGTTCCAAGAAAGCCATTCAGCTTAATCTCACCGGCACTACCCTTCTATTGAACGACGCCGCGCCGACTCCGGACTCAGTCCTTGGAATTACCACTGGCAGACCCGTCTATACGATTCTGGCTACGGTCTTTAGGCCCGATTTCAACGACGCCCCCGATGGTTGCATATTCGCTTCGTTTGCTCCTTACCAGAAGGGCGCGAACTTCGCCTATGGCAATACTCCTTGGCTTGCCAACCACTGGACGGCAGGAGCCACTCTGACAGTAGACAATCCGACTTTTTACAATACTTATGCTCCGGCGGGTTCCTGGCATACGCTGCTCTTCACCAGCGATGGCACGGACGAGAAGCTGTATATCGACGGTGACACAACCGCGAGGGCCATGAGCGGTGGTCCTACCAGCTTCGCGAATGGCAATAACCGTTATCCGATCCGCTTGGGCGGCACTGACTACGACAACGGTACCGGGCTTGATTGGCTTTACCAAGGCGCCATCGGTTCCCTGCAGATCTGGTCAATACCCACCAGCGCGGAGGATGTGCCGGCGCTAACCGCCGCGATCGCTCCGCTTATCCCGACGACCCACACGATCACGGCCAGCGCGGACACCGGCGGGACGATCAGCCCGAGCGGGGCCGTGGCCGTGCTCGATGGCGACAGCCAGGCCTTCACGATCACAGCCGATGTCGGCTATGCCATCGCGCAGGTTCTCGTTGATGACGTGAACGATCCTGACGCAGTTGCATCGGGAAACTACACTTTCAGCAACGTGACCGGGGACCACACCATCGCGGCCACGTTTGTGAACACGCAGACTTGGACCATCGCCGTAACCCAGGGAGCTAACGGAACCATCAGCCCGGATCCCGCGATTGTGAACAATGGAGCGAGTTTGACCCTTGCCATCACCCCGAACCCGCGCTATCAGATAGCTGACGTGCTGGTGGATGGCGGTTCCGTCGGAGCTGTCGGCAGCTACACGTTCACCAACGTGACGGCCGATGGCCACACCATCTCGGCCACGTTTGCAGCGATCGCTCCGCTGGTTGATGTGAACCTGGCAAGTGTGGGCGGAGGCGATGTGACTTCCATCCCCAACGGGGGTTCCCTGGGGGGAAACTTCATCGTCGATGGAACCGGAACTGCTCCGATTGTGGCGATTGTTGGTTCCAAGAAAGCCATTCAGCTTAATCTCACGGGCACCACCCTGCTATTGAACGGTGCCGCGGCGACTCCGAATTCCGTTCTGGGACTCAACGGCAGCGGCGGGGCGGGGACCAATCCTGTTTACACGATACTTGCGACCGTTTACAGGCCGGATTTTGTGGACGACCCCAATGGTTGCCTGTTCGCTTCGTTTGCTCCTTATCGATATGGTGCGGGCTTCGCCTATGGCAACACTCCCTGGCTCGCCAACCACTGGATGGCCGGAGCCACGATGACCGTAGACAATCCTAGTTTTTACAATACGAATGCTCCGGCCGGCTCCTGGCATACGCTGCTCTTCACCAGCGATGGCTCGAGTGAGAAGTTGTATATTGACGGCGCCATCACCCCGGTTGCCACAACCACCGGTCCCACGAGCTTCCATAACGAGTATAATAACAACCGCTATCCGATCCGCCTGGGCGGCTCTGACATGGGTGATGGCACGGGTCTTTTGGGGCTTTACAATGGAGCGATCGGTTCCCTGCAGATCTGGTCAATACCCACCGCCGCGGAGGATGTACAGGCGGTCACCGCCGCGATTGCACCGATTACCCCGACGAACACCCACACGGTCACGGCCAGCGCGGGCGCCGGCGGGACCATCAGCCCGAGCGGAGACATGCCTGTACTCGATGCCGGCAGCCAGGCATTCACGATCACAGCCAATCCTGGCTACGTCATTCAGGACGTGTTGGTCGATGGTGCCAGCAACCCGGGAGCTGTTTCCACCGGGAGTTATACCTTCACCAACGTGACCGGCCCCCACACCATCTCGGCCACCTTCACCGCGACGGTGGCGGACCCGTATGTGGCTTGGCGCGACGGTTTCGACTGGTCGGCCTTCACGGATCCCGACATGACGCCGACGGGCGATCCGGATCGCGATGGGATGAGCAACCAGCAGGAATTCGCCTTCGGCCTCGATCCCACCAAGGGCTCGTCGGTCAACCCGATCACCGCGCCGCTCGACATGGCCAGCGGCAAGTTCAGCTATACCCGGTATGCGGCCAGCGGTCTCTCCTATCATGTCTTCACCTCTACGGATCTGCTAGAGTGGGCGGAAGAAGCATACCCGGTGAATGAGACGGTCAGCGATCCGGATCCCTCCGGCGTGGTGACGGTGGAAGTCACGGTTGCCGCTCTTCCGGCCAACGGCAAGTTGTTCGTGCGCGTGGCGGCGCAGGAACCATAGGGGAGAGATCGAAGATTGGAGATAGAAAAAGCAACGCAACCATCCACGACCACTCTTCGCCTGTTCACCTTCTCTTGCGTCTTGTGTCTTTCAGTCTTGAGTCTTTTCCCCTTTCCGGAGTTTATTGGGTTTCTCTCCGGACTCAGCGGGGTCGCCGTTCTGATGCGGCGGCCCCGCATCATACGCTAGGGACAAGCGGCCTCGCTTGTCCCCCTTTTCCCCTCACACTCATATATCCCATGCATGCTGCCACATCCTCGTTCCGCATCTCATCACTCATTCCGCAACGGACTCCCGCAGCTTGCGGGAGAATCCTCACCGCGATCCTTTCCACCTTGGCTTGCTGGGTGACGGCCTTGCCTCTGACGACGACCGTCCATGCCGAGGGCGCGCATGTGGCCTATCTGATGGCCTATTTCGTGGGCGATTCCGTCGAGGAAAACCGTCTGCATCTGTGCTGGAGTTCCGATGGCTTGCACTGGACGGCATTGAACAACGACAACCCCGTGGTCATCTCAAGCATGTCCACCAAAGCCATCCGCGATCCGGCGATTCTGCGCAAACAGGATGGGACTTATGTGTTGATGTACACCGACGCCGCATGGTCGGTCGGGCAAATGCCGACCTGCGGATTCTGGGACTCGCCGGACCTCGTGAACTGGAGCAACCAGAGGATCCGCGCCTTGAGCGGCAACCCGGCGGTGCCAGCGTGGGGACCGGAGGCGATTTTCGATCCGGCATCCGGCAAATACATCGTGCTCTGGTCCACCGCGTCAAGCGATTCGATCTGGTATAACACCACCACCGATATCAACTCCAACACAGCCGGCTGGTCGGCGCTGCCCGACAACCAGTTCGCCCTGCCCCAGCGCGTCCGCAACGGGCACATCTTTGAAATCGACCGGCTCGAACTGAACACGCTGCGCAACGTGTGGGACAACGGCCCCAACTTCGCCCAGGGCTGCGCGGCAAGCGCCTCCAGTGCGATGGGCGGGAACCCTGCATCGAATGCGAATGATCTCAACTATAACACCTTCTGGAGCGCGGCCGCCGGCAGCGGCGCTAACGAATGGCTTGAAATCAACCTCGGAACCAGCCGGACGTTCAACAAGACCGTCATCCGCCAATCCAACTCGGACCGGATCACGGGCTACAAGATTCAATATCACAACGGCACTGCCTGGGCCGACGCCTATACCGGGGGCGCCATGGGAACCCACGTGAAGATCGACACGTTTCCTCCAGTCACGGCGACCAGGGTGAGGCTGCTAGTCACCGCCGTCCAGCCCGGCGCGGCCATCACCCCGCCCGAGCCGATCTACAGTGACATTCTGCCAACCTCGGAGACGAGCGGCCAAGCCTGGAAATTCACCGCTGTTGCTCCCGCCGCCAACTGGAATACCAGCGGTTTCAGCGATACGGGCTGGAGCACGGGCAGCGGCGCGTTCGGCGTGGCGGAAGCACAGCGGACCAATGTTCGGACAACATGGAACACCCCCGACATCTGGCTGCGCAAGACCTTCAACCCCGGACCGCTCTCCAACGCGGATCTTGGCAATCTCAAGCTTAAGGTCGATCACGACGAAGATGTCGAAATTTATATCAATGGAGTGCTTGCCGCGTCCGCAACCGGATATACCCCGTTCACCTATGCCTATCTCGATCTGAGCGCGGCCGCCAGGAGCGCGTTGCTCCCGAACAGCGACAACCTCATCGCGGTTCACTGCCATCAAACGGGCGGCGGCCAGATCATCGATGCCGGTATCGTCAAGCAGCTTCCGAATGGCTCGGGCGGCACCGACATTTGTCCGCAGATCGGCGAATTTGATGTCTATCAGAAATCCCCAACGACCCACACGATAACGGCCGGGGGAGGAGCGGTCCAGCCCGCGGGTGCGGTCCCTGTGTTCACCGGTGAAAGCCGGACGTTCACCTTCACACCCAGTCCCGGCCATGTCCTGGATCAAGTCCTTGTGGACGGCATAAACAATCCGGCCGCCGTGGCTGCGGGAACTTATACTTTCAGTGATGTCACCACGGATCACACCATTTCCGCCCGTTTCAGGTTGAAGGTGCCGGCAACCACCAATCAATGAACGGAGGCCATGCTGACCAACAACCAATGAACACAACTTCCTTCCTCCAAACCCTGGCCGCCGTGCTGGCGTCCCTCTGGCTTTCACCCGTGGTGCCGGCCGGCGAGGATTCCGGGCCCAGGCCCGCCGACATGGCATGGGCACGGGATGATAATGGTAACCTTAAGGACGCTTCCATCGCGCCGGCGACAGTCTGGCTCTCGGACCTGGATCTCACCCAGGTCAGGCAGTCTCTGGGCCAAGCAAAAAAGAACAAGTCCATGGAGGGCAAGCCCCTTGCCATTGGCGGCAAGACTTATGCGCGCGGCATCGGCATGCATTCGGAGGCGTCCTTCGAGTTGCAGGTGCATCCCGGCGCGGAGAAGTTTCTGGCCGCCGTGGGGGTTGATGACGAAGTCGGCAAAAATGGCTGCGTGGAGTTCGGGGTCTATGCCGATAGCAAACGAATCTGGTCCAGCGGCCCCATGCGCGGCGGCGATGCGGCCAAGGCGGTGGAGGTGGACCTCAAGGGTCATGCCCGCTTGCTGCTTATTGTTAGAGATGGCGGCGACGGTCCCGCCTACGACCACGCCGACTGGGCGGATGCCCGTGTGACCGGCAGCGGGGAACCTCCGCTGGTGAGCATTGCGCCGCCGGAACCGGCCGTCATTCTGACTCCCAAGAGCGGCCCCCAGCCGCGCATCAACGGCGCGCGCGTGTTTGGTGTTAGGCCGGGTTCACCGTTCCTGTTCACCATCCCGGCGACTGGCGAGCGGCCGATGGTCTTTGCCGCCAAGGGCCTGCCCGCCGGCCTGGAACTGGATGTCAACACCGGGCGCATCACCGGATCGATCACCAAAGCCGGAACCTATCCGCTGACGCTCGAGGCGAAGAACGCCAAAGGCAAGGCGAGCCGCAACTTCAGGATCGTGGTCGGTGAGGCGATCGCCCTGACACCGCCGATGGGCTGGAACAGTTGGAACTATCTGGGTTGCGAAGCAACGGATGCCAAGGTCTGCGCGATCGGCGATGCCTTCGTGAAACTGGACCTGATCAATCACGGGTGGACTTATGTGAATCTCGATGACGGTTGGCAGAGCCGGCAGGAACACGCCAACGGCGGGCCGGGCCGCTTTCCACCCAGCTATGCCTTGCAGGCGGACACCACCAAATTCCCTAACATCAAGACGACCTCCGACTACCTCCATGGACTGGGCCTCAAGATGGGCCTGTATTCCACCCCATGGAAATTTTCTTATGGCAATTATACCGGTGGCTCTGCTGATGACGAACAGGGGCATCGCGACAACCAAAAGGTGGTCGGCAGGGTCACCTTTGAAACACAGGACGCCAAGCAATGGGCGGCGTGGGGCATCGATTACATGAAATACGACTGGCTTCCAATTGACGTGGAGAACACCAAGCGCATGTCGGAGGCGCTCAGGAACAGCGGGCGCGATATCGTCTTCAGCCTGTCCAACGGAGCCTCCCGCGACCAGGCGCGGCATTGGGCGGAACTCTCCAATCTGTGGCGGACCACCGGTGACATCAATGCTTCCTGGTCAAGCATGTCGGGCATCGGCTTCAGCCAGGATCCCTGGAAGGAATTCGCCGGCCCCGGCCACTGGAATGATCCGGACATGTTGGAAATCGGCCACGACACCTTGTCGCCTAACGAACAATACACCCACATGTCGCTCTGGTGCCTGCTGTCCGCACCGTTGCTGCTAGGTTTTGATGTGGGGCATGCCGATGAGTTTGTCGTGAGCCTTCTGTCTAACGACGAAGTGCTGGAGGTCAACCAGGACCCGCTTGGCAAGGCGGCGGGGCGGATCTCACAAGACGGCGAGTGCGAAGTCTGGGCCAAGGAGATGGAGGACGGTTCCAAGGCCGTGGGGCTCTTCAACCGCGGATTGTTCCCGGCCACGGTGATTGCCAAATGGGCGGATCTTGGATTGAATGGTCCGCAGAAAGTGCGCGATCTGTGGAAACAACAGGATGTCGGGGTATTCAAGGACCAATATCAAGCGACCGTCCCCCGGCACGGCTGCGTGATGGTGAGACTTTGGCCGAAACAATAGAAACAGCGAGGACGTAAACAAATGAAGCACATGATTCCGTTAACTCTAACGCTTGCAGTTCTCACGGTGCCTTGCCGCGCGGACAGGATTGCCGAGGCCGCATTGCTGTCACCCTCCGCGGTGCCGGATGCCTTTACGCCGCTCAGATTCGGTGCCGTCAAACCACGCGGCTGGATTCTTGAACAGATGCGCCGCGATCTTAGGGACGGCTTTGCCGGCCATCTCGACGAGTTGTGTCGCGAGGCCACCAGTGACATTTTCGGTGCCAACCGCAACCGGCCCGGAAAACCCAATGCAGGCAATGCCGAAGGCATCGCCTGGTGGAACGGCGAAACCGAGGGCAACTGGCGCTGCGGATACCTGATGCTGGCCTGCCTGACCGGCGAGCAGGATGCCATGGCAAAGGCAAAAACCTACGTGGACCATATCCTCGCCGCGCAGGATCCCGACGGCTATCTGGGGATTTTTTCCTCCGAGTTGCGCTATAAAGGCAATGGCGACCTGTGGGCGCAGACCTGTCTCTTCCGCGGTCTGCTAGCCTACGCGGATGCAACGGGTGATGAAAATGTCTGGACGGCGGTCAAGCGTGCGGCGGACCGCACCATCGCGGGCTACGCCGACTGCACGAAGATCGAATATAGCCAACATGATGCCATGTTCACCGCGATTCTGGAGCCACTCTATGTGAGGACTGGCGACAGGAAGTATCTCGACTTCGGTCTGCGGCTCTATCGGGAATACCCCGGCATGAAGGAGTTCTTCGAGAATCCGGCCATCAAGCATGCGGATGGCACCGTCACGCTCAATGGATGTCTTTCGTCCGCTCATGGGGCCACCGTCACCGAGTACATGCGTGTGCCGCTTTGGCTGTGGTCTGCGACGGGCGATGAGCCATACCGGCGTGTCGGAGAAGGCGCCGTGGACGCCATGGACTCTTGCACCATGCCCAGCGGTGCCATGGTGAGTGAGGAATTGGTGAATTCACCACCGCGGCCGTGGGATGTCGGTTATGAATATTGCACCATCCTTGAGCGGGAACTTACATTGCTCAGCGCCGCGCAGAAATTCGGCGATGCCAAATATGCCGATGCGGCCGAACACCTCTGGATCAACGCGGGCCAGGGATCCCGGACTCCGGATGGCACCGCGGTCCTCTATTGTTCCCCCGAGAACCGCCTGTCGGTGAATGACGAAATCGGCCGCCGCCAGCGGTTCTCACCGACTCATCAGCAGGTCGCGGTTTGTTGCAACCCCAATGCCACGCGCGTCGCGCCCTATTACACCGCCAACTCATGGATGCGCCCTAACAGCACCGAGCCTGCCATCGCCGCGATGCTCTACGGCCCGTCGGAACTGACCACCGACATCGCCGGCACCACCGTGGCCATCGAGGAAAAAACACTCTATCCTTACGCGGGCGACGTGGAAATAACCGTTAGGCCCGCGAAGCCGGTTGACTTCTGCCTGTGGCAGCGCAATCCGTCGTGGTCAGGCGACACGCGAGTCGTTTGCCCTGGCGCGGACATCCGGCTGGAAAACGGCTTTTGGAAGGTCCGCAAGAAATGGATGGCGGGCGACAAACTGACGATCCGCTTTGACCAGGCCATCCGCGAGGTGCCGGCCATCAATGGCGAGATCGCGCTCCAATACGGCCCGTTGCTCTATGTGTTGCCGGTCGAGGGAACTGCCAGGACTGTTAGAACCTATGACAAGCCCGGCTTTGAGGATTACCTGATGTCCGCCGCCAACGGTGAAGACAAGAAAGCCATCCCGGCAGCGCAACAAGCGCTCAAAGGATTCGGATTCGCGCCGAAATCCATCACCGCCCCGGGCACCAATCCCGACCGACCGCTCGATCACCCGCCGGTCGTGCTGGAAGGGAAACTCGTCAGCGAGTTCGACGGCACGCCGGTGACGGTGCAGCTTGTGCCGATGGGTGCGCAAAGCGCCCGGTTGCGGCAGGTGACGTTTCCGATAGTAACTGCTAACGAAAAACCGCGCCCGTTCGGATGTTTCACGAATCCCGGTGCAGTGGCGGCGATTCCGACCGCAGCGGGCACGCACCCGATGTTCAGCCATTGGCGAATCGGCGAAAAGCGGCCCATCGTCGGCCGTTTCGCTGCGAAACCCAACACGTCCTATCAGGTGTTTCTCGGGTTCAACGAGCAATGGTGGGACAAACCCGGACAGCGCCAGATGGACATCGAGATTGCCGGGAAAGTGGTGGCGACCGTGGATTCATTCCAGAAGACCAAAGGAACGCCGTCGGGATATATCTTTCCTGTCACAACGGATCAGCAGGGCGGGGTGACGATTCGCGTCTGTCCGCACCCGGGCGCGCCAGACCAGAACACGGTGGTCTGTGGCGTCTTGCTGTTTCCCGCAGATGTGAAACTCGATGCCGACGCCATGATTCATCAGCGCGGGCCAAAACCGCTGGTGACGCTTCGGGCGGCAGACTTAGAAACAAAGTAAAGGATCAGACATGAACCTACGCTATGACACAACGAAACGGGGTGAGCCCATGCGCGCACTGAACCCATTCTTTTTTATGCGTAGATGGAACATGAACTGTCTGTTCGCGGTGGCAGTGTCTGCCCTGCTGCCGTTGGGCAAGGCGAACGCATGGTCTCTTTTGGCAGCGCAAGAAGACCTGACGAGGGGCTTGGCGCAACCGGCCTTGCCGACGCTACTGCCCAAGCCAGCCAAGATGGAGGCCAAGGAAGGAACCTTCACTCTGAATGCCAAGACCGCCGTGGTTGCCAGCGCGGCCCTCAAGGAAACCGCCGGGATCCTGGCCGCCGATCTGCGGCAGGCGACCGGCTTGCCGGTATCGGTCCAGGAGAAGGGAACAGCCGGAACCATCCGGTTGGCGCTCGATCCCCAGCTCCGGCAGTCTGGTCCGGAAGGCTGCTACCGGCTGACAGTGCATGCCGACGGCATTGAAATCACCGCGCCAGCCGCCGCCGGCCTCTTTTATGGTGGCCGGACCCTGCTGCAACTGTTGCCGGTGGCTGGGAAGGGCGCCGACATCACCATCACCGGGATTGCCATCGAGGACCAGCCGCGGTTCGTCTGGCGCGGGTTGATGCTCGATTGTTCTCGCACGTTCCAGTCCATCGACTATCTCAAAAAGACCATCGACCGGCTTGCTTTCTACAAGATGAATGTCCTGCATCTCCACCTCACCGATGACCAGGGTTGGCGCATGGAGATCAAGAAATACCCGGTGCTCGCTCAAAAGGGCGCCCGCTTCTCGGCAAAATACAAGGAACCCGAATCGCATCAGGGATTTTATACCCAGACCGAGCTCAAGGATCTGGTGAAGTATGCGGAACTGCGCGGCGTCACCATCGTTCCCGAGATCGAAATGCCGGGGCACAGTCTTGAGGTCCTGGTCTGCCGTCCTGATCTCTCCTGCACTGGCAAGGTGCCCGATGACATCTTTCCTTTCTTCAAAGGACCCAACATAACCCCGGAAATCCTCTGTGCTGGCAATGACGATACCTTGAAGTTGATGGAAGACGTGCTGGACGAGGTGATCGAGATCTTCCCCTCCAAGTTCATCCACATCGGCGGCGATGAAGCGCCCAAAATCCGGTGGGAAGCCTGCCCCAAGTGTCAGGCCCGCATCAAGGCGGAAGGGTTGAAGAATGAGCACGAGCTGCAGAGTTATTTCATCCGCCGCATCGAGAAGCACATCACCGCCCAGGGTCGGCGGCTGATCGGCTGGAGCGAGATCCTCGAAGGCGGCCTTGCCCCCAATGCCGCGGTCATGGACTGGATCGGCGGTGCTGCCCAGGCGACCAAGGCCGGCCATGATGCGGTAATGAGCCCGACTAGCCATTGCTACTTCGATTATCCCTATGGGGCGATCAGCTCGGAACACGCCTACTCGTTCGATCCGATCGCCCGGCTGTCACCGGAACAGGCCGGCCACGTGCTCGGCTTGCAGGCGAATTTCTGGTCGCACATCGACCGGGAACCGGCCTTGGTGGACCGGCAGTTGTTCCCGCGTCTGCTGTCGCTGGCCGAACGTGGCTGGTCGCCGGCGGAATGCCGCGACTGGAATGAATTCAAACCGCGCTTGATGGCACAGTTGCCGCGGCTGGCCAGCATGGGGATCAGTTATCGCCGCGAACCGTTGGGCAACTGGACGAAAAGGCAGATGTCGGAAACCTACCAGCCGCTGACCTGGGATGTCTCGGCGCCGATCACCGGGCCAGGTCACTACCGCGCCACCTTCCAGTATGCTGGCG
>Ga0268284_1000750_pt1 | contig 19827 bp, 9 predicted proteins | sample saktaG_14_FD_190137 | JGI IMG/M metagenome (GOLD analysis project Ga0268284, IMG submission 190137) | Saline water microbial communities from Sakinaw Lake, British Columbia, Canada - sak_2013_06_06_40m | ecosystem: Environmental > Aquatic > Non-marine Saline and Alkaline > Saline ...
GCCGCGAGATCGACAAGATCCACGGATTCTGGGACTGATGTGATCATCATCCCATGAAAACAAACACGGATGTTTTCATGGGGGTAGTTTGCATCTGCCAGGAGCTGTCCGCAAGTTCGGAAAGCTGCGAAAGGCCGCCCCACCAAAAAAGATCACCGCAAGATCGACAAGATCCACGGCTTCTGGTAGTAATAACCTTGCCGCCCATGAAGATCACTTCACCGCTGAAATCGCTCCCACTTCTTGCGCTCGTTGCGCTTGGTGGCCTTTCCTCCTGCGAAAAGGTCCGCACGCTGGTCGGCCAATTGGCAAAAAAACCAGCCGCAACGACCGCCTCGTCTCAAGCAGGCACAGCGGCGGCGGAAATTCCCACGGGCATCCGTGAGATGTTCCAGTTGGGATCCAGCAGGATCGTGATTGTCGATTTCTACGCCGATTGGTGCGGCCCTTGCCGGCAGCTTTCGCCCATCCTTGAAAAATTGGCCGCCGAAAATTCAAGCTCGGTCCTGGTGTGCAAGGTCAATGTCGACAAGTTCCGCGAACTCGCCGCGCAACAGGGTGTGAGCAGCATCCCCGACGTCCGGATTTTCCGCGATGGCAAACTGGTGGACAAGTTTGTCGGGGCCCTCCCTGAGGCCGAGGTCCGGCGGCGGATTGAAGACCTCGTGCAGCACCTGCCACCTCTTCCTCAGGGAGCCGCGGAGGACGCGAAACCCAAGCCAAAGGAAGCACCCATCCGGGCGATGACCAAGGATTGGATGCCCCCGGGCATCAACCGCCGCTGACGAGCGTTTTTTCCGGCCAGCCAGCGGCCGTGGACGCTGGATGTGCGCGGTTCGCAATCCGGCCCTTTACAAGCGGCGGATTCCCTGCCAAACCCCGTCCAATTTAGCCGCCCTGCGGCACCGCGAACCCGCCTCCCACCATGCCCAAAGACACCTCGATCCACAAAATTCTCGTCATCGGCTCCGGCCCCATTGTCATCGGCCAAGGCTGCGAATTCGACTACTCCGGGGTCCAGGCCTGCAAGGCGCTCAAGGAAGAAGGCTATCAGGTGATCCTCGTCAACTCCAACCCGGCCACCATCATGACCGACCCGGAGTTCGCGCACCGCACCTACATCGAGCCGATCACCCCCGAGGTCGTGGAAAAAATCATCATCCGCGAACAACCCGACGCCCTGCTGCCCACGCTCGGCGGCCAGACCGCCCTCAACACCGCGATGGCGCTCTTCAAGTCCGGCGTGCTCGACCAACACCGGGTTCGCATGATCGGGGCCAATGCCGACGCCATCGACAAGGGCGAGGACCGCCTGCGCTTCAAAGAGGCCATGCTCAAAATCGGCCTCGACCTGCCGCTTTCCGGTATCGCCCACACTCTCGAAGAAGCCAAAAAAGTGGCCGACGAAATCGGCCGCTTCCCGCTCATCATCCGTCCCGCCTTCACGCTCGGCGGCCAAGGCGGCGGCATCGCCTACAACCGCGAGGAATTCGAGGAAATCATCATCCGCGGCCTCGATCTATCACCCATCTCCGAGGTCCTCATCGAGGAATCCCTGCTCGGCTGGAAGGAATTCGAAATGGAAGTCATGCGCGACCGCAAGGACAATTGCGTGGTCATCTGCTCGATCGAAAACCTCGACCCCATGGGCGTCCACACCGGCGACTCGATCACCGTCGCCCCCATCCAGACCCTCACCGACCGCGAATACCAGATCATGCGCGACGCCTCGTTCGCCTGCATCCGCGAAATCGGCGTGGAAACCGGCGGCTCTAACATCCAGTTCGCCACCGATCCGAAAACCGGCCGCATGATCATCATCGAGATGAACCCGCGCGTCTCACGCTCGTCCGCGCTGGCCTCCAAGGCCACCGGTTTCCCGATCGCCAAAATCGCCGCCAAAATCGCCGTCGGCTACACGCTCGACGAACTGCCCAACGACATCACCCGCGAGACGCCCGCCTCCTTCGAGCCGACTATCGACTACGTGGTCACCAAGGTCCCGCGCTTCACCTTCGAGAAGTTTCCCACGGCCAATCCCGTGCTCACCACCTCGATGAAATCGGTGGGCGAGGCGATGTCCATCGGCCGCACGTTCAAGGAGAGCATGCAGAAATGCCTGCGCTCGTTAGAGACCGGCCGCTGGGGCTTCGGTTTTGATCACAAAGATCCGCAAAACCCGACCAAGGAAAAAATCACCCGCAAACTCCAGATCCCCAATGCCGAGCGCATCTTCTGGCTGCAAACCGCCTTTGTGAACGGCTGGACCATCGCGGAAGTCCATGCCGCCACCCAGATCGATCCCTGGTTCCTCGGCCACCTCCAGCAAATCGCCGAGGAGGGCGCGGCTCTCTTCCAAGGGGGCACGGGCGGCCCGCCCGTGTCTTCCATCAACCTCCGCCGCCTCAAAAAACTCGGCTTCTCCGACCGCCAGATCGCCAAGGCCCGCGGCACCACCGAAGACGCCATCCGCGCCGAGCGCAAGGCCGCCGGCATCATCCCGACCTACCGCCTGGTCGATACCTGCGCCGCGGAGTTCGAGGCTTACACGCCATATTTCTACTCGACCTATGGCGATGAAAACGAAGCCCGCGATTCGGAAAAGAAAAAAATCGTCATCCTGGGCGGCGGCCCTAACCGGATCGGCCAGGGCATCGAGTTCGACTACTGCTGCGTCCACGCCGCCTTCGCCCTGAAGGAACTCGGCTACGAGACAATCATGGTGAACTCCAACCCGGAAACCGTTTCCACTGACTACGACACCTCGGACAAGCTGTTCTTCGAGCCGCTCACGCTCGAAGACGTGCTCAACATCTGCGATCAGGAACAACCGCACGGCGTCATCGTCCAGTTCGGCGGCCAAACCCCGCTCAACCTCGCCGCCGACCTCGAACGCCACGGCGTGCCCATCATCGGAACCTCGCCCAAATCCATCGAACTCGCCGAAGACCGCAAGTTCTTCTCCGCGCTGTTAGATAAACTCGGTCTCAAACAAGCCGAAGCCGGCACCGCAACCAACGAGGCCGAAGCCCTGCAAGTGGCCAACCGCATCGGCTACCCGGTGTTGGTCCGCCCGTCATTTGTGTTAGGCGGCCGCGCGATGATGATCGTTTACACCGACGCCGAACTCTCGCGCTACATGCGCGAGGCCGTCACCGCCTCGCCCGAACGCCCGGTGCTGGTGGACCGCTTCCTCGACAACGCCACCGAGGTCGATGTCGATTGCATCAGCGACGGCGAGATCGCCGTGATCGGCGCCATCATGGAGCACATCGAACAGGCCGGCATCCACTCCGGCGACTCGGCCTGCGTCATTCCGTCGTTCTCCCTATCGGAATCTATCAAGTCAGAAATCACCCGCGCCGCCGTGGACCTCGCCCGCGAACTCAAGGTCATGGGCCTGATGAACATCCAGTTCGCCGTCAAGGACGAGACCTTGTATGTCATCGAGGTCAACCCGCGGGCCTCGCGCACCGTGCCGTTTGTCGGCAAGGCCACCGGCGTCTCGCTGGCCAAGCTCGCCGCCAAGGTCATGGTCGGCCACAAGCTCAAGGACCTCGGCTTCACCGAAACCATTGTGCCGCCCCACTTCTCGGTCAAGGAGGCCGTCTTCCCGTGGAACCGCTTCCCCGGCATCGACATTGTGTTAGGCCCGGAAATGAAATCCACCGGCGAGGTCATGGGCATCGACCCCGATTGGGGCATGGCCTATGCCAAGGCCCAGATCTCCGCCTTCAACCCGCTGCCCACCACCGGCAACGTCTTTCTATCAGTCGCCGATATCGACAAGAACCGCGCCGTGCCCGTCGCCCGCGATCTGGTGTCCCTCGGCTTCAAGATCTTCTCCACCGGCGGCACTCACGAGCGCCTCGCGGCCGAAGGCATCGCCAGCACCCGCTTGTTCAAACTCCACGAACAAGGGCGCCCCAATGTGCTGGACATGCTCAAAAATCAAGCGATCCACTTCGTCATCAACACCCCCAGCACCCACGAGGCCCGCGAGGACGAAATCCGCATCCGCTCCACCGCCATCGCCCGGAAAATCTCCCACGCCACCAACCTATCAGCCGCCGAAGCCTCGGTCAAAGCCATCCGCTCGCTCAAGGAAAAGGAACTCACCGTGAAAAGCATCCAGGAGTATCACGCGTGAGCGTCATTCCATCTCCGCCAGTGCCGCCAGTGCCAGCTTGCGGGCCTTGGGCTGCTTGAACTTGCTGCTGGATGCGGTGGTGAAGTCGGCTTTGGCTTCGTCCGGGTGGCCGAGCGCGCGCTGTGCGCGGCCACGATTGAAGATCGGATAGGAATCCTCGGGCGCGAGCAGGATCGCGGCATCGTAGCTTGTTAGAGCGTCCGCGGGCCGGTCGAGCAACAGCAGGCAATCACCGCGACGATTCTGCGCCTTGGCGGTGAGCGCGGCTTTCTGCGCGTGATCCGGCGGCAGACAGTCGCGGATCACTTCGAGCGCGAGGTCACAGATGGCTTTACTACTACGAAACGGGCGGCGGTCCCGACTACTGGAAACCCGGCCTCAAGCAAGCACCGTTAGATGCGCTGCTCGCCCTCGGCTACCAACCGTTGCGCTATCGCGGCATGGCCCACGAACCGGTGCCGGCCGGCACAATGGCCAAAGAGGTGCTGACGCGCGCCGTGAAAGCCACCGCCGTGACCGTGCGGAATCCGACCGTGGGCGAACCGTGAGACTCGTTGAGGCAAACGCCCGAACTTTCTCTTTGATTTTCCGCCGGCCCCATGCAAGTTTGTTCCGTTGTAGAAAAAATATCACCATGAAAATCAACGCACTCATCGCCATTGCCGCCGTCATGATCGGGATTTCATCGCCTGTGTTTGCAGGCACCACCTATCAAGCCACCGGGCCTGTTCTTGAACTGACGGATGCCAAGATCGTCATCCAGAAGGGCAAGGAAAAATGGGAGATCGCCCGCACCGCCGATACCAAGGTCACCGGCGAACTCAAGGTCGGCCAGAAAGTCACCATCGAATACACCATGACCGCCACCTCCGTGGAAGTAAAACCGGACAAAGCCGCGCCCCCGGCAAAAACCAAGCCGGCTAAGTAAAAGGTAGCGCAAAAGGTAGCGCGGCCTCGATGAGGCCGCAGACAAAGGGTAGCTCAAGCGCAGCCCAAGGAATGCCGGAAAGTCCCAGCTTGGGAAATCGTGGTCATCCTTCGGCATTGCGCTCTCATCGAGAGCGCCCTCCTTATCGAGAACTCCTCACTCGAGCCCTAAGGAGCGAGGACGTCCCGTCCGAAAGATGGGCGGACGAAGAGAAGAGGCGCTCTCATCGAGAGCGCGCCACCTTTCCGGTTGCGACCAGGTTCTCCGCCCTCGCATCGGGCGATTCCAGTTGAATTTTCTGATTCCGGGCTTTCGATGGGTGCGCACGCCAGCCCGTCGCATGAACGTTCCGGATTTCAGAGCCAAGCTCCGCGAGGTGCCCCACCAACCCGGGGTTTACCTGATGAAGGACCGTCTTGGCTCGATCATCTATGTCGGCAAGGCGCGCGACCTTAAAAAACGCCTGGCCTCGTATTTCATGGCCTCACAAAAAATGCGGGCCAGCCTGAAAACCCGCGCGCTGATTGATTCGATCCACGACTTCGAGTTCCACACCGTGCGCAACGAGGAGGAGTCTCTTTTGTTAGAAGGCAAGCTGATCAAGGATTACCGGCCACGCTACAACGTCGCCTTCCGCGACGACAAACGCTTCCTGCTGGCTAAAATCCGGCTGGCCGATCCGTGGCCGAGGTTCACCACCACGCGGATGAAAAAAGACGACGGTTCGCGCTACTTCGGCCCGTTCCCGCACTCCAGCGCGCTCCACCACACGCTCGAATGGCTCAACCGCGGCTTCGGCCTGCGCGTCTGCCGTCCGGTCCATCCCGGGGAACCCGATTACCGCCATTGCAACGCCGATATCATCCGCAATTGCTCGGCCCCGTGCATCGAGCGCATCACCCGCGAGGCGTATTCCGAACGCGTCGCGGAAGCCTGCCGGATCCTCGAAGGCAAGGGCAAGCGCGAGCTGCTAGACGGCCTGCGCAGTGACATGGAAACCGCGGCCGAAGCCCTCGACTTCGAACAAGCCGCGACGCTGCGCGACGTCCTGCAGAACCTTGAAAAAACCCTCACGCCCACCCGCCAGTTCAGCCGTGGCCGCGGGGTGCCTTCCACCGTGAAGCCCACGCAAGACCTCGCGGAACTGGGTAAGGAACTGCACCTGACGGGTCCACCGCGGGTGATGGAGTGTTTTGATATTTCCAATGTCTCGTCCAACCACATCGTCGCCTCGATGGTGCGCTTCACCGACGGCCGGCCGGACAACCAAAACTACCGCCGCTACCGGATCAAAACCGTCGCCGGCCAGGACGATTTCGCCTCGATGGCCGAGGTCATCCGCCGCCGCTACTCGCGCATCCTGTTGGAAAACGCCGCGGCCAATCCGGATCTGGCCCTGTCCCAGGAAGACCCGCTTGATGCCCAGCGCCGCCTCGCCCGCGAAGGCCGCGCGAAAATCGTGCTGCCGGATCTGGTCATCGTCGATGGCGGCAAGGGCCAGCTCGGCATGGCTGTTAGAGAACTCCGCGCCCTCGGCCTCCATGATCTGCCTATCATCGGCCTGGCCAAACAACACGAGGAGGTCTTCGTTCCCGGCCGCAGCCAGCCGATCCGCATCCCCCACGACCGCGGCGCGCTCAAACTCCTCCAGCGCATCCGCGACGAGGCCCATCGCTTCGCCAACGGCTATAACGCCCTGCTCTACCGCCGCCGCATGCGCGAAAGCCTGCTCGACGAGTGCCCCGGCATCTCACCTAACAAAAAACGCCTGCTGCTGGAGAAATTCGGAAGTGTCACCCGGATCAAGACCGCCACCGCCGGGGACATCGCCACGCTGCCCGGCATCTCGCAAAAATCCGCGCAAATCCTGCTGGATTTTTTGCACCGCGACGGGTGATACCACTTCCAGGAAACCATGTGACGAGTCTGTATGGCGCTGTCTGAGTTCACGCTTCTTTCCACATGGATTCGACCCCGGTCGGGAGTGCGCGTCAACTTAAGGAGGGAGGACGTCTCGTCCTCCATTGGATACGGGACGAGACGTCCCTACTCCTTATGACATCTGCGGAGCATTGGCAAAACCTGTTAAAATTCCGCCTTAGCCCATAGCCAACAAACAATTCCCATCATCCGCACCTTAAGTTGACGCGCATGCCCTTCAGGGTGAGATTTGTGAGAGATGATACAAGGCCGGCGTTCCTCAATACGCCTTCTGGATCTGGACGCCCTTGTTCGGAGCGGCGCGGCGCTGTTGGTTGAACTTGTCGTTGTTGAATTGCTGGATCGCGCCGTTTTGCTCAAACAGGTTGCCCTGGTAATCGACTTGATTCTGGGCCTTGCCCTGGGATTGGTTAGGTGGCGGGGCGGGTTTGGCCGTGGCGTTTTCCGGGGTGCCAAGCCAGGTGTTGCCGCGGAAGAAAGCGTAGCGTGAATCGCCCTCGCGGGCGATGACAGTGGACTTGCCGCGCAGGTTGTCGGCGATGAAGAGCCCGCGCAGGTCGGTTTCGCCGGAGCGGAACACGCTGTCGGCGCTGCCGATGGCCTTGACGTGGACTTCCGGACGGTAGCCGCCTTTGGCGGTGTCGAGCACGTTGGCGCGGACGCGTCCGCTGGCGGTGTCTTCCTGGACTTCGATTTTGAGCGGCGTGATGAGTGCCATGCCGCTGGTGAACAGATCATCGCCGCGGCAGATCACCAGATAGGCCGCCTCGTCCTTGAGGGCGAGCGGAATGGCGCGTTCCTTTTCGACGTAGTCCTTGCCGTCGCCGAGCGCGATGGTTTGCTCGGATTCCGGTTTGATGCCGGCGAGCTGCACGCTGGTGATGGCGCTGAGGTTTTTCTGTTGGAGATAGAGTTTCATCAGATCGACCCGATAGACCTGGACGAAGGCCTCCTTGATGTTGCGGTATTTCAAGGCCAGTGATACCGGGGCACCGGGTTTGACCACGGTGACTTCCTCCATGCCGATGGATTTCTTCTCGAAATAGGCGATGGCCTCGGCGGCGTCCGGATAGAGTTCCTTGACCTTGCCATACCAATCGATGGCGTCGGTCGGCTTGCCTTCGGCATGGTAGATCTGGCCGAGGATATAGCGGGCGAAGTCGCGGTCCTTGCTCTCGCCGTCGGCCACGACACGAGCCGCCGCGAGGGCTTCGGCGTGTTGATTTTGCCAGAACAACCCGAGCGCGGTCATGTATTGGAAACCCGGTGCCAGCTCGCTCTCGGCGTGGCGTTTTGCGAACTCGCGGCTGAGGCTCACAACCATCGGGTAGTCTTTGAGATCGAGCATGCCATTGCACAGGCTGAAGCCGGCGTCGTCGGCCAGCGGGTCGGTCGGATAGAGGGCGAGGAACGACAACAACATGTCAACCGTGCGCTTGAGCATGGCAATCTTCTCCGGCTGCACGTTGTCTTCCTTGGGCATTTCGTGGGCCTTCGGCGCTTTCTGATACAGCAGCTGCGAGAGCGCGAAATAGCCGGAGACCACCTCGGCGGTGTCGGGATATTCGCGCCAGACGCGTTCCTGGAAATCGATCGAACCGAGGAAGCGGCCCTCGTCCTCGAGCACGGCGCTGATGCCCGAGTCGTTGGCGTAGCTGGCGCTGATGACGGCGCGATAGACCAGCCACGCGCGTTCGTGCTCGTCAATATCCTGATAGGCCTTGCCGCAGACGAGGATCTTGTCGAAGGGGATTTCCAGCGTCGGGAAGCGTTCGCGCAGGATCTCGAACATCTCGACGATCTTGCGGGCGTCGTAGAACCCGGGCTTGGTGTAAATCCATAACAACATGCGGGCGAGTTCGCTCTCGTTGTGTTTGGGGTTTTCCTTGAAGACCGCGGCAAGGTATTCGAGTGCCTTGGCGTCCTCGCCGTCGTTGAAGTGGCATTGGCCGAGCGCGAAGCGTTCGCCGATGTTCATCACGTAGGGATCGGGCGATTTCTCGCCGGCGGCGAGCACGGTCAATTCGGGCGTGGGGCCGACGGCCATGAATTCCGGGTTGCCGATTTCGCGGATGACGGGCGGCAGGATGCGGAACTTGCCGGGCACGTAGCCGGTGAGTTCGTAGCTAACAGACGGACAACGGTTGACGAAACAGACGCGCAGCGAGGACGGCAGGACTTCGCAGCGCAGGTTGTCCCTGACGCTGATCGAGCCGTCCACCAGGCGGGCACCGGCGGGCAGCGGGATGTCGAGGATGAACCAGCGCCCGCCATACCAATTATCGTAGTGGTCGCTCACGTGCACGCTGGTGCGCTGGCCGTTTTCCAGGTTTTTCACCACCGAGCTGCTAGGCACCGGGATCGGCTTGCCGCGGTATTCGAGCGGCGCGTGCAGATACTGCCACTCACACAAGCTGGGATGCACGGCGTCCCCCGTGGTCTTGGTGTCGGATGAAAACCCTGATAGGGTGGCGGCATAGGTATAGCGGCCGCGGCCGCTCATCTTGAATTCCACCACGTTCTTCTCCGCCGCGAGCGCGGCCGCCGGCACTTCTAACAACGTGAGGCCCTGCTTGGCGGCGGCTTTCACGACGCCCACTTGCTTGCCGTTGACCTGCACGGTGATTTCCATGTCGGTGGTTTGTTCCTTGCCGAGGGCGAACCAGGTGGCCAGGGCGGCCACGGCCGGGCCTTTGGCGCGGGCGGTGGGGAAGCCGAAGCAACCGTGGGATTGCAACAACGATTGGGCGGCGGCATCGGCGCGTGGCGAGTCCGGTTTGGTTTCCGCCAGGGCTAACAGCACAAGGCCGGTGGTTTCCGGCCCGTCGTTGAGCCAGGCCGCCTTGTAGCCGGATTCCCAACAGATCGGGTGGTCCGGTTCGACCTTGGCTTTGCCTTCGAGGATGGCGGCCAGTTCGGCGGCGATTTCCTTGCGGTCGATATTGAAAAACGCGCGGGTCAGGTAAGCGAGAGTGGCGGCACCTAACGCATTGCGGTCCCGATAGAGCCGGTTGCAGGCGGCGAAGTCGGCGCGTTTGTCGGTGGACAGCGCGTGCAGCACGATAGCCTTGCTGTCGTTGTCGTTGGCGTCGAAGCTTTCGAATTGTTTGAGCAGGAAGGCGGCGGCTTTCTCGATGCTGTCCTTGTGCACGGCGATGCCGGCATTGCGGGCGGCAATCAACGCCCAGAACACGCGGGCGGTGGTGTAACCGCCAATGACGTCGCTGGTCCAACTGCCATCCGCTGCCTGGCTGGAAACCAGTGAGGCGACCAAGGCGCGGACCCGTTCAACAAGGCGTTGCGAATACATGCTGTCGGCTTTGCCGGAGTTGGCATAAGCCAGCGCGGAGGCCGTGGCTAACAATTCATTGCCGGGGTGCTCGCCCCAGGGCGGAGGCATGATGCGAGCATAGTCGCCGAGCGGGCCGTAGTTTTGCAGGGCCATGTCGAGCACCGAGGTTTTGACGTCCGGGCCGATGGACAGGGTCATCCATGTCGAGCGATAGGTGCGGCCCTCGGGCAGGCGCAGCACGGCCGCGGTGTCCGAGTTGGCGGTGCCGCCGGCGTGCGCGACATAGGGCAGGCCCCAGGGCTGGACGGGCAGGGTTTGCCTGAGTCCGTCCTTTTGCTCACCGGCTTGGGCCATCAATTCAAACACGATATTCAGCGCGTTAGGAATGACGAAGGCGTCGAACGCCACTTCCGCTCCGCCCTTGGCTTTCACCTCGACCGATTTCTCACGGGTGGCCAGCACGTTCAATTGCTCCCCGGCACTCAGCACGCGCAAGGTGAGCGGCACGGTGCCGGCATAGTCCGTTAGATTATGGACGCGGCCGACCACGCGGATTTCGTCACCTTCGCGCAGGAAGGAAGGAGTCTTCAATTCGACGAAGAAATCCTTGCGGGTCAGGGTGGCGGCGGTGGCCTGGCCGACGAGGGTTTCCACGCTGCAACCGCGGGCGGTGAGCCGCCATGCGGTGGTGGTTTCCGGCATTCTAACGGATGCCACGGCCTTGCCATCGGTGCCGGTGATCACCGAGGGCAGCCAGCGGCCTTCGCCGCGCACTTCGCGGCGTGCCTGGGGTTTGCCATCGCCAGGAGCCTTGCCACCGGACGCTGCATTCGTTGCTACCGGCGCACCCCGGAAATCTTTATCCACAAGCTGTCCAGCAAGCTGTCCAACGTCTGGGGACGCCGCTTGGTCACTTTCGCTGCCAAGGCGCAAACGATCACCGCTCCCACCTCCGAACCCGTCGCCTCTGGCTTGCGGCCGCACCGCTGACGCAGGGGCATTCGCGACGTTGCGGCCCAACTCCTCCCGCACCGCCTCGAGGGCCTTCTTTTCATCCTTGTCGCGGGCGAGGCGGCCGGCCTCGTCTGTTAGTGACTTGGCGACCGGGCGGGTGGTTCCGGCATAGCGGAACCCGCAGGTGGCGCCGGTGTGGAAGTCGGCATGGCGGCGCGCTTCCTTCTGGAAGAAGTCGAGGATCGGCGTGGTGGCGTCCGGGCACACGGCGAACAAGGCTTCGTTGACCAAAGCCAGGCTCAATTCGGCGGCGACGGGCTGGCCGATCTGGTCGGTCACGGTGATTTCAATCTGGCCATCCTCGCCGGGCAGGAAGGCCTCCTTGAGCGGCTTCACTACAACCTTCAACTCGCGCTCGACGGTGAATTCCTTGGAGGTGGCGCGCAGGTCGCGGCCGTCGATGGCGGCCACCGCCAGGCGGAAATTGGGGAACAGGTCATGGCCGACCTTGAACGCGAGGTCGTTGTAGTCCTTGTGCAGCCCGACAATCTGATAGCGCAGGATGGTTTCACCTTCGTAGGATAGAAGGGCGAGGCCTTTGTCCAGGCGCGAGTGCAGGCGCACCTTGGCGTCCTGGCCGACCTTGAGCTTGGCCTCGGCGGCGAACAGCCGCAGTTTGTTCGCGTCCTCGTTGTCGGAGACCTCGACGGATGTTTCGCGGGTGATGGTTTGGCCGAAGCGGTCGGTGCCGGTGACGCGCAGTTGATAGATCCCGCCTTTTTCAAGGGTCAGGGCAAGCGTGGTCTTGCCGGTGCTGGCATCGGTCTTGGCGTCATATTCGGAGTCCTTGACCTCAGCGCTCGGCGGGGTCTCGGCCTGCCGCCACGGCAGCAGCGTGAGGATCCGGCTGGTCTTGGTTGTTTCCATCCGCAGCACGCTCACCTTGAGGGGCTCGCCGGTTGGTTTGCCATCAGCGCCGGTGGTTGTTAGATCGAGGTCGAACGGCTCGCCGGCGATCACCACCGGCTGGCTCGGCTTGGCGTCGATGGCAAACCCGAGGCGTGCCAGCGTGAGCGATTCGGTGAGCGTGACGTTGTCGCCGTCGAGCGCGGCGGTGAAGACGAGCTGGCTGCCCGGGGTCATGCCGGTGGTGTCGAAGGTCAGCTTGGCCTTGCCTTCGGCATCGGTGGTGACACGTTCGATGCGGCGGTCCGGCAGGGTGCAACGCAGCACGCGGTTGGCCAGCGGCTCGCCCCAATAGTAAGCGGTTAGAATGGTCGCTTCGATTTTCTCGCCGCGGAACCAGACGCGGCGCGGAAAATCCATGGTGAGTTTGATTTTTTCCAGTTTGAACTCGCGCACATCGAAGGTGCCTTGGAACTGGAGGGCCTCCTTGCCCTTGCGCTCCTGGCTGGCGGTCATGGTGTATGGACCGATGGCGGCTTTGTCCGGCAGGACGAGCGTGGCGTCGAAGGTGCCGAACTTGCTCAGCTTCACCGCTTGTTCTGACAGCAGCCGGCCTTGCGGATCGGCGAAGCGGATTTTGAAATCCGCGTCCTCGGGGATGGCGTATTCACCTTTTCTAACATCTTGCAGCACGCCGCGCATGGCCATCGTTTCACCGGGCAGATAGGCCGGGCGATCGGTGTAGAGATATCCCTTGGGTTTGAGGCCGGAGGATAGTTCGAGCCCGGCGAGCGGCAGGTTGAAGGCGGCGGCATGGCCGGAGCGCAGGGCGAAGACGCGCACGTCGCCGAGATCCTTCAAGGCTTCCAGCGAGGTCTTGAACACGCCGTCAGCCCCGGTCTTGCCGGTTGCGGCGACGGCGGTCCCGTTGCTGACTAACAACTCCACGTCCGCGGCCGGCTTGCCGGTGAGCATGTCCTGGACGAAGGCGAGCACCTCGCGGCGGCTGGCTTTGACGATCACTTCCAGATCCGAGCGCAGCACCAGCACGGTGGATTCCCAGTCGTCATCGCCGACGCTGACCACATAGGCTCCGGCCTCGTTGCCGGGGAACGGGATTTCCACGTCCTGCTCGAGCGGTTTGTATTTCACGTAACCCTCGGGTTTGAGCGTCCATGATTTGTCCGGTTGGATCAGGGAAACATCGAGGCCCTCGACGCCGGTGATGCCGTGCATCTTGCGGAAGTAGGCTTGCAGATCGATCTTGTAGAGGCGGACCTCGCACTTCTCGATGTTGCGCAGCTGGAGGTGCACGACGGGTTTTTCGTTGGTGCGGAACACGCGCTCGGCGGAGAGCGTGAGCGACTTTTGGGTCAGGCGCGTGATGGAGGAGGAGGCCGTGCCATCGCCGCGTTCGCTGGCAAGTTTCTGATAGAGCTTGAGGGCTTTTTCGAACTGGCCGAGTTTGTCCTCGAAGATGGTGCCGCTCTTGAGCATGGCGGCGCGGGCTTCGGCGCTTTCGGGATACTTGCTGACCAGTTTGGCCCATTCCTCGATGGCTTTGCGATAGCTGGCGACGATGTTGTCATCCTTGGGACCCTTGGCCTCCTCCAACTCCATCGCCCTGGCTTCGTGGAGGGCGCCGAACAGATAGAGAATGCGCGGCGCGCGCTCGTCGAGCGGATGGGCGCGCAGGAAGGCATCGAAGCGTTGCATGGCCAGGTCCTCCTGCTTGCCGGTCAGGGCATCGAGCCCCATTTGGAATTCGGCATTGATGATGGCGTTCTGGCTCTCCGACCACTCCGGGCCGTTCGGATAGTCCTTGATATAGGATTGCCAGGTGGCGATGGCTTGATCCTGTTTTTTCTGGCTGGCGAGGATCTGGCCGATGCGGAACAGCGCGCGCATTTTCAGGTTGGCCAGATGGGTGGCGGGGGTGGCGCGGATTTCCTCGTCGAAGGTGTTGGCAGCCTCACCCTCAGGCATGCGGAAGTCCTTGGCGGCGATGAAATCGCGGTAAGCGGCAATGGCATCATCGGAGCGTCCGGCGGATTGCAAAGCCTCGGCGATCATCCAAGCGGTGCGGGTGGAGCGGCTGCCAACCGGATGCTCTGTCAGATACTCGCGGCAGGTCTTGAGGGCTTGGTCGAGATCGCCATGAATGAGGGTGAACAGTTGGACATCGGTGGTGGGGAGCCCGCCGGTGTTGCCGATCTGGGAGATCTGTTGGACGGCTTGATTGGTGACCACAGCATTGCTGTTCCTCGCGGTTATCGGCTGTTGGGTGAAATAGGTCTGCACCTTCAGCCAACGGATTTCGGCGGGGAGTTTTTTGCCTTCGGCGGTGGCGAGTTCGGCGGTTAGAGCGGTGAGCGTGAGATTGGGTGCGCTGATCATTTTCAGCAAATCCTCCAGTTCCATGCGGGCGGCATCCGCATTGCCTGATTGCTGGAAGGCTTCGGCCAGGCGAAAGCGGGCCAGCGCGACGTGTTTGCCGGCGGGCGGCGGGTTTTGCATCGGCAGGCGTTCGGCACCCGAGCCGGCGGGGCCGGTCCACGCCGGGTCATATTCCGTTAGGTAAGCCTGCAGATCCTGGATGGCTTGGGTAGCGTTGCCGGCTTGTTGGATGGCGCGGGCCTTGCGGAAGACGATGTCGTCGCGGAACGCGCGGGGCAGTTCCATGGCCAGCGCCTTGGTGTAGAGCGAATAGGCTTTGGCGTAATCCGGTTTCGGGGCGTCAGGGACCTTGGGATCCGGTTTGATTTCGAGTTTTTCCGCGAAGCGGAGGATTTCGCCGACCAGTGCTTGTTTGCGCTCGGGGGCAAGAATGCGGGCGGATTCAGCGGCGAAGATGATGGCGGCCGCGGCGAATTTCTTTTGCTCAATCAGGGCTTGCGCCTTGAGAAAAACAGCCTTGTGACGCCATGCAGATTGCGGGAAATCCGCGAGCATCTGGTCAGCGGCGGTGACGGCATCGGGAAATTTTTTGCTTTGGAGCAAAGCCGTGGCCTTGAGGAAGAGTGCCTCATCGGCGGTATCCTTGGCGGCGATAGCTTGCCCGGCCAGCTCGGCGGCCTTGTCGAATTGGCGGGCACGCATTTCCGCCTGAACCTGTGTCAGCAGGGACGGAGCGGCCATAGCGTGTGTCATGGCCATGACGAGTGTGCAAAGGATGAGCATTCGATTTTTCATGGGAGCGGATTCCTTTCTGAACATGCTGAATTGATTGGGGTGAGCGCCTCTGTCGAGAACCATTGTCATGTCCCCATACCTACGACACGGGAACCGGCAAATCATTGGAAATTGACAGGTCGTTCATTCTTCCAATTGCAGTCCACCTTCTCCACATTGCCCGATTCAGGTCAACGGGTTTTTCCTGATTTACAATGATTTTACCTGCGAACCTTATTAGGGTTGGTATCACAGCATGCAGCATCAGCTCTCGAAATACGTGTAGCCGGCGAGACCCTCGCGGTAGAGATCGAGGATTTCGCGGCGCTCTTTGGGTGAAATGCGGCCGTCAGTCACGGCTTTTTCGGCGAAGTTGCGGAACTTCGCGACGAGTTCCTTCGGGTCGTATTCCACATAAGTCAACACGTCGGCCACGGTGTCGCCCTTGACCTCATGCGTGTAAACCGGCTTGCCTTTTTCGAGGTGGACGCCCACCACGTTGGTATCGCCTAACAAGTTGTGGAGATCGCCCAGGGTTTCCTGATAGGCGCCGACCAGGAAGACCGCGAGATAATACTCCTCATTGGGTCTGAGTTCGTGCAGCGGAAGGATTTTCGCGACGTCCTCCTTGTCGATGAAGTGGTCGATCTTGCCGTCGCAGTCGCAAGTGATATCGGCGATGACGGCGCGCTGGCGGGGTTTCTCGTCAAGCCGGTGGATGGGCATGACCGGGAAAAGTTGGTCGATAGCCCAGGAATCCGGCAGGGACTGGAAGAGCGAGAAGTTGCCGTAGTAGAAATCCACCAGGGTGGAGGACAATTCGCGGAGGTCTTCCGGGGTATCATCGAGCTGGGCGATGAGATTGGAGATGCGGGTGAGGATATGCCAGAACCAGGCTTCAGCCAGACCACGCTCGCGCAGCGTGGCACCGCCATGGAAAAACTGCGCACGTATCTGGTCGCGGTAGTAGGCGGCGTCGTTGAAGCTTTCCTGAAGGTTTTTTTTGCTGAGCGTCTTGTTGACGTCGATCAGGTTTGTTAGATTTTGCGGGGCGTTTTGCGGGATCGCCGGAGCGGCCGCGCTGGTTTGGGCGCGGGTGACGTCGAGGATGTTGAACACCAACACCGAGTAGTAGGCGACCACCGCCCGGCCGCTCTCGGAAATGAGATTGGGATGGGCGACGCCAGCCTTGTCACAGATCTGGGAGACGACCTCGACGATGTCGGTGCAGTACTCGGGGACGGAGTAGTTGCAGGATGAATGGAAGTTGGTGTGCGAGCCGTCGTAATCGACGGCCATGCCGCCGCCGATGTCTAACACGCCCATCGGCGCGCCTTCCTTGACGAGGTCGCAATACATGCGGACGGCCTCGGTGGCACCCTCGCGGATGGCGGCGATGTTAGGGATCTGCGAACCCTGGTGGTAATGGAGCATTTTCAGGCAGCCAAGGTATCCAGCGTCCTTGAGGTGATCCACCACGCCGATCACCTGGGCGGCATTGAGGCCGAAGACCGACTTGTCCCCGGCGCTGTCCTGCCAATGGCCCGAGCCGCGGGTAGAGAGCCGGACGCGAACGCCGAGGTTGGGCAGCACGGAGATTCTGCGCGAGCGTTCGAGGATGAGATCCAGCTCGCTGGGCATCTCGAGCACGAGCATGATCTTGAGGCCCATTTTCTGCGAATGGAGCGCAAGGTCGATGAACTCCTCGTCCTTGTAACCATTGCAGATGATATAGGCATCCGGGTCGTGCATATGGGCAAGGGCGGCGATCAATTCGGGCTTGGAGCCGGCTTCCAGGCCGTAGTGGTATTTTTTGCCGAACTCGGCGATTTCCTCGATGACCTGGCGCTGTTGGTTGACCTTGATCGGATAGACACCGCGGTATTCGCCGCGGTAGCCGGAATCCTTGATCGCCTTGCGGAAAGACTCATTGATTTCCGCGATGCGCGAGTGCAGAAGATCCCGGAAGCGCAACAACACGGGCAGGTGGGTGCCGCGGTCGTGCAGGCCCTCGATGACCTCGAACAGCGAGATCTCCTTGCCGGTTTCATCGTCTTCAAGGCGCACGGTCACGTGGCCCTTGCGGTTGGTGCCGAAGAAACCATGCCCCCAGGATTCCAAGCCGTAGAGTTCGGAGGATTGTTCCGGAGTCCAAGCAGAGTGGGTCTTGCGTTTGACGACTTTCGGGGCGGGTGCGGGCGATGCGGGAGGAATCATGGAGGAATGGCTGGGAACGAAATGCAAGTCTATGGGCTTCAATCACGAAGCGGAAGCCTTGATTTCGGTGCCTCATGGGGTCCTTCAAAATCACAGTCATGTTTGATAGATATCAAGTCCACAAGCCAGCTCCTTCAAGGCACCGCCCGCGCCCTCCTCCGCGTCGCCGAATCCCATCCCGAAGCGGTGTTGGAGGCGCCCCACCGGTGAGCGGGGGTTGAAGAAACGTGCGACGGCTAGTCGATCCTCATCTTCTCAAGCGGCTCATGAGTTCACTGTGGGAAATCGGAGCGACCGCTCCGGATTCCAATTCAGCGTCCCGCATCAGTGCCAACGCCAGAGCATCTTCATCGCTGCGGTCCGCCGCAAGAGCGTACGGATCTTCCACGCTTTCCCATAGCGATGCTGCCAAGAGTGCCCGCTCTCTTGCTGGGAGGCGAAGTGCTTCCGGGGCTATTTGGTCGATGCTCATGGCATCTTCCTACGCTGGAATTGCCCGCGTGAAAAGAGGGAATCTTCCTCATCTGCCTTCTCTTCCCGTTAACTATTCAAAATCCAAAATCGATTCGCCACCTTCCTCGTCGGCATCAGCCCCCGCACCCTCCAAAACTGGGAACAAGGCCCCCGCCTTCCCGAAGGCACCGCCCGCGCCATCCTCCGCGTCGCCGAATCCTATCCCGAAGCGGTGCTGGAGGCTCTTTGTAGGTGATTTCGATTCGCCGCAAATGTGACGCTGCGGGAACTGACTCCGAGGATTTTGTTGAAATGCACGATCTGAACCCATTCATGGCTATCCTACCGAAGCCTCGATTTCGGCCAACGCTGCCCGCGCTTCATCTTGTGCCTTGTAGGCGGCTAAAAGCCGGGAAGTGATTTTTCTCTGGTTGGCCATATCCGCTGGAGCCGACAACGGCAAATCCAGAAACCGTCCAATATCCTCAATTCGAGTACGGTTTGATACGCCAGTAACCGTACCCTCGATAATCTCACGCATTCTTGGCGACCGCAAAAGGCAGACAACGTATTCGGGGAGAACCGACTTTGCTGCATTCGCCTTTGGGCGAAGCGTAAAAAATTCTTTTGAAACAACCAGTCCGTCACAGTCGACACCAACGACACCGATAGCGCCCTTTACTACGTCAATTCCTGATAGTAAAATGTCCCCCTTTTTGATCTGTCTCAGGTCTTTTTCGGAATATGCCAGATCCTGTTCTCCTTTTGAGCGCACCCGTCCGTCAATGCTCGAAACGAATGCATATTCATGAATGTCCTTTTCCTCAGGAATTCTGACAATATTCTCCAGTAGGTCGCCAAGTTTCACTGAATTCACGAGGCTGTTCACGATGTCCCGCATTCGCCGATAAGAGAAATCCAACCTCTCTGTAGAATTGCCAACGTCGATTTTGTAAAAGTAGATTTGATCGCTTTTGACTGAGAGTTTTTCAGTCAACTTAGTGGCCATTTTTTGGTTAAGAATCTCGTCTTTATATAAGTGCTGGATGCTCTCCCGCCATTCATCAAACAATGTATTGATTGCCGGTAGGTCATTCCGCTCAGTGATGCCGCTCGAGGTGTATCCGATTACTTCGGCTTTCGCATAAAATACGGGGTCACGTTGAACAACGCTTGGGTCCGGTTTCTTGGCCAGAAGCAGAATCGAAGTTTTTGCAGTTGTTCTCGCCAGAAACTGGAAGGCGTCCGGGGGAAGTGAGACAACCGCTTTGATGAAAAATCTGGAGATAATAAAGTCGCGGGCAACTTTGTAGTCCCTGGTATTCAAAACCGCCTCGTCAATGACTATGCCAACAAGACCGCCTTTCCACTCTTCGGGGGCCTTGGGCTGTCTTACGGATTTAAGATAATCAAAAATTGCGCTCAAGAAAAGGGCACCGCCCTTAGCTGTATTACCTGATGGCTCGTAGGTTAGATTTCCTGCGCCTATGCGCCGTATGATATCAGCGAGAGCGGCTTCAGCCTCCTTCTGGTACCCAAGGATCGATATCAGTACCAAGTAACCGCTCCTGCTTTATGGACTTCTCGACCGCGTTTCGGGTGTGGTTCGGCACATGGGTCGCTTGAGCAAGCATCTCTCCCATTGAATGGATTAAAAATCGACCGGTGCCACATGCTGGGTCCAAAACGACAGGGGGCGTTCAATTTTCCGTTAATCTGCTAGAGGCCCGAAGGGCTGGCTAACGGGATGAGTGATGGCAGTTGCGGCACCGGTTGGGAAGGCAATTCTTCCCGGCGGGCGCAATTTTCTTCTCT
>Ga0268284_1000751_pt1 | contig 19801 bp, 22 predicted proteins | sample saktaG_14_FD_190137 | JGI IMG/M metagenome (GOLD analysis project Ga0268284, IMG submission 190137) | Saline water microbial communities from Sakinaw Lake, British Columbia, Canada - sak_2013_06_06_40m | ecosystem: Environmental > Aquatic > Non-marine Saline and Alkaline > Saline ...
CTAGCCAAGGTACTCGGACGAGACCATGGTTTGATTGCTGCGCAGTTCGTATTCCCGCTTGAAGTCCGTTCCTGACACCTGCTTCGGTTCATTGCATCCCGATAGGAACATGAGCATCATGATTGGTATCCACTTCTTCATCATTTCATTCCTTCCCGAACGATTAACTCTGAAGTTTGTTATTCATGTCGCAGGGCGATGAGCGGATCAAGGCGCGCGGCTTTCCAGGCAGGATAAGTGCCGAAGGTGATGCCGGTCACGACAGACACGGCTAATGAGACGAGCAGGCTTTCCGTAGTGATAATGGCGCGGATAGTCATATCGCCATTGAACTGCGCAACGGCTTCAGCGCCGTGCGCCGTCAGGATGCCCACACCGATTCCTAAGGCGCCGCCAATGAAGGTGAGCACGATGGATTCTGTTAGAAACTGAACTAAAATATCGCGGCGCGTGGCACCCAGTGCGCGGCGCACACCGATTTCGCGTGTGCGCTCAAAAATGTTCGCGAGCATGATGTTCATGATGCCAATGCCGCCGACCAGCAGGGAGATCGCCGCAATCGAGGTCATCACGAGCGTGAAGATGCGTTGCGTCTTTTCTGCGGCCCGCATCAGTTCATAAGGCACTTGCAGTTCGTAGTCGGCATTGACATGTGTGACCGACAGATAGCTTTTCAGGCGGGCGACCGTGTCAGCAATGTATTCGATATCTTTGACCTTGATGTAGAGGAAGTGGTATGCGACGACCTCCGTGCTGTAATAACGGGTTTGGTTGCCCTTTCCCCAGATGGAATCGGCCATAGCGATCGGAACATAAATGACATTGTTGATGTTGTGAGAACCGCCAATCCGTCCCTGACCGGCACCTTCTAAAAGTCCGATGACCCGGAACGAACGTCGTCCGATTTCAATCCATTCGCCTATGGGGTCGCGATGGCCAAAGAGTTTACGCGCGGCATCGACACCCAGGTAACAGGAAGGCATGAAAATACCATTGTTCTTGTCGGGGAATATTTTACTGCGGGAATCGGTGATGGAACAGTTGATGACATCAAATAAGGTTGGTGTGGTGGCAAGCACCGAGATATCTGTTTTGTTCTGGCCCGTGTAAATATTGAAGTTCTTTTCCTGGATCGGCACGATTTGTTCAATGTTGGTGAACGTACGGGCAATGTGGTCAAAGTCTTTTTGCGTGATCCCGTATATCTCGATAGACCGGCTTCCGCTCTTAGAGTCGGTAGTGGTGGTCGTGGGCTTGATACTTTTAAGGATGATGTTGTCGATGCCTTGGGCCTTAATTTGGTCGATGATGCCACGTTTCCCGCCTTCGCTGATCGCCAGCATGGCCACCACGGCGGCAATACCCAGCACGATGCCAAGCGTTGCCAGCAAGGCGCGGATGACGTGGCGTGAGAGGCTTGCGTAGACCGTTGCTAATAGTTGAAAGAGGGACATTGTGATTAACCCTTGAAAGAGACCGTGCCGTCGTGGATGGTGATGCGATGGGTGGCAAAGGCTTCGTAGGCGGGATTGTGCGTGACCAAGATGATGGTCTTTCCGGCCCGGTTCAAGTCAGAAAAGATCTGCATGACTTCCAGGCCTGTCTTTTCATCGAGATTGCCGGTCGGTTCATCAGCCAGAATGACAGGGGGTTCATTGGCGAGCGCACGCGCAATGGCGACGCGTTGGCATTGGCCGCCGGAAAGCTGGGTTGGAGTCGAATGGTAGCGCCCTTGGAGGCCGAGCTGGTCGAGCAGCGCCTTGCCGCGCATCTTCATCGTCGCGTGGTGCTTCCGTGCATATTGCATGGGCAGGCAGACATTTTCTAGACAGGTCAAGTGCGTCAGCAGATTGAACGACTGGAAGACCATGCCGATCGTCTGATTTCGGACGCGCGATGTTTCGTCATCCGAGAGGGATGAAACTTCCCTGCCATTGATTTTATAAGCACCTGACGTGGGCTGGACCAATAATCCGAAGAGGTTCAGCAACGTGGACTTACCAGAGCCGGACGGTCCCATGACCGTCAGAAAGGCTCCTTGCGGAACCACAAAAGAGGTTGCGCGGAGCGCATCAATCGTCATCCCCCCTGCGTGGTACTGCTTGGATAATTGGAAAAGTTCGATCATGATTAAAGGGCTGTTCGCACGAGCAGGACGCGGTCGCCTTCTGCTATACCACTTGTGATTTCAATATAGTCCGCGGAAAAGCGGGAGGTTTTCACTTTCCGTTCTTCGGCGACTCCGCCGCTATTTTCCACTTTTACATACGCATCGCCTTCGCGTGTGTAGACGGCTTCGATAGGGACATGGAGGGCATCCTGGATGGTTTCAACGATGATTTCCACTTGCACGGTCATCCCGGATGTCAGCCGGGGGTCGGATTTATCCGTGGATACTTGCGTCGAATAGACCTTGGGACTCTGCGCATCCCATGGGACGATCGGTGTGGCAGCGGCGGCGATGCTTTCGATTGAGCCGTTGAGGAGCAAGTCAGGTATCGCCTTTGCTTTGATGTGTACGGGCAGTCCGGTTTTCACACGTGAGCGGAATTCTTCCGGAATACTGGTCTCTACGCGGAAATTTGCCATGTCCGGGATATAGGCCATGACTTGGCCGATCCAGATTTCGCTACCCTCTCGAAGGGTTTCCTCTTTGTTTCCACGCCAGCGAGCGTTTTCGGGATTTCCATAGAAGAGCGTCCCTGTGGTAGGGGCGCGGATCTCGAGTTTCTGCATATCCTCCTCAAGTCCCTTGAGTTCAAATTTCAAGTCATCGATGGAAGCTATTTGGGTTTCAAGTTCAATTTTCTTTTTCGTCAGCCGCGTTTCATTATTCACGATGCCGCGTTGCACGGCAATGGTATTGCGTTTGACGGTTTCACGGGATGTTTCAAGTTTCTGCGGATGATCATACCGCTTAAAGACACGCAAATCATAAAAGGAAGAATCCACGTCCTGTCTTGTCTTTTCCAATGTGATTTCCGCCTCAGTCACTTTGCTGACGGCCGCCATCTGCTTATACTCGTCAAGGGCATACGCATCAGCGAGCGCCTTGCGGGCGAGTGTCAAATCGAGATCGGCTTTTTCCATGGCGTTGATCTTTGTTGCAACAGCCTGTTGGATGTCACGTTTCTTTTTGGGAGCGTCTTCCTTGTCGTACTTGTTGAAGACATCAACGGTTGTCTTGAGGGTGTCCAGCGCTGTCTTCAGGTCATTGATGTTGTCGGCCTGGATCATCTCGATGTCGCTTTGAGCCATTGCGACGCTTAGATCAGCGGTTTGAATCTTTCGCAATAACTCCGTCACTTGTCGCTTGAAGAATTCATCGGAGATTCGGAAGATGACATCGTTCGACTTGACGAGCGAATGTTCGGGAGTCACAAAGGTCAGTTTGAGTTCACGGCTGCCGTGCTTGCCATTGAACGCGAGCGGATGGTTCTTAATGGCGTCCAGTTGGCCGTCGACCCGGAAGACTACTGGGAAGTCACCCTTCTTCACCGTGAAGGAACGATTGGAGGTTTGAGCCTTGGTTGCCGATGCACCTTTATCGCATCCCGTGGCCAGCAACAGCGCAATAAGGTAATAAGGCAATAAGGAACAAGCGTACTCGCTTCGCGCAATAAGGCAATTGGATTGGCTCATTCGGCATCCTTCTTGGGAGGTGTGCGATTGCTCGGACTTCCGAGTGATTGTTTTTCGTCGTAAAGCTGTTTTTCGATCTCCTGCATCTTGAGCCTGAGGGGCTCCGATATTTTCAAAGTCTGTGCCTGGTCGCGTGCGGCTGCGGTTTCCGGTGTGATCAAATAGGGAGTCATGAAAATCACCAGTTGTGTGGTGATGGAGCGTGTTGTCTTACCCGTGAAGAGCCAACTCATCAGGGGGATACGCCACAGATAAGGGACACGCGTATCGGTTTCCCGTTCTTCCTTCCGCAAGAGACCGCCCAGGATGATCATCTCTCCTGATTTGGCTTCCAGCTCCGTTGTGGCCGAGCGCAGGGCAATGTAAGGCGCTTTGCTGACCAGGTCATAGCGGGCAATATTTGAAAACTCCGGATTGATGCGCAGACGGATGCGGTCATCCGCGACCATGACTGGGCGGACGATGAGCTTGACCCCGACGTTTTCAAAACGGGTCGACTTGCTGATACTGCTGCCGGTCGTGGTCTCTGTCTCGATCGGGACCTTTTCACCTGTCGTGATATTGCCGTCTGCGCCGCGGCGAATGACGATATTCGGTGAGGAGAGCAGACGTGCGCAATCCTTGGTCTGCAAATAGTTGACGAGGGCCCAGATCTTAAAGCTGTCATTGCCTCCAAAGGCCCACATACGTCCGTCTGACCCGCCCCCGGCTGAAGCCTCCACATCTTGCACGCTTGAACCATACGCGTCGTAGCCCGGGAGGATCAAATTATTGAAGACCTTGCGAAGCGGATCGGAGTCGCCCATCTTATTGAATCCGATTTCCACTTCCCTGTTCAAGGCATCGCTGAGTTCAAATTCAACGATGCGCGCTTCCACGAGAATCTGGGGCACAGGCTGGTCTGCCTCCTTGACAATCTGTTTGACCTGTTCAATGCGTTCCGGCGTGTCATAAACAATGAGCACGTCGTCTTCGCCGCTACAGGCAACCGTGCCGGCAGGCGAAAGGAAGTTTTCAATCAGGCGGCGGAGCGTTTCCGCGCTGACATGCTTGCATCGCACGGCTTGCAGGATATAGGTCTCCTGCTGGTTGGAGAGAAACTTCTCAAGCAGTTGCGTATAGTTGGTGTCGTTTTTGGGTGCTGGAACCGACTTTTCTGATTCGGTTGCATCTTGCACATGTATGATGTTGGTGACGGCCGGCGTTTCGGGGTTCATGGCATCTTGCGCGTATAAAAGGATTGCGGGACTGTAGAGTGCCAAGAGGAGTGAGATGCGTAAAAAGTGCTGAAGAAAGTTCATAGATAATTCCTGTCAAATAAAGATGCCCCTGATTAAGATTGACACTATGCCAAACCTGCGTAGAAGAGGCAAGGAGATTATTTGTCAGCAAACGGGGTGAACCCATTGCAAATGCTCTATCATTCTACTTGACTTTTTAAGCCGCTTTAGGGAGAATACGCAAAATTAATTTGAATAGTTATGATGACAAAACGGCTCATGTTGGCAGGAATTGTTCTGGCGCTGCTCGTTATCGGAATATATGTTTCGGTTGGGTCGGCAAAAAAATCCGAGCACTGGTATCAGGAGGTTCGTAATCTGTATTACGGAATCCCAGTAGAGGTTCGTTTTTATCCCGAGAACAAAGAGCTGAGTCAACACGTCTGGAACTACCTGGAAAGTATCGATGCTGTTTTTAACGACTATAAGGCTGAAAGTGAAATTTCCGGGATCAACCGTCGTACAGACGCTGGCGATGTGACGCTGTCTCCTCTGTTAGCGGAAGCTTTTGGCAAGGCCCGTCAGGCTTGGGAGTTGAGTGAGGGTGTCTTCGATATCACCTGCGCACCGATACGCAATCTATGGCGGCAGGCAGCAGAGCAGGGGGTTCAACCGTCCGACACGGACGTAGCTGCCATCCGTGAACGGTGCGGGTTCAATCGGGTTGAGTTGAACCATAATCGACTGACGCTCCCAAAAGCCGGGATACAGTTTGACTTCGGAGGCATTGTGAAAGGCATTATCGCGGATCACGTGGTTGAAATGCTGAAAACGGGCGGCGTGCAACGGGCGCTGGTTCAAATCGGTGGCGAGACCGCCGCTTTTGGACTTTCGCAAAAAGAGCGCCCGTTCCGAATCGGCATCCAGCATCCGGAAGTGCGCGACGGAATGTGGAGTGTCATTCAGGACCCGGGGGCTGGGGTGTCCGCTTCTACGAGCGGCAATTATGAAAACCCAATCCTGATCAAGGGCCAGGAATTTTATCATATCATGGATCCCCGTACTGGCTATCCGGCTCAGACGCAGATTGTCTCGGTGACGATTGCGTTCCCTCAAACAGGCAAGAACTGGTTGGCGGACGCTCTTGCGACCACTGGGGTGCTGCTGGGTCCCGAAAAAACGTTTAACATGATCAAGCCGTTAGGCGGCGAAGCGATGTTTCTGGTAAAGAAGGATGGAGTCATCCGTGAAAGCGTCAGCGCAGGCTGGAAAATGTTCAAATGATTAAGAGCATCAGAGTCAATAAAGATCAATGTCAGGGGTGCGGCACCTGCGAGCAGACCTGTTCGGCTATTTTTAGGCTGACCTATAAGGTCCATGCGGAAGTATCAGGGAAAGATTTTGAGAAGCATCAGAAAAAGATGCTGGCGGCTTATTACGGTTGTCCAATGCAGGCCATTGAACTCGTGAGCGATGATCCGTCCTTGCAGATTGTCTGGCACCCTGCCGTGATTCTTGAAAAGAAGATGGTTTCCGCTATCGTGATGGAAATCCGTCTGCAAACGAAGGACATGGCCTTTAAGCCTGGACAGTATGTAACGATACGTTTTAAAGACGATATCGGATTTTTCAATCGAGCCTATTCCATCGTGGGGCTGAAAGACGGCATTCTGACCTTGGCGGTTACGCTGCTGAACGGCGGGCGAGGCAGTTCGTTCATCACCAACTATGATGTGGGCAGTCAGGTGGAAATCACGGAACCCAAAGGCGATTTTTGCCTGAAGGATACGCCCAACCCGAAAGTTTTTGTTGGCACGGGGACTGGGCTCGCTCCGCTGATCGCGATGATGGAAAGCTGCCCAGAGACCAAGAAGACCCTCTATTTCGGGCAGCGCAAGGAGAAGGATCTCTTCTACCTGGAGCGTATGGCGAAGATCCTGAATCTGGACATCCATACCTGTCTCGATTTTGCTGACGACGACTGGACCGGGCTGCGCGGACGAGTGACGGAGCACTTCCTCAACTATCCGTTGACCCGCAATACGGAGATTTATACCTGTGGCAGTGACCCCATGATGAAGGGGATTGAAGATATCCTCAAAAAGAAACGACATCCCAAAAATCTTTTTTCCCGTGAGAGTTTCAGTAACATCAACGGCATGAATTCGCTGGATGATTCGGGCTTGCTATGGCGGATATGGACACGGTATGTTCATGTTTACGCATCGTTGGTCATGAGCGGTCTCTTTCTCTTTTTTGGCCTCAGCGGTTTTCTGGCGAGCCGTCCGGAGCTGTTTAATTCAGAGGACAGAGGCTATACGGTGGAGGAAAGCCATGCGCTCCCGGCAGGTTCAGACGCGATGACCGCGTTACAACTGGCGCAAAAACTGGCGCAGAAGTATCCCGGAAAACTGGATGCGGGCTCAGTGGAAGACGATGCCAAACAGCTTCAGTTTAATGTCGAGTCTGTCTGGGCGAGTACGGCGGTCATCGTGGATAAGACACAGAAACGTTACGAGATCCGTCAGTCGAAAAACCGCTGGGCTGCCGCGCTGGTTCAGTTGCATCAGGGAGAGAAGAGTAGTCCGATGCAGCGGGTTCTCATTGACCTTACGGGTTGGTTGATGGCCATTGCCACGTTGACGGGTATGGTCATGGGGGTTCAATCGCGTAATCCGGTCATGCGGAATACGGCGTGGGTTTTGGTAGGGATATCGCTCGTTCTCACAGCAATCATGGTTATTAATCGATAAGAAAGGAAAGTATATGAAAAGCAGAAGTAAAATGTTCCTGATGTTAGTCCTGGTGACGGCGCTGCCGCTCTTCAACATGCTCTATGCCGAAGAAACGAATAAAACACTGGAACTCACGTTCTCGATCTCTAAGGGGAGAGGTGATGCACCCATGGTTGTAGCCTGGCTTGAAAATAGCACGAACGAATTCGTTCGGACGGTGCGTATGTTTTCGACGAGTAAGAAATATTATAAAGACCTACTTGGCTGGGCATCAAAATACCGCACGAAGGAAAAGTCGGCCGACATTGACGCGGTGACCGGAGCTACGATTCGTTGGAATAAGAGTGCCACGGTCAGCATTCCCGTGCAGATGGGAGACAAAAATCTGCTAGACGGAACTTATGTTCTGCGCATCGAATCCCGCAAAGAAGAAGCGAACCACTATCGCGGGTTCAAGATTCCTCTTCCAGCGGGTTATACCGGCGGCGTGCATGAAGATGCGGGCTATGTGAAGTCCGTCGAAATTAAAGTGAAATAAGCCCGCTCTTGCATTTCATTACAAGAGTCGGGTATACTAGTTTCCCTTATGCGGATATCAGGAGGAACGTGGTGCGGACGCAAGCTGAAGGCGCCCCCCGGTGATGCGGTCAGGCCAACGCAGGATCGTGTCCGGGAGGCGATTTTTTCCATGCTGATGAACGTCACCCCTGACTCGACCTTTCTAGACCTCTATGCCGGATCAGGCGCAGTCGGGCTGGAAGCGCTCAGCCGGGGAGCTTTACGTGCGACATGGGTTGAGAAGGAGATGCGCCATGTCGCTGTGCTGAAAGATAATTTAGCCGTGCTGGGTGCTGATCAGGGCGAAGTGATCTGTTCAGACGTGATGCGGTGGGTCAAGGGACTCGGTCGCGGTCGTGCCTTTGATGTGATCTATGCCGATCCGCCGTACGAATTGGCGCGGGAACATGGTTTTTTGGAGTTAATGAAGGCATTGGCGGAGCAGCAGGTGATTGCAAAGCGCGGATTTTTCATTGCCGAAATGGCAGACAGACAGGATGCGGAAATCGTACCGGGATGGACGATTCTGCGTGATCGAACCTACGGCCACACGCGTGTGGTGCTGTATAGAAAGGATGAGTTGTCAGTATGTATAGAATAGCTGTTTATCCAGGAACCTTTGATCCGTTGACATTGGGGCATTTTGACCTGATTGAGCGGAGTGCAGCCCTGTTTGACAAGGTGATCGTTGTGGTTGCCGGCGTTTCAATTAAAGCGACCGGCATGTTTGACATTGAGGCGCGCCTTTCCATGATACGCGAAAGTGTGGTGGCCTCTGGACTGAAGAATGTCGAAGTCGACCGGCTGGATTGCCTCTTGGTCGAATACTGCCGTACGCATAAGATCGGTGTTGTCGTGCGGGGGTTACGGGTCTATTCTGATTTTGAGTACGAGTTCCAGATGGCGCTGACCAACCGGAAACTGGCTCCGGAGATTGAGACGCTCTTCATGATGCCGAACGAGAACTACAGTTATGTGACGGCGAGTACGATCCGTGAGATAGCGCGATATGGCGGGGATACGCGTCCATTCGTATCGGCTGTCGTCCATGATTATGTTGAAAAGTATGTAAAAAAACACTCGGAGCACCAGCTCCGGGCAGGAGGTGCCGTTGGAAACACAGGCGCGTTTGATCGTTGATATTGCCCGCATCGATGAGGACGGGGAACGATACCAGGGGGAACTGCCCGCAGAGATTTTCGACTTGGGGGAAAGCGAAGTCTTCTCGCCAGACGGGGGGGTGGTCTATGATTTGTTCATCCAGGCTCTTGGCACGGAGTTGTTGGTCAGGGGGAAGCTGAAATTGTCCCTGAAGTGCGTCTGCGTGCGGTGTGCGGCGGATTTTAAGTCGGTCGCACAGGATGATGCATTTGTGACATCTATAGAAATTTCTGACACAACTGACTTCCTAGACTTGACCGAAGAGGTCAGAGAAGCTATTATATTTGCCCTTCCCAGTTATCCGGTTTGTAGCAAAACGTGCAAAGGACTGTGCATGACCTGTGGAAAAAATCTCAATGGGGGGATATGCACCTGCCATGAGGCGGGACTTGATAACCGATGGGGTGCGTTGGACGGACTGAGTTAGTCTGGGGTTGGCGCAAAAAGGATGAACAATGTTTTTAACTATGCAGGGCATAGTTGCAGTGCAGAACAAGGAGAAATGAGAAATGGCCGTACCAAAAAGGAAAAAGTCGAAAATGAGAATCCGTCAGCGCAAGGGGCACATCAAGGCTGAGCTGGCACAAGTGCAGGCATGCCCGAATTGTGGCGCGTCCCAGCAGTCACACCGTGTTTGCAAGTCCTGCGGAATGTATAATGGACGTAAAGTGCTGACGATCGAAGCTTAATCAGGTTTCGGAATTCTACAATTGTTATGTTTCGGTTAAGAGTTAAGGACCCAATGAGTTCTTAATTCTTAATGAGTGTTTATAGGGGGTGCCATGCGGATTGCTTTGGATGCAATGGGCGGCGATCATGCGCCCTGCGAGATTGTGCATGGAGCTGTCGAGGCTGCCTCAAAGCCACACGGTACCATTTCGCGCATTTTGTTGGTCGGCGACGAGAAAGTGATACGGGCTGAGCTGGCAAAATACCCTCAAGCGAATATGGCGCGCCTCAGTATTATACATGCGCCTGAAAACATCAACATGGATGAGTCCCCAGCCTCTGCTGTTCGCAGGAAGAAGCTGTGCTCGATCAATGTCTGCATGGATCTGATCAAGCGAAAAGAGGCCGACGCAATGGTTTCGGCCGGCAATTCAGGGGCGGTTTCCGCAGCGGCCGTCTTTGCGCTTGGGCGTATCCCAGGTGTGATACGGCCTGCGATTGCAGCCGCGCTTCCGACCCGGCGGCGGGATCGTCCGACATTGTTGCTGGATGCCGGTGCAAACATGGATTGCTCCGAGGATTGGCTGGCGCAGTTTGCGGTGATGGGCGTAGCCTACTCGAAGGCGGTTTTGAAACAAGTCGATCCAGTTGTTGGGCTGTTGAGCATTGGCACGGAGGATGGCAAAGGGAATGAAGTGACAAAGAAGGCCTTCCCTTTGTTTCAAAAACAGAATTTTAAGTTCCGTGGCAATATTGAAGGGCATGACTTGTTTTTGGGTGAAACCGATGTGGCTGTGTGTGACGGCTTTGTGGGCAACGTAGTCCTGAAGACCGCCGAGAGCGTGGCCCATGCGCTTGGGTTCTTGATGAAGAAGGAGTTCGTCATGGATCCGGTGCGTATGTTCGGCGCATTGCTTCTGCGCGGTGCTTTGCAGAGCGTCAAGCGCCACATGGATCCTGAGATTTACGGGGGTGCTCCCTTACTGGGTGTCCCTGGAGCAGTGATCATTTCACATGGTTCGTCATCGTATCGCGCAGTCAATCATGCGCTTGTCGCGGCGGCGGCTGCCGCTGCGAACAACTTGACCAATGAAATTGCTTCCCGCATTGCCGCAATGGACGTCACCAAGGCTGAGCAGCCTGCGGAATAAGACTCTTTATTGCCAGCTACATTGATTTGGAGGTTTGCAAATGAAGAAGCTCGTTTTAATGCTAGGGTTATCCTGTTTAATGGGCATTGCCCACGGTGCTGAAAATCAATTGACAGATGCCGAAAAGGCAGACGGATTTCAAATGCTCTGGGATGGCTCGACCACAAAGGGATGGCGGAGCATCAAGTCCGAGACGTTTCCTGAAAAAGGCTGGGAAATGAAGGATGGCGTCTTGTCTGTCCTTCTCAACGGCGGCGGCGGTGATATCATCACTGAGCAGGTCTATTCGAATTTTGTCTTGAAGGTGGATTTCCGGTTGACGAAAGCCGCTAACAGTGGCATCAAGTATTTTCTCAATCCCAAGCTTAACGGGGGCACAGCTCCTGAGTTTCAAGTCTTGGATCCTGCACATCCTGATGCTGAAAAGGGCAAGAATGGATCGCGGAAAGTGGCAGCGCTCTATGACGTGTTTCCTGCCCCGAACGCTACGTTGAGACCGCTGGGCGACTGGAACAGCGCGATGTTGGTCTGCAAGGGTAAACGTGTTGAACACTGGCTGAATGGTGAAAAGGTTCTTGCGTTTGAGCGGGGTAGCCCAGAGTTTCGGGAAGCTGTTTCACAGAGCAAGTTCAGTAAGATTCAAAATTGGGGAGAAGCAGAAAGCGGACATATCCTGTTGCAGGATCACGTGGACAACGTTTCCTATCGCAACATCAAGATTAAGGTTTTGAAGTAATTTTGCTTGGGAGCACTATGGTTAGGCTTGTTTTTGTATTAACGGTTATTTGCGCAGTCAGCTCGGCCTTATTGGCGGCGGTATACAAGCTGACGGAAGTGCCTATCTCCGCAGCGCTTGAGGAGCGGACACGGGCTGCTGCTTCGAGCGTCATGCCTGCGGGCTTGCCGCCACCTGAAAAACAGGTGCAAGGCGGTAACACCTTCTTTGTTTCGAAGCAGGACGGGAAAGTGGTCGCAATCGCGGTCGAAGGACGGTCGAAGAATGGCTACGGCGGCGACATTGTTCTGATGGTCGGCATGAGCGCCGATGGCAAGCTTGTCAGCTACGAAATCATTAGCGCCTCGGAGACACCCGGTCTCGGCACAAAGATCGCCGCAAAAGCATTTAAGAATCCGCTCAAGGGCCGTGCGCTTGATAACTCCTGGAAGGTCAAGAAGGACGGCGGAGAGGTCGATGCCGTGACTGCCGCCACCATTTCGTCGCGGGCCGCACTCGACTGTATCCGGGATGCGATTGGCAAGCGCAACCAACTTGCGTTGTAACGAGGCGAAGAGTAAAAAAATAACTCGTCCAATCCCTGCCGGGAGGACGAGTTTTTTTTGTCGTAGAAGGGATGGCCAAACGCGGAGACCATCGGCGCGTTGAAGGACAGATCGGCCTATACGTCGGGCTTCGTCTTGCGCAGCCCCAGACCGCGATCGCCGTCTTTCCATTGGCCACGCTTCTTTAACAGGTTGACGCGTTCAAAACGCTTCAACACATTACGCTTCGCTGTAATCTTGCCCGAACCCTTTAAGCTGCTATGCTGACTCATGATAATCTCCTCTTGTCGCCCGCTCCACCTGATGTCGGGCATGAAGTTATATACTTTAGCAAACTGACCTGCGCATTTCAACCGCGTTTTTCCAGTTTTACGATATTTTCGCCTTTTATTTTTTTGCAGTGAAAAACCGAGTCCTGAACCCTGAACCCTGAAACCAAGTTGCCGACACGATTACAATGACCAGTATCATGCCGGGGATGGCCAGAAGGAGATCGCCCCAGAGGGTATAGAGGGCGGGCAACGGAGTTGTCGGGACGTGCACGGGACGAATCAGAAAACCGTGAAAATCAGCCTGTTGCTTATTGGAGGTCAGCGCGCTTGTCTGGCCGACAGGGTCGACTGTCGCGGAGACGCCGGAGTTTGCGCAACGCACCATGGGTACGCCATTTTCAATGGCGCGGAAGACAGCTTGATTCAAATGCTGTATCGGTTCGATCGAGCCGTTGAACCAGGCGTCGTTGGTCACGAGCGCGAGGATCTGTGCTCCTGCACGCACCGCATTACGGCTCAGGTCAGGAATCGTGTCCTCAAAGCAGATCAACGAGCCGATGTGCAACGTGTCGCCATTGGCGCGTGTCAGCTCCATGACCCCCGCGTCTTTGCCGGGCATACAGGAGATGCCCGTCGGCGCGAGTTTCTGCAGAATTGGGAATGTCTTATCCAGCGGGATGAATTCGCCAAAGGGCACGAGATGTTGCTTGCGATAAGCGCTCAGCGGTTTCCCGTCGCTGTCAAAAAGCCAAGCCGCATTATAATAGTGAACCCCTTCAGGGGCACTGCGTGAAACAGGGGTCTTCTGTGCTTCCATGACGCCTGTCAATATGGGCGAGCCTGTATTTGCCGCGCCGCGCTTGACAAAGGCGAGTGCATCGGGATTTTCCGGCATCAGGTAGGGTACGGAGGTTTCGGACCAGATGGTTAAGTCAGGACTGGCCAGCTTCACCATCTGGTTCTGCTCGTTGAAAATCTCGCGTTGCTGCTGGATCAGCTCCTTGTTGTTGTTGAAGTAGCAGGGGATATTAGGCTGGATGATGGCGATGCGCCATAAGGGGTGCGTCTGTTCTGTCCTCACCCACAGGCTGATACGATTGAATCCCCAAACCCAGCAGATTAAGACGCATGCAAAGGGGAGGAGGCTTTCGGTTGAACGCAGGAGGCGTTCCTTGAAATTAGGCGCCTGAAAGGGTTGTCGGTTGAGGCGTGCCAGAAAGGGTTCCACCGTGCGCAAGGCGATACTCGTGATGGATCCACTGAAGAGAATGATGAGCGCGGATACGCCATAGACCCCCAATACGGACGCGATTTGGACAACCGGAAGGTTGTTGACCTGGCTGACGCCGAGGAAATTCCATGCAAAGCCGGTCAGGAGTTTGCCGCGCAGATATTCCGTGCCTGCCCAAAGCAACGGGTCAATTAAGGTAACGGCCAAAATGCGCTTCATGCTGCTGCCCGTGCCGGCCCAGGCCCAGACGCGGGCTGACGCAAAGGCGTAGGCCCCGAAGAAGAGCGCACACCAGGCTGCCAGAGCAACCTGCCCGAGTACGACCAGTATCCACGGTCCGCCATTCTTGATGATCGCCGGGAACCAGCTTAGTGTGGCGCACCAGAATAAGACACCAGAGAGCCATGCCCATCCGAAGGCGTGCTTAGGCGAACTGTTTCGGATGACCAGCATCAGCGGAATGAGAGCAAGCCATGCGCTTGCCGATTGCGAAGAGGGCGGGAACGCGGACCACAACAACAAAGCGCTGACCAAAGCTGCAACTGGCTTAAGAATGAACATAACGGTTTAGTAGGTGAACAAGTCGGCGAACGAGTAGGTCTTGCCGGTGACGTGCTGGAGCGCATCCAACACGATGTTTTTTGTATTCGCGGTCAGTTTGCGTCCCTTGCAGGCGCGCGCCACCATTTTGTGTGTCATCGGCACTTTTGAAGCGCTGACGAGGTCATGAGCCTTTATACCGGCATCGCGCATAAGCTGCGCTATAGGCTGTTCGCCATATTCGAGAGTTGAGTCAGTCATAAGCGGGGAAGTATACGAATGTTTCCCCTCGCTTTCAAGTCCTTTCGATGGTGCGTCGAGGTGACGCGCATCTATGGGCTGGAAAGACTGCCCACCCTTTTACCAGTACAAAGCGCAAAAAACCGCCTTGCCGGCATCCCTTAATAATTGCTATCCTATATTCCCTTATGACACTACACGATACGATACGAAAGTTGGGTGACCAAGCCTTAGCCGCATCCCGTAAGCTGGTCAATTGTTCAACCTCCCAAAAGAATGCCATCCTGCTCGCCATGTCGGATGAGCTGAACATACAGCGATCCGCCATTAAGGCCGCCAATGAAGCAGACGTTCAACAGGCCAAGTCCAGCAATATGGCCCCTGCCATGGTTGACCGTCTGACGTTGACTGACACACGGATTGACGCGATGATCTCAGGTATCCGCGAGGTCGCAGAACTCCCGGACCCTGTCGGCAAGAAAATCTGGAAACGCACGAGGCCGAATGGACTCGTCATCGAAAAGAAACGCGTACCGCTCGGTGTCGTGGGTATTATCTATGAGTCGCGTCCCAATGTGACGGCCGATGCAGCCGTGCTCTGCTTCAAGACCTCGAACGCGGTCATCTTGCGTGGCGGGAAAGAGGCGATCAACTCCAATCTCGCCATCGCCAAGGCGCTCCAGGAGGGCGGCGAGAAGGCCGGACTTCCCAAGCATTCCATCCAACTCATTGAGACCACAGACCGCGACGCGGTACGTGAACTCGTACAGATGGATGACCGTCTGGATGTGGTCATCCCGCGCGGCGGCGAATCGCTGATCCGTGCAGTTGTCGAACATGCGCGCGTACCGGTCCTGAAGCACTACAAGGGCGTCTGCCATGTCTTTGTGGATGCCAGCGCAGACCAGGCAAGCGCCCTGAAAATTATTGAGAACGCGAAATGCCAGCGTCCCAGCGTCTGCAACGCCATGGAAACCTTGTTGGTCCATCAGGACATCGCCTCTGCATTCCTCCCGAAGGTTGCTGCATTTGCCACGCGTAAAAATGTGACCTTGCACGGATGCAAGCAGACGTGCGTCTTGATTCAAAACTGCGTGCCCGCAACAAAGGAGACGTGGACAACTGAATATCTGACACTGGACATGTCGGTCAAGATCGTCAAGGATGTCAAAGAGGCCATCAAGCATATTAACACGTTTGGATCGCACCACTCGGACGCGATACTCACGACAGATAAACGTGCTACGAAAAAATTTCTCAAAGAAGTGGACTCCGCAGCGGTTTATGTCAATGCGTCGACACGCTTCACCGATGGCGGCGAGTTCGGCATGGGCGCAGAGATGGGCATCAGCACCGACAAGCTCCATGCACGCGGCCCCATGGGCCTCGAAGAGCTCACCACCTACAAGTACGTGGTTCATGGCTCAGGCCAAGTGCGCTGAACTTGGCCTTGCCATTTTAAGGAGCACTTGTTATTTTACAAACATGACCTGAAGGGAAAATCGGTATGAGTAAATCAAATTCTTCAAAACTGGCCGTGTTTGAAGGCAAGACCATACGAAAAACGCTTCACGAAGGCGAATGGTGGTTCTCAATCATCGACATCATTGATGCCTTGGTCGGCGGTGATCGGCCGCGTAAATACTGGAACGACTTAAAAAAGAAGTTGCTGGGCGAAGGTTTTTTTGAAGTGTCCGAAAAAATCGGACAGTTGAAGATGCCTGCTCCAGATGGTAAGCAACGTTTTACCGACTGCGCCAACACGGAGACCCTTTTCCGTATCATACAGTCTATTCCCTCCCCAAAAGTCGAACCCCTCAAGCGCTGGCTGGCCCGGATGGGAAAAGAACGGATCGATGAGATCGAGAACCCGGAGCTGGCCATGGCTCGGATGCAAGAGATTTACGAAAAGAAGGGCTATCCGAAAGAGTGGATCGACAAACGGTTGCGCGGCATCGCAGTTCGGCAGGATCTGACCGACGAATGGAAGAGCCGGGGCGCCCGGACAGCCTTGGAATACGCCCTTCTGACCAATGAGATCATGCAGGGAACCTTCGGCCTGAGCGTAGAAGGCTACAAGCAGGTGAAAACATTGAAGCGGGAAAATCTGCGCGACCACATGACCGACATTGAACTAATCTTGACCATGCTGGCCGAGGCGACAACTACGAAACTCCACCGGGACCGTGACTCGCAAGGACTGCTGCCGCTGAAAAAAGACGCGCAAGATGGCGGAGCCGTGGCAGGAAGAACCCGCAAGGATATTGAGACCCAGACAGCCACTCCGGTCATTTCCTCCAGCAACTTTAAGAAACTATCGGCCAGAAGCTCTAAAAAATGATGAGCGTCCCACGCAAGAAAACCAGAATCATCACACGCAAAGGAAACAGACCTTGAACCATCACATGGCAGGAAACGGACTGCTTTCCAAGGGGTTATGTTATCATCCGTGCACAGCTATCTCACTCCCGCAGCCCGTCAAGTCCGTCGTGCCTGCAGCGAATGGTTAGGTGTCACTTATATCATTCAAAAAGTTAATGGCCTCTTCCGGAACGACATCCGTAAGCAACTGATAGTTCACTATAGCCCTCACCAACATCTCTGCCGAATCGGCTCGCAGATCAAAACTGAGCGAATCATCGCCTTCATAGTGCTTTAACTCATTACGAGTCTGGTTTAAAAGGTCGCCCAATAGTTTTTCTGCTTTAGAGTCCGTGTATCCATAGTCTCTTGCCAGATCAACAATCGTATTCCTAATTTGCTCAAAGGAGGACGCCCGGCCAATTTTCATTAGCCGTTTTCCCAAAATTTCTTCCGCCGCTCCAGCAAGTGTCAGTGCTGACAGGTAATCACCATCTCGCCAAAGCTTGAGAGCCGCGAGCAACTGATGCTCTGCAATTTCTTTTGCCGACAGCGTTTCCGATGGCATTGTGACCTCTAATGTTTACTGCGGTTTGTTGTCTTTTAAGGTTTGATTAAAAAAAACCGCTTTTCCGGTATTGCGGCAACGCCCGCAGGCTTCATCACCGCAACACAATCCGCGTCGTGATGGAGGATCTGGATCATTTAAAACTTGGACAGCGCCTCGAAATCGAGCGTGGCAAAGTAATCGTCCACGGTTTCCTCGCGGCGGATCTGTTTGACGCTGCCATCTTCGCGCATCAACAGTTCTGCAGAACGGAGCTTGCCGTTATATTGGAAGCCCATGGCATGTCCATGCGCGCCTGCGTCATGAATGACGACCATGTCGCCAGGTGCAAGCTCGGGCAGCACCCGGTCAATGGCGAACTTGTCATTGTTCTCGCAGAGCGAGCCCGTGACATCGTACATGGTATTGCAGGAAGCGCCTGACTTGGTTATCACCGTGATGTGATGATACGAACCATAGAGCGCCGGGCGCATCAGGTTGGCCATGCAGGCATCCAGTCCAGCATATAACTTATAGGTTTTCTTGATGTGGAGCACGCGCGACACCAGATAGCCAAAGGGGCCTGTGACCATGCGTCCGCACTCGAGGTAGATCTTCAATGCAGGGTGGCCGCTGCCCAGGATGCGCTTCTCATACGCCTGGCGCACACCCTCGCCGACACGCGTCAGATCCACGGCAATCTGCTCCGGCTTATACGGGATGCCGATGCCGCCGCCCATATTGACAAACTCAAAGGTGATGCCCAGCGTCTTCGACAAATCAGCAACCAAGTCAAAGAGAATCTCAGCCGTATCGATAAAGTATTGCGGATTCAGCTCATTCGAAGCCACCATCGTATGCAGACCGAAACGCTTCACGCCCTTCTCCTTCAGCATGCGATACCCGTCAAACAACTGCTCGCGTGTAAAGCCATACTTCGCATGTTCAGGATTGCCGATGATGGAATTGCCACCCTTGAGCGGTCCTGGATTATAACGGAAGCAAACCAGTTCCGGTAGCCCTGCGCACGTCGCGAGGAAGGGAATGTGGGTGACATCATCCAGGTTGATAATCGCACCAAGTTCCTTGGCCTTGACAAATTCATTTGCCGGCGTGTCGTTCGAGGTGAACATAATAGCCTCGCCAGTCACACCGACCTTTTCAGAGAGTAAGAGTTCAGGCAGCGAACTGCAATCCATGCCAAAGCCCTCGTCGCGAAGGATCTTCATCAGGAAGGGATTGGGGCAGGCCTTGACAGCAAAGTACTCCTTAAACCCTGGATTCCAGGAAAACGCAGCCTTCAGCCGACGCGCATTTTCGCGGATGCCGCGTTCATCGTAAATATGAAACGGCGTCGGAGTGGTCTTTTCGATCTGTTCCAATTGGGCCAAGGTAAACGGTACTTTTTTCTCAGTCATGGTCATTACTCCAAAAAAATGTGCTTTTAAGTATAGCGATTCTGATATGAAGAATCAACCTGTTAGCTAGATTTTAAGCGTGTTTTCTCATTTTTGAGTTGATTTTATCAGACAGGTCAACAACAATATCCTCCATGACTATCTGCAAAAACGTTCAGGCGCTGGAGGCGTACACCCCGGGTGAACAGCCGAAAGATCCAGCCATTGTTAAGCTTAACACGAATGAGAACCCTTATCCGCCAAGTCCCAAAGTGGCGGAGTTGCTCAAGACGTTCGACTATGCCCGTCTGCGTCTTTACCCGGACCCGCTCTTCATGGCCTTGCGGTCGCGCCTTGCAGAAATTCATGGTTGCAGTGTCAACCAAGTCTTTATCGGGAACGGTTCGGATGAAATCCTCGCGCTCTGTACGCGCGCCTTTGTGGAGAACGACGGCAGTATCGGCTACTTCGATCCCTCCTACTCGCTCTATCCTGTACTCGCGGACATTCGTGGCGTGGAGCGCCGTCCTGTCAAGCTTGATGCGGAGTTCGGCTGGCAGATGCCTGGCAATTACACAGCGTCGCTCTTCTACATCACCAATCCCAATGCGCCCACCAGCATGATGCACGACAAGGCGACCATCGCTGCATTCTGCAAGGCCTTTGACGGCGCTGTGCTGATCGATGAGGCGTATGGCGATTTCGCGGACACCCACTGCATGGATCTCGCACTCGCTCCCACGAACGCCAATACGCTGGTGATGCGCACCTTCTCCAAGTCGTTCTCGCTGGCAGG
>Ga0268284_1000752_pt1 | contig 19702 bp, 20 predicted proteins | sample saktaG_14_FD_190137 | JGI IMG/M metagenome (GOLD analysis project Ga0268284, IMG submission 190137) | Saline water microbial communities from Sakinaw Lake, British Columbia, Canada - sak_2013_06_06_40m | ecosystem: Environmental > Aquatic > Non-marine Saline and Alkaline > Saline ...
TGAAACCTTCTGGAAAGTAACTACAGTCCTGACTATTTCATTATTAATTTTAATCGGAATAATATTTGCTACAATTTTTATATCCCCAACCGTCCATATTTTACCTTCTATCTTTTGGCCTATTTTTGTAATTTTAGAAAAATCAAATTCTGGAAACATTTTATTTACGTTTTTCCCTATTATTTTATAGGCCTCTTTTTCAAAAATCTTCACTGCCTGAGGGTTAAAAGTATCGATTACACCATTTTGGTCTACAGTAATTATTCCCTCATAGGCAAAATCTATAATACTTTTTATCCTTTTATTTTTTTCTAACTCCTTCTTTCTAACTTCTGTTACTATTTCAGCTTCCGAGATTGATTGCATTAAAGCTTCTTTACCTGATTCGACTAAAACAGTATTCATACCCAATCGTTCAGCAATTTCTACAGAAATATTATCACCAACTATCCAATTATAACCTTGTTTTTTTATTTCTTTTAGTTTTTTTTCAACATAAAGGGTATGTTCATACCAATTTTCTTTCAAAGTTAATATTTCAATATCAATATTCATAATATCTCCCAAACCCTTTATACCATATGTAAATGGATAGAAACCTACAACAGCAACTTTATTAGTTTCCTTTCTAGCTTGATGAAGAGCTCGAATTAAATCAAATCCGCTAATCTGAACTTCAACAACAGGAAGATTCGTTACTTTTTTCTTAATGGCAATTGCAGTTCCCCCTCTACTTATTACAACATCAATCACCCCCTGCTCTTCTAATTCAACTGCTTGACGTGCTCCCTCTTCAAGGTCTCCGATTTTTATTATTATTTTTTTATTAAATTCTTGGCAAATTTCAGAGAACAATTCTCCCATTTTTTTGTAAGGAGCAATAAATGCTATTGAATAAGACATCAAGGTTAACCTCTTATTACTAAAATTTTTATGTAATAAAATTAAAAACTATAATTTTAACAATAAATGTAAGCTAAATATTTTTTAAATGAGAATACTTCCCAAATTTTTTTAAATAAGGAATTAATCCTCCGCTCTTTAAGATAGATAAAAGTTGAGGAGGATATTTTTCAATTGATATTTTTCTCTCCGGATCATATAGAGTAATTAAACCATCTTTAAGATTTATTTTTATAGAATCGTTTTGATGAACTTCTTTAATTATCTCTGGATATTTTAAAACTAGTAGGCCAACATTTAGAGCATTACGATAAAAAATGCGTCCAAAAGATTCTGCTACCACCGCCTTAATCCCGGCGTATAAAATTGCCCTAGGAGCGTGTTCTCTACTAGAACCGCAACCAAAATTTTTCCCAGCAACTATTATCCAATCTTCTCCTTCTATCTTTTTATAAAAATCTGCAATGACATCCTCCATAGCATGAACAGCCATCTCTTCAGGAGAAGTTAAATAAAGATACCTGCCCGGATAAATCTGGTCTGTATCAATATCATCTCCTACTTTAAAAACTTTTCCCTTTATTATGGATTCAAACATATAAAATGTTCCCTTTCTTGATGGATTATAAAAATTCTCGAGGATCAGTTATTGCTCCTTTTATTGCCGAGGCAGCTGCGGTAGCCGGGGAAGATAAAAATATTTTTGCTTCAGAGCTGCCCATCCTTCCGGGGAAATTCCGGCTGGAAGTAGAAATACATGATTCACCTGAGGATAGAACACCTTCATGTGCACCCAGGCATGGACCGCAGGAAGGAGTTACCAAGGTTGCACCTGCATTTAATAAAGTTTGGATATAGCCAAGTTCAATACATTTTTCTAATATTTTATTAGAGACAGGAATGATTAGCAACCTAACAGAAGAGAAAATTTTTCTGCCTTTTAAAATTTGAGCCGCTATCTTAATATCATTAATTCTCCCTCCTGTGCAAGTCCCAATTAAAGCTTGATTAATTGGTTCCCCTGCTACTTGAGAAACTGGAACTACTTTATCTACTCTATGAGGGAGAGCAACTTGTGGTTCAAGATTAGAAATATCAAAATTATAGACAGACTCGTATACTTCATTTTCTTTCTCATTTATTTGTTTAATAGGCATACATTCCTGAATTTTTTGGGGATTAACAAGGGAAATATAATCCCATACCTTTTTATCAGGCTTAATGTAAGTAGCCTTTGCTCCCATTTCTACTGCCATATTACAGAGAACTAATCGCTCATCTAAAGATATATCGGTCACTGTCTCTCCAGTATATTCTACAGCTTTATATAGAGCAATATCTGTGCCCAATTGAGAGATAATATAAAGAATAATATCTTTTGCCATTATCCCCTTCCCTATTTTCCCTCTTATATTGATTTTAATGATTTCCGGAACTCTAAACCATATCTCCCCGGTAAGTAAAACTGCTGCCATATCTGTCGCTCCAATTCCGGTAGAAAAAGCGCCAAAAGCGCCATGAGTCGTGGTGTGAGAATCAGTTGCCACCAACAGCATCCCCGGCCAGACCAAACCTTCCTCAGGCATCACCTGATGACATACTCCTCGGTTAATATCAAAGAAATGTTTTATCCCTTGGTCCTGGGCAAATTCGCGCATTTTCCTCTGGTTTTCCGCAGCTTTAATGGTAGGAGCAGGGGCGTAATGGTCCATAACAAAGGTTATTTTTTGAGAGTCCCAAACTTTATCCCCTCCCATTTCCTTAAAAGATAAAATAACTTGTAAATACAAATCATTTATCTCCGCCAAATCTACTTTAGTAATAATAAATTCCCCGGGATTAACCTTTTCTCGGCCCGAAGCTTGAGCTAATATCTGATATAAAGGATGCATTTATAATCTAAATCTCTCTTTCTTTAAAAGTATATTTTTAAATAATTAAAAATAAGTTCATAGTAGTTAATTACAGTAAACTTTTAAATTAATTGGGGTACAACTGTATTTCCAGAAGGAAGAATATAGGCCTGAAAATTTTCACCATATTTATCTTGAACATAATTTAGAGCTTGAGAAATGTTTTCCATAGGAATAAAAAATAATTTTAAATCCTCGCTACACCACTTTCTATGGCCGCCTTGGCTACTGCCTCTGATTCCCGCTCTACTACTCGGGGGTCAAAGACATCTGCGATAATATAATTATCATTTAATTCATCCTCTGAGATCAAGGAAGCCAGGGCATAAGCAGCTGCCAATTTCATCTTCTCATTAATCTGACTGGCTCTTACTTTAAGGGCCCCTTTGAAGATGGCAGGGAAACCGAGACAGTTGTTTACCTGGTTGGGGAAATCAGATCGGCCGGTACAGACAATGCGGGCACCTGCTTTTTTGGCTTCATCGGGCATAATCTCGGGAGTGGGGTTGGCCATGGCAAAGATGATAGAATCAGAAGCCATAGTCTTTACCATCTCCGGTTTCAGGGCTCCTGCTATTGATAGACCCAAGAATACATCAGCTCCCACTATAGCATCTGCTAAAGTACCTTTAATCATTTCCCGATTAGTGACTTTGGCCATCTCTTCTTTAACCGAATTCATGTTCTCTTTTCTTCCTTCATAGATGATTCCTTTGGAATCACAGAGCATGGCATTTTTTACTCCGGCAGACATAATGAATTTTAATACTGCTATGGCTGAAGCTCCTGCTCCGTTGACTACTACCTTTATCTTATCTATATCTTTTCCTACTACCTTTAAAGCATTAATCAAACCGGATAAGACTACGATGGCAGTGCCGTGCTGGTCATCATGAAATACCGGGATATCAAGTATTTTCTTCAATCTTTCTTCTATTTCAAAACAACGGGGTGCACTGATATCTTCTAAATTAATTCCTCCAAAACTGGGAGCTATTAAAGTGACAGCTTCCACAATCTTATCCGGGTCTTTGGTGGCCAGACAGATAGGAAAGGCATCGACACCGGCAAAGTGCTTGAAGAGGACGGCCTTACCTTCCATCACCGGGAGAGCGGCTTCCGGACCGATATCCCCCAAGCCCAACACGGCTGTTCCGTCGGTTACTACTGCTACCATATTCCCCTTGGAAGTATATCTGTAAACTTCTGAAGTTTTTTGGTGAATCTTTCTGCAGGGTTCGGCTACACCGGGGGTATAGACCACAGCCAGATCGTGCATGTCTTTTATTTCGGTTTTACTGACTACTTCAATCTTTCCTCTGTTTTCTTCGTGCAGCCTTAAAGCCTCTTCGTAAATGTTCATTTATAATCTCCTTTTAACTTTATTTACTTAATGATTTAATTATTTCATATATTTTAGCGGTTCTGTTTCGTATAAATTATTTCCAGTTGAATCTATAACCACTATTACAGGAAAATCTTCCACGTAAAATCGATAAATAGCTCCTGCCCCTAAATCTTTATAGGCTATTACTTCAGACCTTTTAACACTTCGAGCAATTAAAGCAGCTGCCCCTCCTACGGCTGCAAAATAGATCGCTTTATTTTTTTTAATGCTCTCAATTATTTCATTGGAGCGAAGCCCTTTACCAATCATTCCTTTGAGCCCTCTATCTAATAAGGGAGGTGTATAGGGATCCATGCGATAAGAAGTGGTAGGACCTACTGAACCACAGGAATATCCGGGTTTAACCGGTGTAGGGCCAGCATAAAAAATTATTTGCCCCATAATCTCTATGGGAAGTTTTTGATCTTTTTTAATTAATTCAAAAATTCTTCTATGAGCAGCATCTCTGGCGGCATAGATATAACCGGTTATCAGTACCAAATCTCCAGCATTTAATTGGGTAACCTTTTCTTCATCTAGAGGGGTGGTTATTTTTATCGGTTCTTTCATGGATTTTCTTCCTGGTTTAAAATATTTATTTTTTATAATATTCCTTCGGCATGCCGAGCGGCATGACAGCACACATTTACTGCTACCGGGAGCCCGGCTATATGGGTAGGCAGGTAATCTATATGCACCGCCAAACTTGTAATATTACCTCCTAAGCCCGCAGGACCGATACCCAAATTATTTATTTTAGTTAAAATTTCTTTTTCTAAGGCAGCATATTTTATATTTTTATTAGGTTGATTGACTTTGCGGATAATTGCCTTTTTAGCTATCACCATAGCTTTATCGATAGTACCTCCGATACCTACCCCGATTATAGTTGGTGGACAGGGGTTGGGACCGGCTTTCTTTACGGTCTCTACAACGAAGTTTGCTATCCCCTCTGGACCATCGGCTGGTTTTAACATGGCTATGGCGCTCATATTCTCACTGCCAAACCCTTTAGGCATTACTGAAAATTTTATCTTATCTCCGGAAACTATCTCGGTATAAATAATTGCTGGAGTATTGGTTTCGGTATTTTTTCTTTCAAAGGCCGGGTCATTTACTACAGATTTTCTAAGATATCCTTCCTGGTAAGCTTCTTTAACTCCCTGGTTTATGGCTTCGGTAAAGTCACCATCTACTAAATGAACTTCCTGGCCTAGTTCTACAAATACTACTGCTAATCCGGTGTCCTGACAAATAGGCACCTCTTCTCTTGAGGCAATCTTATTATTTTCTATAATCATATTTAAAACATATTTGCCTATAGGAGAATTCTCCTCCTCTAAGGCCTTTTTCAGCCGTTGCATTAGATCTGGGTTTATATAAAAATTAGCCTTAAGGAATAGCTCTTTCACTTTATCTATGATCTGACTGGCTTTAATTTCACGCATCTTTACAAATCCTTCGACAGCTAATTCTCTTAATGCCTCTCTTATTGGAGTTTTACTTACCCTCATCTATTCAGCAATCTTTCCTTCTAATAATTTAGTCCCCGGTTTCAATGCACCTTTAATAATTTCTGTCTTTAATACTTGATAAACCTTTTGGTTTAATAATTCATATCCTTCTATATTTAAAGTATTTTGCATTTTTTTATTTTGCCCTGTACTTGTATTTTCTTCCTAAAGATGTAAATTCAAATACAAAATTTATTATCTGTACTAATTTAGATTAGTGATTTACCATCTAGTGTAATAAAAATATCAGCATGTTGTCTTTCACATAGAATATAGTTAATAAAACAAATTCTATATAGGAAGGAGAATGGAATACGTTATCAAGAGTGAATATCTTGCAAGTTTTAAGCATATTATAACGCAACATACCTGAAAATACAAAAATGCATTTACCTCACTAAAAAGATAATTAAAAAATATTGATATCTTGTATTAATTTCGAGTAGCGTTTACAATTTGCCTAATAAAAGTAAAATTTTTTGCATTAATAGTGTTAATTTTCTTGTTTTTTTACTTTATATTCTTTATATTCATATACAGGTTTTCCCTCGCTTAGCATTTTGTAAACATTTTTTGCAGTTTTAATTTGAAGTTCATATACTGCATCTTCCGAATACCAGCTAGTATGTGGGGTTATAATAACATTATCAAATTTCGTTAAAGGTGATTTTGGGTAATCAATTTCATCATTGTATTCCAATACATCTAACCCTGCTCCTGCAATTTTAGTTGATTTTAATGCATCAAGAAGAGCTGTTTCATCAATTAATCCTCCCCTGGAAGTATTAATAATAAACACACCATCCTTCATTTTTTTAATTGAATCTTTGTTTATTAAATGATGGGTTTCTTTATTTAGAGGGGTGTGTATCGAAATTACATCAGAATTATTTAATAATTCGTCTAATGTCACGAACTTTACCCAATTATATTTTTCTTTATCACTAAAATAAGGATCATATGTAATAATATTTAAATTGAAACCGCGTAATTTTTCTGCCACTTTTTTTGCTATATTTCCAAATGACAATAACCCGATAGTTAATTTAGATAATCTTCTAATAGGTTTTATTTTTTCATAACTCCATGGGATATTATTTTTTACTATATGATTTAATTGAACTATTTTTCTCTGACATCCCAGTATAAAAGCTACGGCATTATCTGAAACTTCTTCCACACAATAATCAGGAACATTGGAAAGAACTATTCCTGCTTCGCTTGCCGCCTTCGAGTCTATATTGTCTATTCCCACACCATACCTGGCAATTATTTTACAATTCTTTAATTGAGAAATAATATTTTTCCCAATAATTGCATGGTTAACAATCAATGCATCAGCATCCAGAGCCTTTGTTCTTTTTAGGTAAGTTAATATTTTTTCTTCATTTCCAATCTCTTTAGAAATAAAATCATTGCAATCAATAATTTCAACATTTTCTAATTCATTTAAGATTTTAATTTCTTTATTAATGTTCTCAAAATAGTAATCTGTAAAAACTATTTTATATTTTTTACAAGTATTATTGTTCTTCATAGTACAATTTTTTCCATTCTTTTGTTTAATGTCTTAAAAATTACCCTTTAAACACGGGTAAAAAAAGAGCGAGTTCTTTTAAAACCTATTAATAATCAAAATCATTATGAATCTTTTCTAAATTCCTAAAATTTTACCTTTTCGATACTATATTCAAAAGAATTTAAGATGGCTCTTGCCACCCTTTTCATACTATCAAGATTACCACTAGTGTAGTAATTTTCCTTTCTATTTTTTCCAATCTTCAAAAGATGCTTTTCTTCTAATATTTTCTTCAAATCTAATACTGCATTATAAGCAGGGTTTACCAGCTTCACCTTGGTACCCATAATATCTGAGATTACTTTTTGCAAAAATGGATAATGCGTACAACATAAAACTAAATTATCTGCTTGTGCATCGTTTAATAGGTTTTAGATTATTTTTATCTGTGCTAATTTACCAATTCTAAATTTCTAATTAATATTTTTATTCCATACTATTTGCTATACAGACTAATAAATTAACCCTTAAAGACTGGTAAAGTGGAACCTCCATAAGGCATTACTAAAACTCTTGCCTTTTCCCCTTGTATTTTCATTGCTTCGGAAAAAGCTTCTTCCAAAGAATTAAAACTTTTAATAAATAAATTTTTCTTAATCTCATCTGTTAAATTAGAAACTAAGTAGATTTCAGTATTTAAATTAATATTTGCAATTCTTGATGCTTTATGACGTCCTAAAATAAAATTATTTTTCAATTCTTCCATTAACTCCAAGGGTGATAATTTTCCATTTAAAGCCTCGGCAAAACTCTCTTCGCCTAATCCATCTCTGCATTCACCGGCAACAATAATAATTCCACCCTTTTTTACTGCCAGCATAGCATTTTCCATGGCTTTATGGGTTTGATATAAATCTATATCTTTAGGATAACCACCGGGTGAAGTAATAACTATATCTGCTAAGTTATCTATTTTTACACCAAATATGTTGTTTATATATTCAACTCCCTCACGGTGAGCCTTGGTAACATCTCCAGCTACTACTTTTACTACATTTTTATGGCTATTCAAGACAGCATTAACTATAAAATCAATCCCTACCATTTCTCCAATTTCTTCAATCTCTTCCCTGACCGGATTTCCTTTGATGCGGCCTGCCTTTGCTCCAGGCTCAAGAAAATGTTTATGATTGTTAGCAATAGTTTCTCTGCTGCATATTCCCGGAGCAATTGCTTTCGCTCCTCCACTAAAACCTGCAAAATAATGAAACTCTAAATTACCGGTGGCAATGATAAAATCAGCCTCTAATATTTTTTTAAAAACAGAAACCTCGTTGCCTCTTTTAGTGATACCAATTTTCACACAATTTTCTATATCATGGTCTATGCATTTTACCTGATTGTAAACCTCTACTCCCACGAGTCTCTTTTTTTCTTCTTCGGTCTGTTTTCGATGTACCCCCAAGCCAAAGACAATAGTTATTTGATCATTGCTTAAGCCGGCTTCATTTAACTCTTTAAGGATGGGTGGTAATAAGATAGAAGAAGGAGAGGGTCGGCTAACATCACTGGCCAAGATGATGACTTTATCTTTAGATGAGACTAATTCTTTTAATTTTTTGCTTCCGATAGGATGAGCCAGAGCTCTTCTGACTTCATTAATAGGATCTTCTATTTCTTTAATATCTTTGGGACTCAAAGTTCCCATATAATTTTCATCCGGTATATCTAGGGCCATTGAGTCATGTCCATAGTTGAGTGATACTTTCATGTCTAAAATCTCCTTTTTTTAAAGTATTTCTGATACCATGTCGGCTATTTCGCTTAACTTTTCAATCATATGAACACCGGCATCATGTAATACTTTTCTTTTATATTTAACGCCCCCTTCTCCTCCCGGAGAAATAATAGCCCCGGCATGACCCATAACTTTTCCTTCGGGGGCGGCTTCACCGGCAATAAAGGCCACTACCGGTTTTTTTATATGTTCTTTTATATATTTGGCAGCAATTTCTTCATCGGAACCGCCAATTTCTCCTACCATTACAATGAGATCGGTTTGGGAGTCTTCTTCGAATAAGGGTAATAAATCAACAAAGGATGAACCAGGGATAGAATCTCCACCAATCCCCACGACTGTAGATTGGCCGATTCCTTTATTCGAAAGATTATTAACTACTTCATAAGACAAGGTTGCGCTTCTTGACATGATTCCTATATTACCCTTTTTATATATACTATCAGACATAAATCCCACCTTTGATTTACCCGGAGAGATTATTCCTGGAGTATTCGGCCCAATTAGAATACAGTTATTTAAGCGTGCATAAGAACGACTATAAAGCATATCATGAACCGGCACACCCTCAGCTACGGTAACTATTAATTTTATTCCACCATCAATGGCTTCTAAAATTCCATCTTTAGTAAATCTAGGGGGCACGAATAATATACTGGCATTAGCCCCTGTATTTTTCACGGCTTCGTAGACACTATCAAAAACAGGAATTCCTTCAATTTCTTGTCCACCTTTTCCCGGAGTCACTCCAGCTACCACTTTAGTTCCGTATTTTTTCATAAGTGATGCATGGAAACTTCCTTCTCTGCCTGTAATGCCTTGCACGATTAATCTGGTATTTTCATTAATTAAAATACTCATATTCTCTACCCTCTATTCATTGTTGAAACTATATTTTTTACTGTTTCTTCTAAATCTGTATCTGCCTCTAAATTAACATCTTTTAATATATTAATTCCTTCCTCTCGGTTAGTCCCCTGCAAACGACATACAACAGAGATATCTTCAGGTATGCTTTTTAAAGCTCCGGCTATTCCCCGGGCAATCTCATCACATCTGGTAATTCCCCCAAATATATTAAATAATATTCCCTTTACATCCTTATCTTGTATAACTACTTTAATTGCCCGCATCACTTTTTCCGGGGTTGCTCCTCCGCTTAAATCTAAAATATTGGCAACTCCTATATTATATTTATCAAGTAAATCCAGGGTAGATAAAGCCAATCCCGCACCGTTACTGATAATAGAAATGTTTCCTTTTAATTTAATCACAACAAACCCTGCTTCCTTGCCAATTAATTCTATGGGATCTTCTTCAACGCCATTACTAGCATCCACTAAAGATTTCTGCCGGTATTGTGCATTATTGTCTATTTCCATCTTTCCGTCTAAGGCAACCAAATCTCCATTTTCTATAAGGGCTAAAGGATTTATCTCAACAATCAGACCATCATATTTTTTGTAAATAGAGTATAGTTTCTTTACTACTTCTTTTAATTTTGAAAGTATTTCTCTATCATTATTTAGCAAAGGCAATAATCGATTAATATGAAATTCCTGAAGGCTTAATAATTCCTCAACATATATTTTAGCAACCTTCGCGGGATGCTTTTTTGATACCTCTTCTATATCCATCCCACCGAAAGAGCTAAATATGATGACTGTTTTTTTCATCTTTCTATCTAAAACAATACTTAAGTAAAATTCTTGCTTAATTTCAATTTTTTCCAGTACTAATATCCCATTTGGTTTATAGCCTTTTATTTCAGTTTTCAGAATTTTCTCTGCTACTTTTTCTACCTCACTTAAATCATCTACTATTTTTACCCCTCCGGCCTTTCCTCTTCCTCCTACTAAGACCTGGGATTTAAGAACAACCGGGCCTCCGATGACTGCAGCTATTTGTTTTGCTTCTTGAGGTGTTTTGGCTAATTTTCCTTTTTGAATATTAATCCCATGCTTAGCAAAAATTTCCTTTACTTGATATTCATACAACTTCATCCTATATTTTGCTCCTTCATCAAAAATAATTGGTTTATTTAATTAATGAGTAGCCCAATTCGAAAGCCTTTAGATTGATGCTCCCACTGTTTTTAGGCACTCTATTTAATATTGACTTTTTTATGCTATCCATGCTAACTATCTTGCTAATACCAACCAGAGCTCCCAAAAAACAAATATTCGTTGGCAATATAGTTCCTAGTTCTTCTTGAACTATTCTAGTAAAAGGCAAAGCATGGACATTTTCAGAATCAGGTATAGCTTCACTTTTTATTAGAGATGAATCTAAAATAATAAGAGTATCTTTTTTTACTTTTTTACCATATTTATCATATGCTTGCTGAGATAGGGCAACAAGGATATCAGGGAGAGTTACTGAAAGATCAAAGATTTCTTTTTTGCTGGCAATAATTTCTGCACTACTGGCTCCACCCCTTGCTTCTATACCATGGGATTCTCCGGTAATAATATTAAAACCATCCATCATTAAAGCTTCAGCTAAAATGATGCTGGCTAAAACCAAACCCTGCCCACCTGTTCCGCTAAATCTTATTTCAATTTTCTCCTGTTCTTTAAATTTCATTTTAGACTAACCTCTTTTTTAAAATTAGTAATTCGATCATATTCTTCTATATATTCGGGACGCTCTTTATCTACCAAGATTCCTCTCAATAGTTTATGCTCTAATTCTTCCTTAGGAAGTTTTTCTGCTTGTTTTTTAGTTATGGTCATTTCTTTTATATTTTTTATCATTTCAGAAGGCTTGCTGTTTTTGTTTCTTCGACCAAATTGGGTAGGGCAATTGGTTAATATTTCAACTACCGAAAACCCCTTATGAGACATTGCCTTGGAAATCAACCTATCCAGTTCTATTACATGATAGATATCTCCCCGGCCAACAAAGGTGGCGCCTGCTGCTTCTACCAGTTTACAAACATCCATCTGAGGTTCTATCATTCCAAAAGGAGCAGTTGATGCAAAATGGCCTGCTTTGGTTGTCGGAGCGTATTGACCACCAGTCATACCGTAAATTTCATTGATAGCAATAATGGCTGTCATATCGATATTACGGCGCGCAGCGTGAATAAGATGGTTGCCGCCAATCGCAGCAGCGTCACCATCTCCCATAAAAACAATAACCTTCAATTTGGGATTAGCCAACTTGATTCCTGTTGCAATAGTCAAAGCCCTTCCGTGAGGAGTTCTAATGGATGGAAAGTTAAGATAAACGGGTAATCTTCCGGCACATCCGATAGCACATACCATAACCGTTGTGTTTTGATCTAATCCTAACTTATCAATTGTTCTAACCATCGATGCCAAAGCAATTCCATGACCGCAACCGGAGCAAGTAAAGTGAGGCATCTGATCCAATCTTAAATATTTATCTAACTTGCTCATTTCTCCCCCCTTCACTCAGTTTTATAATTTGATTATATATTTCTTCAACATAAAAAGGTAAACCGGAGATTTTATTGAATTGCACAACCTCTGCTGCCCCTTCAATCGACTGTTTTACCAAGCCGGCAACCTGACCTTCATAATTCATTTCCGGTACTAATATCTTGTCTACTCTACGAGCAATCTCCCTGACTTCTCTTTCTGGAAATGGCCATATGGTAATAGGACGAATAAAGTCAACCTTGATTCCATTTTCAATAGCCATTTTTACTGCACCTTTTGCCGGTCTAGCGGTTGACCCGTAAGCCAAAACTGCTATTTTAGAGTCTTCTTCTTCCATTTTCTCTACCATAACAATATCGTCGTAATATTTTTTTAATTTATTGTTTATTCTTTGAATGCAGTACTCGATGGTTTCCGGTGCTAAATCTGGAATACCTTTATCCCCGTGAATCATACCGGTAATGTTATAGCGATAGCCACCACCCAAAGGAGGTAGAATTGGTATGCCGGTATGATCAACTTTATAGGGGAGATATTCTTCTTGGGGAGGCGCATCAGTTCTTCGGTTGATGATTTCAAATGAATTTGGTTCAGGGATGGTAATACTCTCCCTGATATGGGCTAAAATTTCATCGGCTAAAATGACGACCGAAATCATATATTTTTCTGACAAATTAAAGGCGGTGATGGTCAAATTATAGGCTTCTTCAACGCTGGAAGGACAGAGCGCAATTCTCGGGCTTTCTCCATGAGACCCCCATTTGGTTTGCATGATATCTCCTTGCTGGGGTTTGGTTGCACCTCCTGTACTTGGACCTACCCTTTGTGCATTGTAGATGACAATCGGTATTTCTACCATCGCAGCATAACCCAAAAGTTCCTGCATCAGACTAAAACCGGGCCCGGAAGTTGCCGTCATCGCCTTTTTCCCGGCAGCTGAAGCACCAATGATGGCTCCAATACTTGCTATTTCATCTTCCATCTGTATAAATCTTCCTCCATAAGCAGGTAATTTTCTGGATAGAAGCTCTACAACTTCAGTCGAGGGGGTAATGGGATATCCGGCACAAACTTTCATACCTGCAACAAGTGCAGCTTCTGCAACAGCCTGATTTCCCTGCATTAATACTTTTTTAGACATTAACTTCCTCCTTTATCTCAAGTGCAAAATCAGGACATCTAAGCTCACAAAGCTTACATCTGGTACATAATTTTTCATCAGCTAATTTAGGATAACCTTCTTCATCTGAAATTAAAGCATTACTTGGACATAGATCAATACAAATGTTACATTTTTTACACCATTTTTTATTAACAATAATTAATGACATAATTCTCCCTTTGTTAAATATATTTCATACTAAATATTTAAATATTTTTTTAAACAGTTTATTTTACTTTAATTATAATTATTTTGATTTGATTCATCTCCAAGGATTATATTGTATTAGATAATAGTAAGAGAATTTGCAAATGGATTTAACTTTATTCATTCTTATCTCTATCTTTTTCTTTTACTACATTTTCCAATATATTAATTACTGTATTTTCCATATGTATCTGACTTAACCTATCTGCATCTTCTGAATTATGCTTTTTTAAAGATTCCATAATTGTCTGATGTTCCTCTAAAGAACACTTAAGCCTCCCAGGAACACTGAGTGATTTAATTCTAAATCTGTAAATGAAATTACCTAAATTATCACGTATTTGAATTATCCATTTATTCCCACAGATATTTAATACAAGATTATGAAATTCATCATCTACTTTGCAATAAGACACTAAATCTTTTTTAGTAATATGAAGACTCATTTGTGTAATAATTTTCTCTAATTCATCTATTTCTTGTCCGTTAATTTTTTTAGCAGCATTACGAGCAGCTAACCCTTCCAATACTCCACGAATTTGTAAAACTTCCTTTACATCTTCGGGAGAAACTTCGGTCACAACCATTGTCTGGTTTGGAGTCGTCTTTACAAATCCTTCAGCCACTAATTTTTGCATAGCTTCTCTAACCGGAGTTCTACTTACATGCATTTCTTCAGCAATTTTATTTTCTAATAATTTAGTTCCTGGTTCTAAAAATCCTTTAATAATCGCTTCTTTTAATACGCGATAAACCTTTTGGTTTAATAATTCGTATCCCTCTATCTTTAAAATATTTTCCATTCTCAATATCTCCCTATACTAAAGCTCAACCTAGTTCATATTTTAGGAATTTAGATTTAACTTTGGATGGTTGTATACATTATACATTATACTATACTACATTTATTTCAAAAATCCTTCTTTTTCTGGAAAATTTTTTATATTTTTTCTGAAAGTTTCTGTAAGCCTTGTTTTACTTGCTCTTCTTGAAAAGAGAAAAATGTGGAAATATGCTGGGCTCCCTCTTTCGAGGGAATGACAATTGGTTGTAGATGGTTGTAAGGGCACAATGAATTGTGCCCTCTCCGCATTATTACCTAATTTTTTTCTGCGGGCACGATACATCGTGCCCCTACATTAATGTTTTATTTACTTATTGGGTTATAATCATACTTAATTTAATCATTATTTTTCTTCTAATATCTGCTTTGCTTTTTGGATAGACTCTTTTACTCTTTTCAAAGAAGTTCCGCCCATGGAATCTTTGGCATTAATTGCAGATTGGGGTTTTAATATTTCTAAGGCTTTTTCATTGAAATTTTTATGAAAAGATTTCAATTCCGAAAGAGTTAAATCCTCTAAAGATTTCTTGTTTTCCAAACAATAGAGGACAATTTTACCTACCAATTTGTGAGCTTCTCTAAAAGTTAAGCCCTTTTTTACCAGATAATCCGCCAATTCGGTAGCGGTAGAAAAATCACCCTTGGTGCTCTTCTCCATCTTTTCTTTATTAATCTTCATGGTCTCTATCATCTTACTCATTAAGAATAAAGAAGTTTCTAAAGTAGATACGGTATCAAATAAAGGTTCTTTATCTTCCTGCATATCATGGTTGTAAGCCAGGGGTAAGGCTTTCATCATAGTTAGAAGATTTATTAAATTTCCATAGACTCGCCCGGTTTTTCCTCTGATTAATTCTGCAGCATCAGGATTTTTCTTCTGAGGCATAATACTGCTTCCGGTACAGAATGAATCATCCAATTCAATAAAATTAAATTCTTTAGAAGACCATAATATGATTTCTTCACTTAAACGGCTTAAATGCATCATTAAAATAGCCGATGCTGATAAAAATTCTAAAATAAAATCTCTATCACTTACTGCATCAAGACTATTTTCCGAAATTCCACTAAAACCAAGTTGTGAAGCAACAAATTCTCTATCAATAGGGAAAGAAGTACCCGCCAAAGCGGCAGAGCCTAAAGGAAGAACGTCAACTCGTTTATTTAAATCTTGCATCCTTCCCTTATCCCGTTCAAACATATAAAAATAAGCCATCAAGTGATGAGAAAAAAGAATAGGCTGTGCATGTTGAAGATGGGTATATCCTGGCATAATTACCCCTAAATTTTTCTGGGCAGTTAACATAAGAGATTTTTGCAAATTTTTTATCAAATCCTGGATTTTTAGAACTTCTTCTTTTAAATACATTCGTTCATCAAGGGCTATCTGATCATTTCTACTTCGAGCAATATGTAATTTTCCAGCTATAGCTCCTATCTTCTCTTTTAATTTATTTTCCACCCAAGAATGGATATCTTCTGCTTCCCCAGAAGCAATTTCTAATTTGTTCTCTTGTACTTCTTTAAGGATTTGCTTTAGTCCTTCAACAATTTTATCTTCTTCTACTTTGGTGATAATTTTACATTTCCCTAACATCTGGGTATGGGCAATACTCCCCAATAGATCATGTTTAAGTAATTTTTTATCAAAAGAGAGGGATGAGATAAATTCTTCCATCTCTTTATTTATATCTTTTTTAAATCTTCCGCCCCATAGTTTTTCCATTTTTTCCTCCTGACATAACATCTGATTACACTGATTGAATTCAAGGGCGTATTGCAATACGCCCCTACTTTTTTCTTTGTAACCTCGGAACTAGTAACTTGCAACTTGCAACCCAAATCTGATTACTCATCATTTATTACTTGTTACAGCATTTCCTAAACGCTACACGCTCTACGCTATTTATTTTTCCTATTCACCGAAGAATATACCTTGGTGGGCAGGCCCCATAGTTCAATAAATCCCTTGGCAAAATCTTGATTGAAAGTATCTCCCTGATCATAAGTAGCCAAATTAAAATCATATAGTGAATTTTCTGATTTTCTTCCTACAACTACACAATTACTTTTAAATAGTTTAACTTTTATGGTCCCGGTTACCTTATCTTTAATTACTTTTACAAAACCATCTAAGGCCCCTTTTAGGGCAGAAAACCATAAGCCATAGTAAGTTAATTCAGAATATTTTTGAGAAATAATCTGTTTAAAATGAGATAATTCTCGAGGATAGACCAATCCTTCTAAAGCCTGATATGCCTTTAACAAGATAGTTGCACCTGGGCATTCATAGATTTCTCGAGATTTAATCCCTACTAATCTATTTTCTACCATATCTACTCGCCCTACTCCATTTTCTCCTCCAATTTTATTCAAACTTAAGATTAAATTCACCAGAGACATCTTCTCTCCATTTATACTCTGCGGCACTCCCTTTTCAAAATATATCTCCAGATAAATTGGTTTATCAGGAGCCTTCTCCGGGCTTACCGTCCATTCATAAACTCCTTCTTCCGGTGGCTCCATCCAGGGATCTTCTAATACTCCGCATTCAATAGACCTCCCCCATAAATTCTGATCCACACTGTATGGATTTTCTAAATCTACGGGGACAGGAATGTTATATTTTTTGGCATATTCAATTTCTTCTTCCCGGGTAAATCCCCATTCTCGAGCTGGAGCAATCACCTGCAAATCAGGATTTAGAGCAGCAATAGAAACTTCAAATCTTACCTGATCATTACCTTTGCCAGTACAGCCGTGAGCAATCGCTTCTGCTTGTTCTTTTTCAGCAATCTCAACCATAATTTTGGAGATTAAGGGTCGAGAATAAGCGGTAGCCAAAGGATAGTTCGATTCATACACCGCACCTGCCTGCAGCCCTGGCAGAATATATTCCTGTGCAAATTCTTCTTTGGCGTCAATAATGTAAGATTTACTTGCTCCAACTTTAAGAGCCTTTTCTTTTACATATTCTAAATCAATCTGTTGACCTACGTCAACCGCCACCGCGATTACTTCATCACAATAATTATCTTTTAACCATTTAATGGCTACTGAGGTATCTAATCCCCCAGAATAAGCCAATACTACTTTTTTCATTTTTTCCACTTTCCTATACTCCTTTTTATTTTTTATTATTTTATTTTAAAAATTTTATCTAAAACTTCTATTAGATAATCTATTTCTTCTTCCTTTACAATTAACGGGGGAAGAAAACGTAAAACTTTTTTAGCAGCACAATTAATCAATATTCCTTCTTCCAGGCATTTCTTTACTATATCCTGGCCTTCTTCTTTTAATTCCATTCCCACCATCAGGCCTAAACCTCTTACTTCTTCTATCTTCTCCGGATATTTTTCTTTAAGGCCTCCTAATTTAGCTTTAAAATATTCTCCTTTTTTCTGACACTTCCCAATTAAATTCTCCTCTTTTAAAACTTGTAAATTAGCTATTGCTACTGCGCAGGCCACAGGATTACCTCCGAAAGTAGTTCCGTGATCTCCGGGTTTAAAAGAAGAAGCTATTTTATCTTTGGCAATAAATGCTCCGATAGGTATCCCCCCTCCCAAAGATTTGGCAATAGTTAAAATATCCGGTTCTACATCATAATGTTGGTAAGCAAACATCTTTCCGGTTCGACCCAAGCCACACTGGATCTCATCAAAGATAAGCAATATCCCCTCCTTATCACATAGTTTTCTTAATCCCTTTATAAATTCCTGAGTGGCAATTTTTATACCACCTTCTCCTTGAATAGGCTCAACAAGTACTGCCGCTACTTCTTCATCAACTGCTGCTTTTACTGACTCGAGGTCATTAAATATTGTTTCCTTAAATTTAGGCAAAAGAGGAAAGTAATCTTTCTGATATTTGTATTGACCGGTAGCAGCCAACGTAGCAATAGTCCTACCGTGAAAAGAATTTTTCATATAAATTATTTTATGTTTATCTTTATTTTGTTCTTTAAAATATTTAACTGCTAACTTGATTGCGCCTTCATTTACCTCTGCTCCACTATTACCAAAAAATACTTTATCCCCATAAGAAAGCTCTACCAACATCTGAGCTAAAATTATCTGTGGTTCGCTATAATAAAGATTGGAACAATGAATTAATTTTTCTGCCTGATTCTTAATGGCCTGTACTAATCTAGGATGACTGTATCCCAGGGCATTTACTGCTATACCACCGATAAAATCGTAGTATTGCTTTCCTTCCAGGTCCCATACCTTCATCCCCTCACCTTTGTCTAATACCATACCTGGCCTGTTATAAGTCTGCATTAAATATTTTTTTTCGTTTTCTATTAATTCTTTAGTTTTCATAACCTTTAGTCCTCCTTATTTAATATACATGGATGATTGGCTACACAGATTTTATTTAAACCACACTAATTAGCAGATAATCTCCGTTCCTATTCCACTATCGGTAAATAATTCTAACAAAAGAGAATGAGCATGATTACCATTTAAGAAATGCACTTTATTGACTCCCCCCTCTAAAGCGTGAACTGCTGAATCTACTTTGGGAATCATCCCCTTTCGAATCTGTCCGGATTTAATTAATTCCTTAGCTTGACTAATGGATAAACTGCTAATTAAGGAAGTTGGGTCTTTAAAATCTTTAAATATTCCATCCACATCGCTCAAATATATCAACTTCTCTGCTTGTAGAGAAATGGCTATCTGACCTGCAACAGTATCAGCATTAATGTTGTATCTTATCCCTTTTTTATCCACTCCGACCGTAGCAATTACCGGGATATAATTCTTTTCCAGTAAAATTGTTAATATTTCGGGATTAATTTTTTCCACTTCTCCTACCAATCCCAACTCCGGGACTCGGTGTTTCTTAACTGTTAAAAGCTGAGCATCTTCCCCGCTCAGGCCGATACCCTTTACTCCATTTCCCGGACCTTCGGAAATATAGAGATTAATCTCTGCTACCAAACGAGTATTAATCTTACCGGTTAAAACCATTTCAGTTATCTCCATCGTCTCTTCGTCGGTTACTCTTAATCCGTTAAGAAATTGGGGAATCTTGTT
>Ga0268284_1000754_pt1 | contig 19687 bp, 19 predicted proteins | sample saktaG_14_FD_190137 | JGI IMG/M metagenome (GOLD analysis project Ga0268284, IMG submission 190137) | Saline water microbial communities from Sakinaw Lake, British Columbia, Canada - sak_2013_06_06_40m | ecosystem: Environmental > Aquatic > Non-marine Saline and Alkaline > Saline ...
CGGACTGCCGGACTGCCGGACTGCCGGACTGCCGGACTGCCGGACTGCCGGACTGCCGGACTGCCGGACTGCCGGACTGCCGGACTGAATTATGCTACTGTTTCTGATTACAGCGTTCATAAAGCCAGTAAATAATGCTGCGACATTTATAGCACAAAAGCAGGAGAAAGTCAAGTGATACGCGATACCTGTTGCAAGTCAATAGAAATGTCCGCTTTGCAGTCTCTTCACTCCGCAGACTGCGCCGTGAGCCGTGCCGCCATCGGCGGGATGACGAGCTCGCAGCGCACGCCGTCGCGGCTCGTTTCTCCCGCTGCGCAGAATATTCACCACGAAGGCAGAGCTGGTGATCAGGGTTCAGGGCAGAAAGAGAGTGGGAGCCGCCTCCGTGCGGCGAATCTGCTGCATCTCCTCTTCCACCGAACACATACCGGCTGTCCCTACGCCACGCGCTCCGCGCGCGGCATGCAGTTCCAGAGTGGGAGCGGCCCCCGTGCCGCGATTCTGCCGCAAATGCTGCGGCAGCAATTGTATCCGCACATGACGCAGATGACGCAGATTGGCAGCGCTGCACCATAATTTGTTTCGTCGCGAAAGAGATTTAGGAAGAAGATCAGCGCTGCACTAAAAAACTTTCGTTGCGAAGGTTTTTCCTCCAGCATTCCCTGAACCCTGTTTGCATCCCGGCGCGGCAGCAGCTATAATTACTTGTTATGAAGCATATCTTTGGACCTGTCGCTTCACGCCGGCTCGGCCGCTCGCTTGGCATAGACCTCGTACCGTTCAAGACCTGCACGTGGGACTGCATGTATTGTGAATGTGGCCGCACGACCCAGCACACCGTGACGCGCGCCGAATTTGTGCCGCTGGCAGACCTTGTGCGCGAGTTCGAGGAATGGTGCGCGGCGGGCGGCACGGCCGATGTCATCACCTTGGCCGGCTCGGGCGAGCCGACCTTGTACGCACGCATTGGTGAACTGATTGACGCCATTAAGGCTTGCTGCGCAATACCCGTGTGCGTCCTGACCAATGGCACGCTGCTGTGGTGCGCGGATGTCCGCCGCGATCTGCTGCACGCCGACATTGTCATTCCGACCTTTGACGCGCCCGATGACGCCACGTTTCAACGCATTCACCGGCCGTGCCGCGAACTCGATTATGCTCGCTATGTTGACGGCTTGCGCACGTTTGCGCGCGCGTATACCGGCCAGTTGTGGCTCGAAGTCTTCCTCGTGCCGGGCATCAATGACAGCGACGCAATGGTGCGCCGCATTGCGACCGTGGCGGCCGAACTGCACCCGGCCAAAGTGCAACTCAATACGGCCGTGCGCCCGGGCACCGAGCCGGACGTGCGTCCGCTCGCGAGCGAGCGCATGCGCGAACTGGCTGCGCTCTTCACGCCGCCGGCCGAGGTGATCGGCACCCACAATCCCAATGCCGCCGCCTACACTGCCATTACGGATGCGCAAGTGCTCGAGACGGTGCGGCGCCGACCCTGCACGTTGGCCGACCTGGCCGCCGGCCTTGGCATTCCGCTAAGTGCGGCGGCAAAGTGCGTCGACGCCTTGCGCGCCAAGGGTATGATCAGGGTTGACACCCACAACGGCCTGACCTTCTTTTCCGCGGAGCGGTAGGGCGGGTTGTTGACTGTAGTGGTACCCGCCAGTGACGTTGCATGTAACGTGCCGCGGCTACAGGTGGCTGACTGTAGGAACGCCCCTCGGGGACGTTGAAAAGACGCGGCGCGGAGCGCCGCGACCACAGGCAAGCGCGACTGTATCTGGCTGTGGGAACGTCCCGCGGGGACGTCGTTTGCGCCGCGGCTCCATCTGCTGTTGTGTCCAGAAATTGTTTTTTGCCCGCCGAGTTGCTATTATTAATGCGTGACTCGGAAATGCTGGTCGCTGCAATGCGCAATGACCATAGAATGCGTTGGAGCAAGGTATGAGTGATCACCTAAGCTGGTTGGCGACCCAACTCGATGAATGGGTCGCACAACGCCTGTTGTCGCGCGAACAAGCGCTGGCCATTCGCAAGCACTATCCTGAACCCAAAGCCGCCGCACCCTGGGGCATGATCATCTTCACCGGCATTGGCGCGGTCGTGATCGGCCTGGGTGTGATTTTGCTGTTTGCCTACAACTGGGCCGATATGCCCAAGGCAGCCAAACTAGCGGTGGCGTTTGGCGCACTGGCGGCAGCGCACACGGCCGGCATCGTCTTATTTCGCGGTGCAGACTGGCGACGCACGCTGGGCGACACGCTCTGCCTGCTGGGCACCATGTTGTTCGGCGCGGGTATTTGGCTGGTCGCGGAAATCTATCATGTTGACGAACATTATCCAAACGCATTTCTGGTCTGGTGCTTGGGCGCCTTGGCGATGGCGTGGGTGATGCCATCGGCAATGCAGGGCATGTTGGCCGCCGTGTTGGCGTCTGTCTGGATGTGCTGTGAGACCTGGGGCTTTGAACATGCGCTTACCTGGGCGCCACCGCTGATCACCCTTGCGCTGGGCACCCTGGCGTGGCGGTTACGTTCGCGCGTGTTGCTGTTCTTCACGCTGGCGAGTCTCATGGTCGCGGCCGCCGCCATCACCGACACGATGGACGGAAGTGCAGTGTTGTTGCTGCTGACCGTTGCGGCCGGTTGCATCGCCCTGGGAACGCTGGCGACGGACTACGCCGTCTTTGCCGAGAGCGCACCGGTGTGGGGCTTTATTGGCTGGAGTGTCTTGCTTGTCTGCTGCTATACCCTCAGCTTCTCCGGTAATATCCGGCACCTGCTGTACTGGACTGCAACGGTTCAACCGCTGGCGTGCGCGCTGTACACCTGGATTCCATTTGCGTTGACGTTGGGATTGTGGGGCATACTGGCATGGGCACGCGCCACCCGCGTGCGGCCGCGCGCGCCGGACGAGCACGCCCTCGAACTTGTGCTGGTGCCGCTCGCCGTCATTGCGTGCCAATATGTGACATTGAGCGGCGCACGCCAGTTCGAGACGATGGCCGCGGGCATGTTTAATCTGGTGCTGCTGGCGCTGGCGTTGGCCTGGATGGTGCGCGGATGTCGGCGCGGCTTGCTGCCACGGACCATTATGGGTTCGGCCATCTTGGCCGCGTTGGTCGCCGGCAGATATTTCGATTTGTTTGAGAGTTTGGCTGCGCGCGGCCTTGCGTTTGTCCTTGTCGGCGGCATATTGTTTGCCGAGGGCATTTTGTTCATGCGCGCACGCCGGCGCATGCGTACCACGGAGGTGGCATCATGAAATGCGTCGCTTTGGCCGTCGTTGCGCTGCTGCAGCTTGCCGTGTTGGCGTTTATGGCCGGCGAACGCGAGTGGGTGCTGCGTACCGGGCGCACGGTCTACTTGCGCACTGCACCGGTTGATCCGCGCGACCCGATGCGCAACTATGTGGCACTGAACTATGACATCGCGCACGTGCCGCCGGCGCGGTGCACGGGCGGTCTTGCTGCGACGCTTGCCCACACCAATGTTATAGCACGTGGCACGCCAGTGTATGCCGTGTTAGACACCAATGGCGCCGTGGCGCAGCTTGTGACGCTGACCGATGAACACCCGACCGATGCTGTCTACATCCGTGGCCGCGTTGACAGCCACTATGGGCAGCCAAGCATTGATGTGCGCTATGGCATCGAAGCCTATTTCATGCAGCAGGACAAGGCGCTGGCGCTGGAGCGCGAGCGGGTGCGCGACGGCATCCAAGTGCCGCTAGAAATGGCAGTGGCGCTCAGTCCGCGCGGCATGGCCGTGATCAAGGGTCAGCGTTGGGCGCAGCTCGGCATTGGCCTCGACGTGGTGCCCGATCCTGCGCAGACAAATCGGCAGTCTGATCGCCGCTTCGTGGCGGTAACCATGCGCCTGATGAACGCCGGCACTACGGATGTCGCGCTGGTTGATCTGCCCGCCGGCCGCTCTTTCTCACTGGTGCCGGTCAACCGATGGAGGCGTGGCAATGACTGGCGCTGGGCAGGTGAAAAAGACCCAACGCCGGCGCCGCAGCCGGCCGATGTGGTGCTACTCACGCCCGGGCAGGTGCTCACAAATCGATTTGAGTTCAGCAATCCATACTGGTTTGTGGTTGAAGACACGACCAACAAAGTGGATGCCGTCGCCACGCCGCTGAGCCACGCCGATCTTGATTGGCGTGCGATGTTCCGTTTGGAGTATCGCGCGCCGGAACCGGCCGTCTGTACCGCGCTGCCGCACGGCGATGTGATCTGGCACGGCCGGCTGGCCTCGCGTGCATTCTCGGGCGACGGCCGCGTGGATTGATCTTTGTACAAAACGGTTTGCCGCAAACCGTTTTTATCCATACCTGTAACCAGTCACCTAGGAGATGCCATGAACACGCGTAGACTCATCTTATCAGCAGTGGTGCTGTGTCTGTGGGCACTGTACGATGTACATGCCATTGACATCGGCGGCATTGTCACGCGTGCAGCAAGCGCGACGAAGACCGTCGCCGACCAAGTCGACAAGACTGCGTCCGCCAGCACTGACGCGCTGGTCAAGCGCGCCGACACGGAATTGCGCGCGGCCGAGCGCAAGATGTATGGCGGCGACAAAGCGGGCGCGCAACAACTGCTGACCAGCTCCGGCGCAGTGATCGCGCAGGTCGAGACGACGGACGCCACGCGCAAAGAACTGCCCACACTGAAACAGAAACACGCCCGGCTTCAGGCTGAACTCGATCGCCGCATGGGCCAGACCGCCCCGGCACGCCCGCCTGCGGTTTCCGCACAGCCTGCCGCGTCCGCCGCCTCTGCGCCGGCACGCGCCATATCCGCCGTACGGGTGCCTGTCGCTGCACCACCTACGCCGCCGGCAACCACTGCCAAACTGCCGTATGCTGCCCGCGAATCCCTCAGAAACTTTGACAACCTGTACCGCTCCGTCGAGAACAAGTTTGGCAAGATGGAGGAAGCCAAGAAGGGCGACACCACCACGCCGCCGGAAACGTATGCCAAGGAGATCAAGGCACTGCAAGTCGATCTGCAGAAGCACTTGGCAGATGCCAGGTCCGCTGCAACCAGCGCCGGCATCGCGTCCCATCCCGATCTGGACGCAGCGCAAGCCAAACTCGACGCCATTCCCGGCCGGCTGCAGCAGACCAGCAGCAGTGTCGCCGCGGCGCAAACCGCGCGCAAAGCCACATCCGAGGGCATCGCCGCGGATGCCGAACAGCTCGCCAATGCGTACAATCGCCTGCGCGAGACAACGTTCGACAAGGCCGGCGGCGCGGCGATCTATTACAACGATCTCGATCCCGCGACCAATCTGCTCGTTGTCATTGCTGAGTTTGAAAACAATGACTTGGAAAAGACGCAGAAAATGCTGGCGGAGTTCCATGCCAAGTACGGCGCAACGGAAGAGGAAATCCGCGCCAGTACGGACGATAACGACGCCGCGCGCGCCTGCCGCAACCTCGAGGAGGGGATTGCCAATGTGGCCAAGACGCGCACCGCCATGGCCGAGGATCTGGCCGAGCGGATCAACCAACGCATCGCCGGGCTTGCCGGCTCGCATGACTTCTTCCGGCTGGCGCGGCACGACGAAGTGCGCGCCTGGCACGCCGTGGCGCAGCAATTTGATAAGGACAACGCGAAAGTCGTCGAGCTGACGCAGCGCTGCGACCAGGCCCTGGCCGATGACATGCAGAAGTTCAAGGAGAAAATCGCTGCACGCAAATGGCCGGCGCACGCCGCCACCGCGCCGGCAGATGCCAAGAAACTGGCCGCGACCGCACTCGCGTGGTTCAAAAACAGCACTGACTGGGGCAAACGCGAACAGAATGCCCAAGCCACCGACAAAGCGCCGCGCGTGCCGCTCGCCGTCGCCGTCACCGGCCCGTGGTCCATTCAGGAACGCAACATTCTCGGTGAGCCAACCATGTATGGCTTGCCCATTCTCTTGGCCGTGCAGTTGCCGGCCGACAGCAAAGACGGGTTGGCGCGTGTGTTTGTGCTGACCATGCGCACGGCGGAATTCAAAGGGGTCAAAATGGAGCCACCCTTCGACTCGGTCACGGTCGGCGACAGTTATTTCATCAATGCAGATGCCGTGCAGCCGTGATGAACACGGCCTTGTGAGCAACGTGGGATTGACTTTGATGTGGGAGCGACTTCAGGTCGCGATGCTGCCAAGTTCACAGTTAAGATCGCCAGCTGAACTGGCTCCCACCTTGCTGAACTGACTCCCACTTTGGCTGGCAAGTGGGATTGCAGTGTGGGAGCGACTTCAGCCCGCGATGCTGCCAGGATCACGGGTAAGATCGCCAGCTGAACTGGCTCCCACCTTGCAGAACTGACTCCCACTTTGGCTGGCAAGTGCGATTGCAGTGTGGGAGCGACTTTAGGTCGCGATGCTGCCAGGATCACGGGTAAGATCGCCAGCTGAACTGGCTCCCACCTTGCAGAACTGACTCCCACTTTGGCTGGCAAGTGGGATTGCAGTGTGGGAGCGACTTCAGCCCGCGATGCTGCTATGTTCACGGTTAAGATCGCCAGCTGAACTGGCTCCCACCTTGCAGAACTGACTCCCACTTTGGCTGGCAAGTGCGATTGCAGTGTGGGAGCGACTTTAGGTCGCGATGCTGCCAGGATCACGGGTAAGATCGCCAGCTGAACTGGCTCCCACCTTGCAGAACTGGCTCCCACCTTGGCTGGCATGTGTGATTGCAGTGTGGGAGCGACTTCAGGTCGCGATGCTGCCAAGTTCACAGGTAAGATCGCCAGCCGAACTGGCTCCCACCTTGCAGAACTGGCTCCCACTTTGGCTCATCATCAAGCATGATCCCCGGGAAAATCCCATGGCCACGGTGTTATAATAATAGCACGCTGCGCCGCACTGCTCGCGTGCCATGCCTCGGGCGTGCTTGCCAGTTCTTTGCGCACGGGATTCATCTCTATGTATTTGCACACATACATGAGTTGTTTAGTTGACCTGATCCTGCTCTCATAGTACCCTTCCTGCCATGCACAGCCATGCTCCACAAGATATTTTGTTGTCTTGGCGCCGATGAACCCCATCAAGTTGCGCATAAATGCCGGCAAGGTAACATCATTGGTTGGTGCAAACAGTGCATGCCAGTGATCCGGCATCACCACAAAGGCGGCAAACAGCGCTTTACCATTAACAGCGTTATGCAGAAAAGCATTTACCACCATGGACGACCATTCACCGCACAGCACAGCTTTCTTTGGTTGCAATGACTTCGTCACGAAAAAGGTGCCTGGCCCATCCAACAAGCGGTGCAGCCGCAAGTTTGCCGAGTGGGGCTGGTTTGTGCTCATAATGTTGATTATACCAAAGTGGGATTGACTTTGATGCGGGAGCGACTTCAGGTCGCGATGCTGCCAAGTTCACAGTTAAGATCGCCAGCTGAACTGGCTCCCACCTTGGCTGGCAAGTGCGATTGCAGTGTGGGAGCGACTTCAGGTCGCGATGCTGCCAAGTTCACAGTTAAGATCGCCAGCAGAACTGGCTCCCACCTTGGCTGGCATGTGTGATTGCAGTGTGGGAGCGACTTCAGGTCGCGATGCTGCTATGTTCACGGTTAAGATCGCCAGCTGAACTGGCTCCCACTTTGCAGAACTGCCCGCTCAACTGGCTCCCACTTTGGCTGGCAAGTGCGATTGCAGTGTGGGAGCGACTTTAGGTCGCGATGCTGCCAGGATCACGGGTAAGATCGCCAGCTGAACTGGCTCCCACCTTGCAGAACTGGCTCCCACTTTGGCTGGCAAGTGCGATTGCAGTGTGGGAGCGACTTTAGGTCGCGATGCTGCCAGGATCACGGGTAAGATCGCCAGCTGAACTGGCTCCCACCTTGCAGAACTGGCTCCCACTTTGGCTGGCAAGTGCGATTGCAGTGTGGGAGCGACTTTAGGTCGCGATGCTGCTATGTTCACGGTTAAGATCGCCAGCTGAACTGGCTCCCACTTTGCAGAACTGCCCGCTCAACTGGCTCCCAGTTTGCCGTCGCAGCCCCGATTGACATTCCGGCGGGCACGTGGTAGAATGCCGCATGGACAACGGCATTCAGTTTACGCATGATTACTTTATGCGCGGTGCGCTGCGCGAAGCCGAGCAGGCCCTGCGCGAAGGCGAAGTGCCGGTCGGCGCAGTGATCGTCGCGGACGGCGTGCGCATCATAGCCCGCGCCCACAATCAGATGGAGCGGCTCAAAGACGCGACCGCGCACGCCGAAATGGTCGCGCTAACCCAGGCGGCCGGCGCGCTGGGCGATTGGCGACTGGCACAGTGCACGTTGTATGTCACGCTCGAGCCCTGCGCCATGTGCGCCGGCGCCTTGGTCCAGACGCGCCTCGGCCGGCTTGTCTTTGGCGCGCGCGATTGGCAGCAAGGCGGGGTGTTTTCCAATTTCGGCATCGCCCAGTTTGTCAAGCACACGCATCAGGTGGAGGTGATTGAAGGCGTCTTGGAAGACGAGTGCAAGGCGTTACTGCAGACGTTCTTCAAGAAGCTGCGCACATAATGGTCCAGTCGCAGAACGGCTGGGCCATTACAACTCAGTGTACTTCGCGTTTGAGCCGCGCGCTTTCTCGACGGGATATTTGAGGGCGTTCTTGGCGAGTTTGCGTTCGATCGCCGCGGGCAGGTCAATCTTCAGATTGTCGCACAGTTCCAGCAAGTAGACGGCGATATCGGCGCATTCATCTTCGATGTGACCGCGCTTGGCGGCCAGGACGGCATCAATCGCGGCGCCGTTTTTCCACAGGAACAATTCCAACAGTTCGGTGGCTTCGATCGCGATCGCGGCCGCCATGTCTTTCGGGTTGTGAAACTGCAGCCAGTCACGTTCGTCGCGAAAACGGCGGATAAGCGTGAGCAGGCGTTCGAACTCAGCCATGGCGTCAGCCCTTGATGATTTCTTCTTGGATCGTCTTGGGCACCGGCTCGAAATGATCGGGCTCCATCGAATAGGTGCCGCGGCCGCTGGTGATCGTGCGCACGGCGGTGGCATAGCCGAACATGGCGGCCAGCGGCACATGCGCCTTGATGATCTGCAAATTGGCGCGCGGCTCGAATTCGCGAATTCTGGCGCGCCGGCCGTTCAGGTCGCCAATCACATCGCCCAGCATTTGCTCCGGCACGGTCACTTCGACGCGCATGACCGGTTCCAGCAAAATGAGTTTGGCCTTATGGGTGGCCTCTTTCAGGGCCATCGACGCCGCCAGCTTGAACGCTATTTCCGAACTGTCCACTTCGTGATACGAACCGTCGAACAAGGTCACCTTGATATCCACCAGCGGATAGCCGGCCAGGACACCGCCGGCGGCGCATTCGCGAATGCCTTTCTCGACCGCCGGAATGTATTCCTGCGGAATGACACCGCCGCGAATGGCGTCAACGAATTCAACGCCGGCGCCCGGCTCGAGCGGCTCGACCTTGATGGAGACATCGCCGTACTGGCCTTTGCCGCCGCTCTGACGCACAAACTTGTGGCGCATCTCGGCCGTGCCGGTGATCGTCTCGCGATAGGCCACCTGCGGCCGGCCGACGTTGGCATCCACATTGAATTCGCGAATCATGCGATCCTTGATGATGTCGAGATGCAGCTCACCCATGCCGGCGATAATCGTCTGGCCGGTGTCGTGGTTGTGCGAAATGCGGAAGGTCGGGTCTTCCTCTGACAAACGCAGCAGCGCTTCCATCAACTTGTCGCGGTCGGCCTTGGTGCGCGGCTCGATCGCCAGCGAAATGACCGGCTCCGGCACGTTCAGGGACTCCAGCGTGATTTGCGCGCCTTCCGAGCAGAGCGTGTCGCCGGTGCGCGTCTTCTTCAAGCCGACAATGCCGACAATCTCGCCGGCGAAGACGGCGTCTACTTCCTTGCGGTCGTTGGCATGCATTTGGAACATGCGGCCGACGCGCTCGCGCGTGCTTGTGCTCGAATTGTAAATATACGAACCCTTGTTGATATGGCCGGCGTAGACACGCACATAGGTGAGTTTGCCGACATACGGATCGGCCGCAATCTTGAAGGCCAAGGCGGCCAGCGGCTCGCTGTCGCTAACCTCGCGTTGGACCTGTTGGCCCTTGGACGTCGTGCCGACAATCGGCTTGGACTCGAGCGGCGAGGGCAGATAATCCACGACGGCATCGAGCAGCAGGCGCACGCCTTTGTTCTTGAAGGCCGTGCCGCACAAGACCGGCAGAATTTTTCCTTGCAGGGTGCCTTTGCGAATAGCCGCGGTGATCTGCGCGTCGGGGATCGGCTTGTTCTCGAGGTAGGCCTCCAGCAGCGAGTCGTCAAATTCGGCGATGGCTTCCAGCAGGGCCATGCGTTTCTCCGCGACCAGCGCGACCAATTCCGCCGGAATCGGCTCCTCGGTGTACATGTTGTCCTTCAATTCCTGGCGCCAGACCATCGCCTTCTGGCTGATCAAATCAACCGTGCCGACAAAATTCTCTTCAGCGCCGATCGGCACGCACAATGCAACCGGATTGGTACCGAGCCGCTCGCGCATCTGCTCAATGGTGCCGAAATAATCCGCGCCGACCCGATCCATCTTGTTGACAAAGGCAATGCACGGCACTTTGTATTTCTGGGCCTGACGCCAGACCGTCTCGGATTGCGGCTCGACGCCGCCGACTGAACAGAACAAGGCGACCGCCCCGTCCAGCACGCGCAGCGAGCGTTCCACCTCGATGGTGAAATCCACGTGGCCGGGCGTGTCAATGATGTTGATCCGGTGCTCCTTCCAAAAACAGGTCGTCGCGGCCGAGGTGATCGTGATACCGCGCTCTTGCTCCTGGATCATCCAATCCATGACGGCCGTGCCGTTATGGACCTCGCCCAGCTTATAGGTCACCCCGGTGAAATACAGGATGCGCTCCGTGGTGGTGGTCTTACCGGCATCAATATGAGCCATGATGCCGATGTTGCGCATACATTCAAGCGGAAAACTTCGTTCCATACAAGTAGTACTGATGGGTGATTAGTACGCCAACTATCAATGAGCCGAAAGTATACATAAAACACGGCGCAATGTCAACTGCACCGCAAGCCTGTCGTGAACAGAGTGGTACCGCGGATGTTCGCCGCAGCAACCGGGAAAAGTATAACAATTTCAGCCCCGCCGTGCACGCGTCTTTTTGGATTGTGCTTTGACGACATTTATGGTATACTCTGCCAGGATAACACAACCAAGGATTATTCGTGAACTCAGACCGCAGAAATCATCATATTGTGCTGGTGCCGGGGATCGATGACGTCCTGGCGCGCATGGCGCTGATCAAGGCCAGCGTCGAGCAGCATAGCATGCGTGCGCATGTCTTCGACTATCCCGCGCGCGACTGGACGATTGATCGTGCCTCGCTGACCCTGGCCACCTTCGTCGAGCGCGACGTGCTGGGCGGCGAGAAAACGCATTCGGTCAGTTTCGTTGGCTTTGGCACCGGCAGTTTGGTCGAACGATTCTATTTGACGCATTACGAAATCCTGCCGGCGCGCCGCTGTGTCATCGTTGCCGATCCGCAGCACCCCTCGGACAAATATCGCACGCATAAGCCCGGCTGGCTCGGGCGTCGGCGCTATGGCGCCTTGCTGCAGCAGCTAGCCGAGGGGCCGGCCGGCTTTGCCACTCGCTGCGGCCAACCGCCGATTCCCTATGGCGTGATCGTCACTGGGACGGCCCTGGCGCCGGCGATGGACAAGCGCGACAACCAAGTGGTGGCGGAGTCGCTGTACACGCCACCGGCATTGCTGCATGGCGCGCGCGATGTTGCCTACGTGGCAGAGAAATGCGACCATGTCGCGCGCGACACCGCCGCGCTCGCGCTGATCACGACCTTCCTCCAGCACGGCTGGTTTACGCAGCAGTGAGCCGGCACAGCACGCAGGCGGTGCGCGTCGGCGCACAAGTGATTGGCGGCACCGCGCAAATCAGCGTCCAGTCCATGACGACAACAGACACTCGTGCTGTGCGCGCGACCGTGGCGCAGATTATGGCGCTGGCGCAGGCCGGCTGCGACATTGTGCGCCTGGCGGTGCCCGACGCACAGGCCGCAGCCGCCTTGCCGGAGATTGTACGCGCTGTGCCCGTGCCGCTGGTCGCCGATATTCATTTTGATTACCGCCTAGCCCTGGCCGCGCTCGATGCCGGCGTCGCCAAATTGCGCATCAATCCGGGCAACATTGGCGCGGCCGACCGGGTGCGCGCGGTGGCACAGGCGGCGCAGGCGCGCAATGTGCCGATCCGGGTGGGCGTCAATGCCGGCAGTTTGCAGCGTGACTTGCTGGCGCGCGTGGAGACCGGTGCAATGAGTTTGGGCGCCGCGATGGTTGAAAGCGCGTTGGCGGAGGCGCGCATGCTCGAAGACGCCGGCTGCACGGCGATCGTCCTAAGTGTCAAAGCCGCGCACGTGCCGGCCATGCTCGAGGCGTACACGCTGCTGGCCGAACGCTGCGCCTATCCGCTGCACATTGGCGTGACCGAAGCCGGCACACGCCAGGCCGGCGTGGTCAAGTCTGCCATCGGCATTGGCGCCCTGCTGGCGCGCGGGATCGGCGACACCTTGCGGGTCTCGTTGACCGCCGACCCCGTCGAGGAAGTGCGCGTGGGCCGGCGCATTTTGCAGGCGCTCGCATTGCGCCCGTACGGGCCGGATATTATCAGTTGCCCGACCTGTGGCCGCACGCAGGTGGATGTGATTGCGATTGCAGAAGAACTGGAGCGGCGCGTGGCGGAAGACCCCGCCTTGCGTCAGGTGGCCTGTACCGTGGCGGTAATGGGCTGTGTCGTGAATGGGCCGGGCGAAGCGCGCATGGCCGATCTTGGCTTTGCCGGCGGCACGGATGCGGGCATGTTGTTTCGCAAAGGAGAATCCATCGGCAAGGTCGCCGTGGGCGACGCCGTGGAACGCTTGCTTGATGAACTACGAAGGATGCACGGCGATGGACATGCTCACACTGTTTCATGAATGCGGCGCCTTGCTGGAAGGCCACTTTGTCTTGAGTTCAGGGTTGCACAGCAATCGCTATTTGCAGTGCGCCAAAGTGCTGCAATACCCCGCCCATGCGGCGGCGTGCGGCGCGGGCATTGCCGCGCTGGTTAAGGACACGCCGCTGGACGCCGTGGTCGGGCCGGCGATGGGCGGCGTGATTATCGCCCACGAAGTGGGGCGGGCACTGCAACGGCGGGCGCTGTTCACCGAGCGCGAGAACGGCGAAATGACGCTGCGGCGTGGCTTCGCGCTGCAGCCCGGCGAACGCGTGCTGGTGGTCGAAGATGTCGTCACCACCGGCGGCTCAGCCCAGGAAGTGGCGCGCATGTTGACGGCACGTGGTATCCAGGTGGTGGGTGTGGCGGCGATTGTGGATCGCAGCAATGGCCGCGCGGCATTCGGCGTGCCGTTTCACGCCCTGTTCACGCTCGAAGTTGCAACCTATGATCCGGTCGAGTGCCCGCTGTGCGCGCATGGCATGCCGTTAGTCAAGCCTGGCAGCAAGGGACTCACGTAACGCGCGGCACCCGCAGCTCCCATGAAAACGCACGTTGAACAACTACTGGCGGACGTCATTCGCGACTGGTGGCAGACCCAGAATCTGGCGCCGGCCGAGATGCCGTCCGTCAGTGTGTCGGTGCCCAAGGACAAGGCCCACGGCGATTTTGCCTGCGCGGTCGTCATGGCCATCGCCAAAAAACTCGGACGCAATGCCCGCGCCCTGGCCGACGAACTCTGCCCGCTGGTGACCCAACGTTTGGCGGGCACTGGCACCTGCGCCGTGGCCGGCCCGGGCTTCCTCAACGTGACCCTGGCGGCGGACGCCGGCCTGCGCGTGTTCGCGCAGTTGCTCGAACGCGGCGACCAGCTTGGCTTCAGCAAGCATGGCGCCGGCAAGCGTGTCAATGTTGAGTATGTCAGCGCCAATCCGACCGGGCCGCTGACCGTCGGCCATGGACGCAACGCCGCGATCGGCGACATTGTCGCCACGATGCTGGCGGCGATCGGCTACGACGTCACGCGCGAATATTATTTCAATGATGCCGGCAACCAGATGAATGTCCTGGCACGCTCGGTGCGCACGCGCTATCGCCAACTGCTGGGCAGCGCCGAACAACTCGAGGAAAACGGGTATCAGGGCGACTACATCATTGACATCGCCAAGACGGTGTTGCAGGAGCATGGCGACCGCTTGCGCGACAGCGACGACCTCGCCATCTTCAAGCAGTATGCCGTCGCCGCCACTTTTGCCATGATCAAGGCGACCCTGGCGCGGATGGGCGTGCGGCATGATGTCTACTTCAACGAGCACACGCTGTACACTGACGGCAAGATCCAAGCGACGCTGGCAGAAATCGCCGCGCGCGGTTTGTCGTACGAGCAGGATGGTGCCCTGTGGTTTCGGGCCGCACAGTTCGGCGCCGAGAAAGACCGCGTGCTGGTCAAGTCCACCGGTGAGCCGACCTATCGTCTGCCCGATATTGCCTATCATCGCGAGAAGTTCGCGCGCGGCTACGACTGGATGATTGATGTCTTCGGCGCGGATCATTTGACGACCTATCCGGACGTGCTGGCCTGCCTGGGCGCGCTGGGCTATGACACGACCAAATTGACGATCCTCATTCATCAATTTGTGACGATTGTGCAGAATGGCGAAATCGTCAAGATGTCAACGCGCAAAGCGAATTACATCACCCTCGACGAGCTGATGGATGACGTCGGCGTGGACGCCACGCGCTATTTCTTTGTCATGCGCAAACTGGGCAGCCATTTCGAATTTGATCTCGATCTGGCGAAGAAGCAGTCGCTCGATAACCCGGTCTTTTATGTGCAATATGCGCATGCCCGGATTTGCTCGGTGCTGCGCCATTGCGCGGCAGAAAAACCCCATCTGCAGATTGACCAATTGACCGCCGCAACGGTCAATGGCGCACTGCTTGCGGCGGAAGAGGAACAGGACCTCGTGCGCCATCTGGCACAGTGCGAGGAGACCATTCAACAGGCCGCACTGAGTTGTGAGCCACACCGCCTGACGGCCTACCTCGAGAAACTGGCCGAGTTGTTTCACCGCTATTACAATCAGCATCAGATTGTCGTGGCGGATGACGCGCTGGCGCTGGCGCGAATGGCCTTGGCGGTCATGATTCGCCATGTCCTGCGCAATGGCCTGCAGATGCTGGGCATCACCGCCGTGGAGCGGATGTAACGCAGAAGGTGGAAGTTTTAAGGTTTAAGTTTTAGGTGTTAGGTCTGAACGGTACCCATGCACAAAGATAAACACACAGCGGCGCCGCACCCGATCAAGCCGGGGCGCGGTGACGATGGCACGACCGATTTGCTGGTCGGCCGCGTCGAGAAAACCAATGACCTGATTGCCGTGCTGGGCGCGCTGGATGAAGTCAATGCCATGCTGGGCCTGGCCTTGTCGTTTGATTTGGACGAGGCCTCGCGGCGCGAGATCATTGCGGTGCAGCAATACATTTACCAGCTTTCGGCGCATGTGGCCGCGCGTGGCGCATACGAGACACATCCGCCCCTGACGACCATGCTGGCCATGATTGACAACGACATCATCCTTGCCCAAGAACAGTTTGCCAATGATGGCGGATTCATTCAATATGATGGACGCTCGGGGCCGGCGGCGCTCCAAGTGGCACGCGCCATGTGCCGCCGCGCGGAACTGGCGCTGTGGCATGCAGCGCACGCAACGCCATTCGACCCGGTCGCCTTGCACGTGCTGAATCGCATGTCGCTCTGGCTCTTTTATATGGCGCGCATGGCGAATATCAAATTGGGCCAACACGAACACAAAGTCACGGACACTGCTTCCTAAGGACTACGTATGCAATCATTGTTGACCATGTTCAAATCATTGGTGCGCGCAGCGCTGGATCTGCCATATCTGCTGGCCGACACGCTGTTTCTCGCGCCGGACAAGCGTCGTGTCTTGCGCACGCGCACTATTCTGCGCGTACCGCATCTGCCGCATCGCCGCGGCGGCAAACGCGCCTATGGCGAATGGTGCCACGTCACCGGCATTTTCCAAACGTTGCTGCACGCGCATCTGCCGCGCCCAACCGACAACTGCATTCTGGATGCCGGGTGCGGCACGGGCCTGCTCGCGCTGGCCGCCGAACCGTGGTTGGGCGACCACGGGCGCTATGTCGGTCTTGATGTCAGTGAGCACGACCTGGCCTTTTGTCGCCGTCATTTCCGCGAGCCACATTTTGAATTCGTGCACCTGCCGATTTATAATCAGCAATATGCCGCCAGCCAGGCGCGCGACCGTGTGCGCTGGCCGGTGGCCGACGCCGCTTTTGACATGGTCACGGCCCTGTCGGTCTGGACCCACTTGAACGAAGACGATGCCGTGTTTTATTTCAAGGAGATTGACCGCGTACTGCGGCCCGGCGGCGCGGCGCTGATCACCTTCTTTGTGCTGGATGAGGCCTATCAGCAAAGTCTGCCGTTGCGCACCGACCGCGCGGCGCGCTATCACACCACCGACAAACGCTGGTGGGTCTTCGATAAACCGTGTTCGCCGAGTGGCGCGTGGTTGTGCCCGACTTGGGCGGCGTGCCCGGAAGTGGCCGTGGGCGTGACCCCGCCGGGGCTGGCACTGCTGACCGCCGGCACGGCGCTGCAGATTGAACGCATCTATCCGGGCAATTGGAAAGAGCAGCCGGGCGTCTATTTCCAGGACGTTGTCCTGCTGCGCAAGCGGTGAAGTGGAGCGCCAGGCTCCAGCCTGGCTCTGCGTTTGCGCATAGGAGCGCCAGGCTCCAGCCTGGCTTTGCGTTTGTCCATGTTTTGCGCTAATATAAAGTCCGAACTTGCCTAATGGTTCCCGCCTCATACTGGCATTCGCGCGGCTACCTGCCGCATTTCGAATCAGGCATGCTACTTCAGCATGTGACCTATCACGTGGCGGACAGTTTACCGCATGATGTGGTCACACGTCTGGATGTTGAACTGCGCGATGTTGCCCCTGAACACATGGATGCCGAACGATGCACGTGGCTGGAGGCATGGATCGATGCTGGCCATGGCAGTTGTATGCTGAAGGAACCCGCAATCGCAGAATTGGTCCAAGAATCATTCTTGCATCATGATGGTGAACGGTATCAGTTGCTGGCATGGGTGGTGATGCCAAATCATGTGCATGTGTTGATCCAGCCGCTTGGTGAATGGACGTTGGACAAGATTGTAGCTTCGTGGAAGTCGTTCAGCGAAAGAAAAATCGCAGAATACATGCGGCAGAGGCAGGCACAAGCGGAAACGCAAGCGCAAACGCAGAGCCAGGCTGGAGCCTGGCGCTCCCAGGTGTGGCAGCGCGAGTATTGGGACCGGTTTATTCGGAATGAACAACACCTTAACGCGATCATGAAGTACATTCATGAGAATCCAGTCAAGGCGGGGTTGGTGACAAACGCTGAAGAATGGCGCTGGAGTAGTGCTTATGGGAGCGCCAGGCGCCAGCCTGGCATCTGTGTTCCGCCGCGATAGTGTATGACCGTCCTGCTAGTCAATCCGCCGCTCTACGACTATGCCGCGCTCGATTTATGGGCCAAGCCGCTGGGCCTGCTGCAGATCGGCGCGGCGTTGCGTGCGCTGGGCATCAACGTCGCCTTGCTTGACTATCTGGATGTGCAACAGTACGGCCCGGCCGACACAGCGGCCGACATCGCGCCGCCGGTGCTGAAGAAATTCGGCACCGCCCAATATATGAAACGCAGGGCAGCGCCGCCGCCGCTCGAACCGTTGCCGCGCGCGTGGTATTATCGTTATGGTCTGTCGCATGCCCGCGCGCAAGAACTGCTGTCGGCCGTGCCGCCGCCCAAACTAATACTAATTACATCTCAGTTTACCTATGTGTATCCGGGCGTGCAGGACGCGATCGCGTTCCTGCGCCGATGCTATCCCGGCACGCCGATCTGGCTCGGCGGCATCTATGCGCAAACATGCACGGCCCATGCCGCCGCGCACAGCGGCGCGGATCGCGTGGTCACCAGCACGGACATAGTCGAAATTGTCACGCACGTGGCGCAACAGCTTGGGTGCCGGTGCACCGTGCCGGCCGCGTGGCAAAGCTTTGCCGGCCTGCCGTCGCCGGCGCTGGATCTGTATCCCGCGCTACGCTACCTGCCGCTGCGCACGTCGCGCGGCTGCGTCAATGCCTGTGCCTATTGCGTTGCGCATCAGCTCTATCCGCAGTTTGAAGAACGCCCGTGGCAGCACGTGGCGGACGAAATCGAGACGGCCGGCGCGCGCTTCGGTGTGCGCGACATTGCCTTCTATGACGACGCGCTCTTGGTCAATGCCGCGCGGCGCATTGTGCCGCTGCTCCGCCATGCCGCGGCGCAGCGCTGGCCGCTGCGTTTCCATCTACCAAACGCGCTGCACATTCACCTGATGACGCAGGAAGTCGCCGACGCGATGCGGGCGGCGCGGGTCACGACGATCCGGCTTGGCTTGGAAACAAACAATGCCGCGCGCGTGCGCACGACCGGCGCGAAGTACGCGGCGGCAGATGTTGCGCAGTGCATACAGGCATTGCTGGCAGCCGGTTTTGCGCGCGAGATGATCGGTATGTATATTTTGGTGGGCTTGCCCGGCCAGACCGTTGACGAAGTGCGCGCAACGATTCGCTATGTGCGCGAGGAGTTTGGGGTGAGAGCAAAACTGGCGGAATATTCACCGATCCCAGGCACGGCGTTATGGCCGGCGGCGGTAGGGGAGTCGCGCGTGCCGATGGCGGACGAACCACTCTGGCATAACAACAGCTTGCTGGCCTATCGTTCGCCGGTCTTCACGCCGGCGGTGCTGGCCGCGCTGCGCGCGGCAACCCGGGCAACGTAATGCTTTCGCCGCGTACATGGGTGCTACACTTGATAACCTTGATCTTGTTGTTGACGCCGTCGAGGACGATGGTATAACTGTGGCTCCTGCGCGGAGCGGAGCCGCAAAAACGACGAGTGTGGCGCAGCGCAGGGACCACTCCGCTTAACCGGGTACAGTGCATGTATCCATGAAGACATCTTCATCTGCTGCATCGACGGGCGCAAGGGATTCGCGGATGCCATCCCGGCCGCCTTTCCCAACACCGTCATCCAACTTCTGCATCATTCACACGATCCGCAACTCTCTTTGACTATATTTCCGGTAAACAGTACAATGAAGTGTTCGAGACACAGCATTCATTAATTGTCGAATTGAACAGCGGGATTTTTATGAAAATCCGTGCAACTTGTGTGTGGATGGCAATCTATGCATTGTGCGCAGGAACGGTCCTTGCGGATACGGTTCCACCTATAATCGATAGTGTTAGTCCGGCGGATGGCTTTGTCACGATAGCGACCAGCGTGACGATGACGATCACGGCCCATGACAATGTGATGGTGACACGCCTGACGGTCAACGGTGTGGACGCGACGTACAGCGAGGCGTGGCATTGCACGGCGACCTTGTTACTCGGCTCCAACATCTTCGATGTGGTCGCTTCAGACGCGATGGGCAACGCCGCCACGACAATGGTGACGTATCTGCGCGCCGAGATACCGATCGGCCAGTACCGCTACGTCAACGCAAACAATCCGAATCCGAGCTTTCCGTATGCGACTTGGGAGACGGCCGCGCAGGACATCCAGGCGGCGCTGGACACGACTGTGGACGGGAACACCGTGTTGGTGACGAACGGA